>Ga0066381_10000293_pt1 | contig 10441 bp, 8 predicted proteins | sample Knorr_S23_td_AAI_FD_70949 | JGI IMG/M metagenome (GOLD analysis project Ga0066381, IMG submission 70949) | Marine microbial communities from Southern Atlantic Ocean transect - Knorr_S23_td_AAIW_ad_876m_LV_B | ecosystem: Environmental > Aquatic > Marine > Oceanic | place: Southern Atlantic ocean... | reverse complement strand
CTTATTCTTTGCATTTGCAGCAACTCTATACCCCTGAATAGAAGGTAAAAGCATGTCATTATAATTATCTATGGTATCACCAACTGCAGTAGCCCAACCATCAATCACATCTTGTTCGCCTGCAATTTTTGTTGACCCGAATCTGAAGGAAGCGCCGGTTTGATACCCGATGAAATCGTCGTAAAGACTGTAGTAGACACTCGCATCAATATAAAGTTTGTTAAATAAAGTTGTTCTATATCCGGTTTCAATAGTTTTTACTTTTTCAGGTTGTATTGGGTCTACCTTCATAAATCCTCCCAGTAAAGCACTTGGATTGTAAAGGGGGCCTATAAAATATTGCTCAAGGGAATCTATATTCACAAAGTACTGATCGTAACCAAAACCATCTAGATTACCCAGTAAGATAGCCTGTCCTACATCATAATTTAGGTATTGGTCGGTTAGGGTAGGGTTTCGGATGGCAGAAGATAGAGACACTCTTATCACGTCTTTTTCTGAAGGGGTATAAACAATAGATGCTGCGGGCGAGTACAGGAGATCAAAATTTTGATTTTTGTCCAATCTCATGGTAGCAGAAAGTTTTAGGGTTTCGCTGAGAAAATCTCTGTTAAAACCGGCATAAACTCCATATTCTTTGTTTGCGATCTGAATATCTTCAATAAGGGTGTCGACAACAAAATTATGAGTGGATGTTATTGAAGTGTCTGCTACAAGTACATTATTAACGATAATCCAATCAATTACTGTATCGTTGCTCACAATTGGGTTATTATTTTCATCAAATAGAAACCGATCTTCATAATATTTAATATATCCATCTTCAAAAATACTACCATCAGAATCTGGTTTGTACATTCGGGCATTGGCACCTACCGTAAATTTACTTTCACCTACATCAAATTTATATTCTGCATGTGCATGATAGAGTTTGGATTTGTCGTAAAACATCGTTCCACCAACTAAATTACCCTCTTTATCATAACGGGTTTGAGTGGTAATATTATCGTAGGCTTGTTGAAATTCTGGAGTACCTGGCTTTAGAAAACTAAAGCCTTGTTGTCCAACAATATTATTTACATATTCTTCCGTTTCGTTGTGGTACTGTTCAAGCAGATCCGGATTGTTATTTAAAACTTCATTCATGTCGGCATACCATTGTTCGTAAATGCCCGGGCTAAGGATATCAATAGAATCTAATGGTATCCATTCCGGAATGGTTAGAATTTGTGGATAAATTTCTTCTCTCCAATAGGTTCCATACGCCTTACTCCAATCGATATCGCTTAAATGTTTATTTTGAAGAGATCGCGCTGTGGCAACGGCATCATAAGTTTTTCCGGCATCTTCGTGTGTTTCATAAAGACGAATAAAAAATTTGTCTTTTTGCCTGAATTCTATTCTGTTTTGAAAGAATTTTAAATCTTTAAGACTAAATCTGTTTTCTCCCTGATATACGGTTGTCCCGCTACCATAGTTTGTAGCGTATATAAGTTCAGTTTTTTTGCTTGGCTTATAATGCAAAGCCATATTTATTTTATAGTTTTCTGTATTGTAGTCTACTAAGTCTTTCTCTCTATATCCCGTTCTGTGAAAAGTTCCTAAACCGGGGAAAGTCCCGAAATTGGAATAGGTTTTATAGTATTCATCTCCGTAACGGTTTACAGCGTCGTAACTTCCGGGGTTGCTAATTAAAGAAGGACTGTCGTATGCCTGGTCGAAATTGTTTGCTACCCAATCATCGGCAGACATTCTATAGATGTTGAATTTGTAAGCAAATTTATCTTCTCCATTTTTGTTTTTAATAACATCGGCATATCTAAGTGAGATTTCACTCAGATTTCTATTACCCCCTTTGTATTGAGCGGATATACCTTTAAACTGGAAAGGGTCTTTAGTTTCCATGCTTATTACTCCGTTAAAAGCACTAGGCCCATATAAGGCAGAGTTTGCCCCCACAATAATTTCCACTTTTTTAAGGTCTAATTCTGAAGAACCTAAGAAATTTCCCAAAGAGAAATTTAAGCCCGGTGATTGATTGTCCACACCATCAATAATTTGTAGCGAACGTACCGGAGAAGTAGAGTTAAACCCTCGGGTGTTAATAATTTTAAAGCCTAAACTAGCCGATGTAACATCAACACCTTTTAGAGCACCTAAACCTTCATAAAAACTGGCAGCAGGGGTTTCTTTAATGGCAATTACGTCCATAGCCTCAATGGTAATGGGCGATTGTTTTTGTTTTTCAGTTAAGCGGGTGTCTATGATAACAACTTCTGATAAAATCAATTTATCCTCACTCAGGTAAACTTTAAGAGCATCAGTTGATTTTACTTCAACTGTTTTCTTTTCAAAGCCTATAAATGAAACCTCAATTTCTATGGGTAGTTTTTGTACTTCGATCTGAAAGAAACCATCGAAGTCGGTCATGGTACCATATCCGGTATTGGGTATAATTACATTTGCACCAATCAGAGTCTCTCCCGATTTTTGATCATAAACAGTGCCTTTCACTATTTGCTGTGCGAAAATGTAGCTTTGGATAAAAAACAAAGCCAAAAAAAGTGGAGGGGTTTTATGAGTCATTTGTAGTTTGTAGTAAAATATAGTTATACTAAGATAGTAAAATTAATGATGTATTCATTGTGATTCTTCGCTTATTTATCTCACATAAATTACATTCACTTCAACTTTTGTGTATTGTATTTTGTTAATCCACAAAATAGCTGTAATCAATCGATTATTAGTGAGTTGTGAAAGGAGTCAACCCTCTTTTTATCTTACATATTCAGATCGTGTCCCATTTTATCTTTTTTTGTTTTTAGGTAGAATTTATTGTGTTCGTTGGTTTCTATTTCAATGGCTACATTTTCGACAATTTTAAGTCCGTAACCAATTAAACCGGCGCGTTTTTTTGGATTGTTAGTCATTAAACGCAATTTACTAACACCCAGATCGTGAAGGATCTGAGCACCCACACCATAATCTCTTTCATCTGGTTTAAAACCTAATTTTTCGTTGGCCTGAACCGTGTCATAACCCTCTTCCTGAAGTTTGTATGCTTTGAGTTTGTTGATAAAACCAATTCCCCGTCCTTCCTGATTCATATATACAATAACACCGCTACCTTCTTTTTCTACCATTTGCATGGCACGTTCTAATTGATGTCCGCAATCGCATCTGCAAGAACCAAATATATCACCTGTAATACATGATGAGTGTACACGTACAAGTACAGGCTCATTTTTATTCCAACTACCTTTATGTAGTGCTACGTGGTATCTGCCGGTATTTATTTGTTTGTAGGCCGTTAGCGTAAATTCACCATTTTCTGTAGGTAGTTTAATGGTTTCCATTTTTTCGATCAAACTTTCCTTACGCATTCTGTAAGCAACCAGGTCTTCTATGGAAATGAGTTTTAAATTGTGTTTTTTTGCGATTTCAATTAATTGAGGAAGTCTGGCCATAGTACCATCTTCATTCATAATTTCCACAATAACTCCGGCAGGTTTTAATCCGGCCAGACGTGCCAAATCAACAGAAGCTTCCGTATGTCCGGTTCTTCTAAGCACTCCACCATTTTTAGCTTTTAATGGGAAGATGTGTCCAGGTCTTCCCAGGTCTTCCGGTTTGGTGTTTTCATCGATTAGGGCCTGAGTCGTTTTTGCTCTGTCACTAGCAGAAATACCTGTAGTACATCCATGTCCTATTAAATCGACAGAAACGGTAAACTGTGTTTGGTTTGGATCGGTATTTTTACCCACCATCATTTCCAGGTTCAACTCATCAGCTCTTTTTTCAAGAATAGGAGCGCAAATTAAACCACGTCCGTGAGTTGCCATAAAATTAATCATTTCAGGGGTAGCCATTTCGGCGGCTGCAACAAAGTCACCTTCATTTTCGCGATCTTCATCATCTACTACGATAACTATTTTTCCCTGACGGATATCTTCTAAAGCTTCTTCTATAGAGTCGAGTTGGTCCAGCATAGTTGACTTTTTTGCAAAGGTAAGAATTACTAAAGGAACAATTTGTTTAGAAGTTCAGTAGTTTTAGTCCACTGATAAGTTTCTTTTACAAATTTATTTCCCTGTTGTGCCTGTATGTTTCTTTGTGTTTTATTAGTGAGTAGATGTATACAGTTCTCGGCTAATTCTTCGGGAGTATTGCCGATGAGAATTGTGTTTTTTGGTGCTTGTAAAGCTTTGTTTGCAATGGAGGTGGTGATGCAGGCTTTTTCCATAGCCATGGCTTCGAGTAATTTGTTTTGCAGTCCTGTACCTATGCGCATAGGCGCTATAAAAATTTTAGACTCTGAATAAGCAGTCCTAACATCTTCTAACCAGCCACTAATTTTCACCGATTCTGATCTTAAATTTTGAACCGTCAATGATGGTTGAGCACCAGCGAGTAAAATTTTAACATCGGGTATCTCCTTTTTAATTAAAGGGAGTATTTCTTTACACAGAAAAATGGCTGCATCAATATTTGGAGCGTAGCCCATATTCCCTACAAATACAATATCGTATTTGCTTGCTTTTGAGATGGGTTTGAAATAGTCGAAATCAACACCATTTCTTATAACCCTAATCTTATCTTTTAATGGATGTTCTATATGGTTTCTATCTTCTTCAGTAATGATTGTATGAGAATCAAATGCGTCGAATATCGTTTTTTCGTAGGCTTTTTGTTTTGATGCTTCCCATTTGTAAAGCCATTTAGAGATCATCTTTGAATTTTCTCCACGCCTTTCCATTCCTTTTGAAAACACATCCATGTAATCTAAAGTTTTAGGATATTTTTTTTCGCGTACATATTCTGCTGCCCTTGTTAGCTGACAGTAAATGTGATTGGGTTTTATATTCTCAATAAGTTGATCTACTCTTTTTTTAGCATTGGCATCAGTAAATAGAGCTGTTTGAAAAGGAAGCCCATTAAATAAAGACTTAATTAAGCTAAAAGCTACCTGAAAGAGGGAGCATTTAATAAAATGTACTTCTTCACAGAACTCACTTAAAACTACTTTAGCATTTTCATGTTCTTTCCCGAATGGAGATTGTAAAGCACACAGATAGATCTTTTGTGTTTTGGACAGACCTTTTAGTTGGTGAAAAATCCGGAGTTTATCGCCTTTCTCTAAAGGGTAGGGGATGCGAGATGTGATTACAAACAACTTCATTTTATAATAGTTTGTTAAGTTGATTTGTAATGACTCCTTTCGAAAAGTTTTCGACAGCATATTTTTTAGCTTCTGCCCCGATATTATTTACCCGTTCAGGATTTTGAATGCAGAATTTCATCGCCTCAATAAATTCCTCTTTTGTATTGGCGATAAGAATATTCTTTTTATCAGTACAGGAAACCCCCTCAACACCGATATTCGTGCTGATAATACATTTGCCCATAGCCATCCCCTCAATAATTTTTACTCGTATTCCGGAACCTGAGAACAAAGGAACGAGCATGACTTTGTGTTCAGAGATAAACTCAAGTGCATTTATTACTTCGTGATGATTGAAAAAACCTTTTTGTTTTCGGTTGATTAATTTTTTTGGCATTCCTCTACCTGCAATGTGAATTTCTGCAGAATTTTCTACTTTTTGTAAATCAGGCCATACTTTATTTAGCAGCCAGTAGATCGCTTCCTGATTAGGACGCCAATCCATAGCCCCTAAATGGAAAAAGTCGATTTTTGAAGCCGCATCAACTTGTTCAAGATGCCTGTTTTCAACATAGATGTTTACTGTATTGACTTTGGTTGAGCAGAATTTGGCAATATGAGCACTGTCAGCGTTGGAAATAGAGGCAATAAATTTAATTGAATTCCAGAAGTTTATTTCTTCTTTTTTAAGTCGACGAGCCTGTTGTCTTAAATATTTTTTTAAGAATATATTGGAGTCAGACTTACTTTGTTCTTCCCATATTAGGTGCTCAACATTATGAGAGCGATAGATTTTTTTTGCAGTACTTAATTCATTGACGGTATCTAAGTATGAACTTGTGAATAAGCTTTCGAAAATGACAATATCAAAGCAGTCAGACTGAAGAATGCCCCTAAGTTTCTTGTTAAATACATTCTGATTAAATCGAGATAAAATATACGACTGTTTGCTTAATAGGTTCTTAAGCGCTCCAAAAACATTAATTCGAGTATCAACATAAACAGACTTGTAGTTTAGGTTTTCATGTTGTAAAGTATTCCTTGATGGATGCTTGTCTGTTTCCATGCAGATGAAAGTTATCTGATGACCTTGTTCTAAAAGGGCTTCTAAAACTTGTGCTATGGCTATGCATCCTCCATCTAATTTAGGGTAGGGAGGTTTATGGGATAGAATTAAGATTTTTTTCGATTCCATAATTCTTTTAATTTCTTTACAAACCCTCTGTGCATACTAATTTCAAACAAAGTTGAATCGCTGGCTGCTTTGATGGTGAAAAAAATGCCTAATGGCGTTAAAATTAAGGATGAGGCCCACATTCCCCGGCTGACAGATATGATGCCTTGTAAAGCACTTTTCTCACCGGTTATCGATGAAATATGATAGGCTAAGAAAAATAAAATGGAGATGAGAACGGGCATACCCATTCCACCTTTGCGGATGATCGCACCCAGTGGAGCACCTATCAAAAAGAGTACAATACAGGCGAAAGACAAAGTGAATTTACGATGCCATTCTATGTTTGCTTTCTTAAGTTTTTTGTTTTTGTATTTTAATTCACGTTGCGTGTTGTAAACATATGATTTACTACTCCTTACAAGGTTGGACGCTGCTTTAGTTAAGCGACTTCTCTTGTTTTTAGATAGGGAGTTTACGTTAAATGCAACAGGTGTAGTATTCGATTTTGAAAGACTGTCGACGGCATTAAAATTATAATATGATCTTAGTTTTTCATTAAAGCTTAGCAATCTTTCATTTATTGTATTTTTTAGGGAATCACCATTTTGTTGCAATTGTTTTAAATTCATAAACTGCGCCACATTAGAATAACGTTCTTCGTCGGATCGCTCTAGTTGAAATGATGACATGTCAAAACGAATTTTTTGTTCTTTAAAACTTGATCGGGCAAATGGCAGGTCAACTCTCTTTTTTGGGTCTTTAGGGTCCACTTCCTCATAACTGTAACCATTAAATAATTCCAAATACAAATATCGGTTGTTATGGGAAGTGTACATGCTACCATGTTCAGCTTTGATAACCTTGGTATTTCCCATTTTTTCACTGTGGTCGTAGATGAGCAGGTCTTTGAGTACTTTACCATCGGCATCTTTATGATTTACTTTTATGCTGTACCCCTCAATATCGTTAAAGAAGATACCCTCGCGAATATTTAACGCCAGCTTTTTATTCATAATATCGTAGAGAAGTGTTTTGAACTTCATATTTGAATAAGGTATAACGTGATTTGAAAAGAAAAATGCACCTATAGAGATGATGCAAATCGTTACAAATAAAGGGCGCATAATTTTATAAAGCGAAATACCAGACGATTTTAAGGCGGTAAGTTCGTAGGTTTCGCCAAGCTTCCCAAATGCCATCAAGGAGGAGAGTAGAATAGCTAAAGGCAGCGCCATCGGTATTAAAGTCGGGATAATGTAGAAGACAATTTCTACAATGACAGTCCATTCTAAACCTTTGCCGATTAAGTCATCAATGTATTTCCATACGCTTTGCATGAGTAGTATAAGAAGCATGGTGAAAAATGTCCCAAAAAATGGAGCGAAAAATGCTTTTAAAACGAGTCTGTGTAGGGTTTTCAATACTATAAATTTGCTATTGAGCAAATATACAAATATGAATTTCTAAGACCCGATACTTTGTCTTAGCTTTTCAATTTGTTTATTCCAAAGTAGTTTTGCTTCCTCTTCATCATCCTCATCTTCTGCAAAGTCCGTTACAATAAGGGAGATGTCCTGTGTGATTTCGTCTATAATAATTTTGAGTTCAAAGTAGGTGTCAGAAGGCTCATCTTCCCATTTGAACTTTATCCATTGATTGTTTTTTTTACTAATCAGTTCAGCTTCTTGTTCATCTCCATCCCAAAAAAAAGTGTAGTTTTTTCCTCTTATGTTTACATTGTCTGCAAACCATTCTGACAAACCACTGGGCGTACTAATCTGATTGAATAGTATTCTCAGTGAAGAACGTATCGGGAATTCAATTTGGTATTTATTTTTTGAAGCCATAATAGATATTTATCGCATTTAAGCTTTTGCAATATAATGAAAAAAGAAACCTTTTATAGTTTCGTTGGATTTATTTAAGAATTATTACAAGCATGAAAACAAGTGCAAAAAAAAATACGTTAAAAAATGAAAAAAGCATTTGCTAAAAGATTATTAAATACTTTATATTTGCAGCCCTTAAAAGATGGCGAGGTAGCTCAGTTGGTTAGAGCGTCGGATTCATAACCCGGAGGTCACGAGTTCAAATCTCGTTCTCGCTACAAAAAAAAGAGTTCTGTGAAAACAGAACTCTTTTTTTGTTTTCAGACTTTTTTCACTCCTGGTTTTTTAACAAATGTTGGTTAAGGACTGTTTATGAGTTGGTACAATACATTAGTATTATTTATTAAGTTTATTTTTATAAAACCAACCCCCATAAACTTGTCGTTAACTATCTGTTTCCTACCAATTTATTGATAAAAGCTTAGAATTGACTTTTTAATACGGTTTAAAAATCGTAACTTTATTTAGGATGATTAAATTATGGATAAAGAAAAATACAACCGATATGTATGAAAATATAATCAAAGAAAAAGGTTTATCCGAAGACGAGGTTTTAAGCATCGTTTATGAGTGGTACAACAATGGGGTATATCCTGATACATTACAAGATGAGAAGGGATCAGACTTGGAGGAAATATGCGAACAGCTATTTGATGGAGGACAACAGGCTTTTAACCAGTTTTATGATGAGCCCGAACGAATGACTTGGAGTGAGGCAATGGAAAAATATGAAAACCATCACAAGTGGAGATTACTTACTAAAGATGAGTTAATAGAGATGACTAAATCTAATAAGGACTCTTTTGAAAATGATTTTTATTGGTCTTCCTCGGAGTATGGTAATCGCGGCGCGTGGGCCGTCGATTTCAGTGATGGTAGCCCGAGTGGATTATATACGTACCTTACTTGTAGGGTTCGTGTTATTCGCGCTATTTAACTCTTTACCTATTTAACGTATTCCCCGAAGGGGACGATTTATAAGAAAAGGCCACTCTAATAGGGTGGCTTTTTCCTTTGGTCTAATTACAGGAGCAATCCGTTCCTTCTAAGTGTAGTTCAATAATTGTTACAGTACTGGCATATCATCTCTATAGCTCCTGAGTACCTAAAGGAATAAGGCGTTTATCCTTGTTCAATACATTTTGACTGTGTCTTAAAACGACTCCAAAGAGTTTAAGTTGGTTAGAGCGTCGGATTCATAATCCGGAGGTCAGGAGTTCAAATCTCCTTCTCGCTACAATAAAAAAAGAGCTCTGTTTTTTTCATTACTTTTTTTGTTTTCTGACTTTTTTCACCCTTAGTTTTTCAACAAAAGTTGGTTAAGAACTATTTATGAGTTGGTTAAGATCCAGTGATATTATTTGTTAAATTTAAAACAATTAAAACCCACCCCATGAAAAGAGTTTTCTTTTGTTTCAGCATGATCTTATTGCCTTGTTTAATGCAGGCACAGACATCTGTTTCGATTACAGAAGATGTACGGGAATTAAAGGCCTATGCTTTACTTGATTTGGGATTTAGTGCAAAACTTTTGCATTTAAACACTGATGGAGCTAAAAAAACTGTGAAAAAAGAAGCGGTTAAAAAATCTCCTCGTACACTAGAAGAAATTTTAGGGAAGTCAAAAAAAGAAAATACTGTAGTTAAATATCATTTAATTGCAGGTTGTTTTTCTGAGATAGATAATGCCGGACGCCTAGTTGCAGATTTAAACAAAAAGGGCTATTCGTCAAAAATGATTGGTAAGAACGAGAAAGGACTTTATTTGGTTACTTATCAAACATATTCTTCTAAGGCAGATGCTTTAAGCAAGCTAAATGATTTACGTTTAGAAGGTAAGCTGAGTTGGGTAAGAGCCCAATAGCCCTATTTATTTTTGTTTATTATATAATTTTTACACGACCCTTATATCTGATAATCAGACTGGTAATAACTGATTTATAATTAATATTTCATTTGAGATTATCAATTTTATCATTTAGGATAAATTGAGTGATTACACCTATTATTTGAGTAGCATAACCTATTGTTTTATAGTTCATTAATGGCTTAATTTGTCTTATCTTAATTTTTCATAACAGATGTAGCAGCTTCCATTCGTTTTAACGGTGGGGGCTCCTTTTTTTAGTATCTAATTATACGCTCTAAAATTTAGAATGAATTAAAATGGGTGATACCACCTAGTATTTGAGTGCTTTAACCTATTGCAGTATA
>Ga0066381_10000291_pt1 | contig 10501 bp, 10 predicted proteins | sample Knorr_S23_td_AAI_FD_70949 | JGI IMG/M metagenome (GOLD analysis project Ga0066381, IMG submission 70949) | Marine microbial communities from Southern Atlantic Ocean transect - Knorr_S23_td_AAIW_ad_876m_LV_B | ecosystem: Environmental > Aquatic > Marine > Oceanic | place: Southern Atlantic ocean... | reverse complement strand
GCATTAATGTCGTCAAAGGTACAATCAGAACGCCGTGGTCCGCGTTTGGCAGTTTTGCTAAAGTTTGTAGGCGCGCTGAAATAATATCTTGGTGCGGCGAGAAAATATCATAGGGCAGTGTTTCCCAGTCAGGGAATGTGAAGATCGATAGGTTTCGTTGTGCGGCGAAAAACGCTAAGGCACGACTTTGAGTGCTTGCCTGTTGTGCAGTGTCGGTAATAATCAGGGTTAAACCCGAATACTTAAGAGCGGCTTCAACCACGGCCAAAGCTCGGCCGGATGACGGTAATCCACCCCAAACACATTTATCGTCAGGTTTAAGAGCGGGTTGTTGATTAAAAATATTCATAGTGGGGTTCTGTGTGGAGTTTTTTGTTATGCATGAGAGGTAATAGATATGAATTAATTTTGAGCATTAGCGTGCACAGTCAGGTTGGGATAGAATTTGCTCATTAAGAAAAGTGATTACTTTATCAAAGTTATCATGATGTTCGTTATGCCCACCCTCTAATGGTATATGCAGACTTGGGTATGAAAAATTATTGTCGTTTAGCAGGCTTATTATGGTTTCGGATATTTCCATTGATGGCCATTGTTCGTCTTCAGTACCAGAAATAAGCAACACAGGCCCAGATATATTATCGACTCTTATGGCTGCAGCCTCCACAGCTTCGGTATTTTGCATCATTTTTTCGAAAGCGCCCCGCAAGTTGCCTGACAATAAATCCGTAGTAGCGCTCCATGGTACAGGGACAAAAGGAAGGGGTTTTCCGTTGTAGGATAATCCAGGCGTTGTCATCGCATCGGTTACTGCAGCAAAAACAGAACTTCCAGAAACGATACCTATCACGCTTTTGTATTCTTCGTAATAACTACCTAAAAGCAGTGCCAGTTCGCCGCCACGAGAAACTCCCATAACAGCAATGCAATTTTCGTTTATACGGGGATCTTGGGAGGCTTCTATCACAGCCTTGTGGACACCTTCAATAGCGATTCTATCCAGTTTTTCAGGTGTGCCGTTGGCCGCGAAGTAGGCGATTGATAGAAATGCATAACCGTTTTCTTGGAGTAGTTTTCTCTGTTTCTCCCCGTGCGGCCCAGCCCAGCCATTCCCTCCTCCGGCACCGCCAAGACCAACAACTAAAGGCTGATTAGCTTCATCATTCAAAAATAGCTTTGTGTTCACCTCTCCGTATTTATCTGGCAGCGTCTCTGTATCAAATGAGTAAATTGTGTAATTTATGTAGGCGAATAGCACTATAAACAGCGTAAATGTTGCGATTAATAGCAATTTAAAAACCCTAAAAGCTATTCTCATTTAATTTCCTTTTTCCGTTTCATGCGGCTTTGTTGGCGGCTATTCTACTTACCTGAGACTATTAGTTGTAGGAATAATGCCTATCTTGCTATTTTAACCCTCGATTAGTTGCCTGTTCGGGTTTCGTGTTCGATAATATCTTGTAATAGATCCATCTGCATAAGGACTTAATTCGTGGACGAACAGCAAAGACCCCTCCCTGACGATTTTTTCAAAGATTGGAAAGAAAGAGAAGCATTGGCAGAGGGTATGATTCCCTTAATCGGTAAATTATATCGGCAGTGCAATATTAATACTTACATGTATGGCAATAGCATGGTCAATCAGTCAGTGACTGACTTGATGAAGGAGCACCGATTTGTTCGTCAGGTTGAGAGTAATGAGCTCTCTGAATTTGATACTTACCCAATGCTTGAAGGTATTTCCAAGTTGAAGCTTGGTCCCGCCCATATTGACGTGGGTAAATTAGTGGTTAAGTATCAAAAAAGTAATGGCAATGGGTCGAGCTTGAGTGATTTTTTAGCCGCTGAGCTTGATGAAATCATAGGCTCTGATGTTAAGCCACTTCCAGAACCCCAAGACGTTGTACTCTATGGGTTTGGTCGAATCGGACGATTAATAGCTCGAATTCTGGTTGATAAAGCCGGCGGTGGTGATGTGCTGCGTTTGCGCGCTATCGTTATCCGTAAAGGAAAGTTAAACCATGATCTTGAAAAGCGGGCAGCATTGCTTCGCAGAGACTCCGTTCATGGTCCCTTTAAAGGCACGGTTCGGATTTTAGAAGATAAAAATATTCTAGTCGTTAATGGTAATCCGATTAAAATAATTTATGCTAATTCTCCTGAAGAAATCGACTACAACGATTATGGCATCACTAATGCGTTGATCGTCGACAATACTGGCGTTTGGAAAGATACGGAAGGACTTAGTGGACATCTGCGGCCTGGCGCTAGTAAAGTGCTCTTAACGGCGCCTGCTGGTGATGATATTCCCAACATTGTTTACGGTGTTAATCATGACCAGATTACGCCGGACAGAAAAATCATCTCTGCAGCCTCTTGCACAACCAATGCGATCGTTCCAGTTCTTAAGTGCTTGTTAGATGAATTTGGTATTAATGGTGGCCATGTTGAGACTGTCCACGCTTACACCAATGATCAAAATTTAATCGATAACTACCACAAGGGTGGACGCCGTGGCCGAAGTGCAGCTCTCAATATGGTGCTTACATCAACGGGCGCGGCTAAAGCGGTAGCTAAGGTGATACCTGAGCTAAAAGGTAAGTTGACCGGTAATGCTATAAGAGTTCCGACACCGAATGTATCTATGGCTATTCTAAACCTACGGTTGGGTCGAGATACCACGGTTGAGGAGTTAAACGAATTTTTACGGCAGAAGGCATTGCATTCAGATCTTCAGCAGCAAATAGGGTACACAATTTCAACGGAAGCTGTTTCAACCGATTTTGTGGGATCTCGGCAGGCTTGCGTTCTTGATGCTCAAGCTACGATTGTTGAAGGTCGCAGCTGCGTACTATATTGTTGGTATGACAATGAATTTGGCTACAGTTGTCAGGTAGTCAGATGTTTAGAGAAATTTGCAGGTGTTGTTTGGCCGTCATACCCAAGAGAAGCCTAATCTAAATCTGCTCAAGTGTCGTAAAAAGCTCGGGAAACCGAGCTTTATTGTCTGAATATTGTGCAGCCTTCCTAGTTTTTGGTCCTTAGAGCAAAAAGCATCATTTTATACGGTGATAAGGACGTTTTAGGTGTTATAAGCTGGCGTCTGGAGTCATAGGCCATTATAATCTCGCGCACAAATTTCTCACTCAAGATCTCTGTCCTAGTGAGGGCAGAAAATCGCCCAGTGAGTAACAGCAGATTCGCTACAAATCCAATATTTTATTGACTGTACTCGAGGTGCGCTTAACACTCATTAAACAAATGTGAACACTGGTAAATTCTATGATTAAAGTTCGTCGCGGTTTGGATCTTCCCATTTCGGGGACTCCAGAGCAGGTGGTTTATGATGGCCCGCCCGTTAGCCAAGTCGCCCTGGTCGGCTTAGATTATCAGGGTATGAAACCAACCATGGCAGTGCGCGAAGGCGACCAGGTTAAACTGGGTCAACTGTTGTTTACTGACAAGAAAAATGTATCTGCACGTTATACAGCACCAGCTGCAGGAACGGTAGCGGCCATTAACCGTGGTGAAAGACGAGTTTTTCAATCTTTAGTTATCGATATCGATGGCGATGCTAGTGAAACTTTTGAGACATACGCAGTGGAGCAGCTGCATACCCTAGATAGAGCTGATGTTATTGAAAATTTGGTGAAGTCGGGACAATGGACTGCGTTGCGAACTAGGCCGTTTTCAAAAGTGCCAGCCGCTGACACGATGGCATCATCTATTTTCGTCACTGCCATGGACACTAATCCTTTGTCAGCAGACCCCGCGGTGGTTGTCGATCAGCGACGGGAAGATTTTACAAGTGGCTTAAAGATACTCGCTCGACTGACCAACGGGCCGGTCAACTTATGTGTGGCTCCGAATTCGACAATACCCGGAGATGATATAGACGGTGTCAGGGAGATTACCTTTAGTGGCCCTCATCCTGCGGGACTTGCTGGGACTCATATTCATTTGGTTGATCCTGTCAGTATAGATAAAACAGTGTGGACGATTGGTTACCAAGACGTGATTGCCATTGGCGCTTTATTTACGACAGGTTGCATTGATGTCAGGCGTGTCATCGCCCTTGCAGGACCTCAGGTGACACAGCCGAGGCTTTTAGGTACGCGAGTAGGGGCTAATATCAATCAATTAGTCATTGGCGAGCTTAAAAATGATGAGAATAGGGTGATTTCTGGTTCAGTCCTTTCGGGACGTCAAGCCGTTTCAGAATTTGCTTTCCTGGGTCGTTATCATAGTCAAGTCTCTGTTATCCAAGAAGGGCGTGAGCGACAATTTCTGCATTATCTTCGAGCGGGAGTGAACAAGCATTCTGCATTACCGGTGTTTGTCTCTTCACTCACCAAAAAGCTATTCAATATGACCACCAGCACCAATGGAAGTGAACGAGCAATGGTGCCTGTAGGTGGTTATGAAAAAGTGACTGCTCTGGATATCTTGCCTATACAGCTTTTGCGTTCACTTATTGTTGGCGATACTGAAATGGCTCAACAGCTCGGTTGCTTAGAACTGGATGAAGACGATATGGGCCTGTACACCTACGTCTGCGTTGGAAAATATGAGTACGGTCGAATCCTGCGGGATAATCTGACCAGAATTGAGAAGGAGGGGTAAGACTATGATGCGTAATCTTCTCGATAAATACGAGCCACATTTTCACAAAGGCGGTAAGTGGGAAAAGTGGTATGCCTTGTATGAAGCAATTGATACAGGTCTTTTTAAGCCTGCAGATGTCACTAAAAATAGCTCACATGTGCGCGACGGCATCGATCTAAAGCGCGTAATGATTACCGTTTGGGTGGCGACATTTCCAACTATGTTTTTTGGGATGTGGAATATTGGTTTTCAAGCTAACACCATTATGGCTGACATGGGCATGTTATCTCAGGAAGGTCTGCGTGGTCTTTTCATTGGTCTACTTGCGGGTTATGACGCTACGAGTATTTGGGACAATATTGTTCATGGAGCTGCGTATTTCTTACCCATATACATGACCACTTTTATTGTGGGTGGGATATGGGAGGTTTTATTTGCCAGCGTACGCGGCCACGAGGTTAATGAAGGCTTTTTCGTAACCTCTGTTTTATTTGCACTCTCTTGCCCGCCGGATCTACCCCTATGGATGGTGGCTATGGGTATTAGTTTTGGTATTGTCATTGGCAAAGAACTCTTCGGCGGTACAGGCAAGAACTTTCTTAACCCAGCCTTAACAGGTCGCGCATTTCTATATTTCGCCTATCCAGCATATATGAGTGGCGATGCGGTATGGTCAGCTGTTGATGGCTACACGGGAGCTACTATGCTTTCGGTTGCATCAGCTCAGGGTGTTGTTGCTCTTGAACAAACTGCTACATGGACACAATCGTTTATCGGCACCATACAGGGGTCTATTGGTGAAACCTCAACCCTAGCCATACTGATGGGTGCCGCCTTATTGTTAATCACCAAAATTGCTTCTTGGCGCATTATCAGCGGTGTATTGATTGGATCGGCTCTTTTGGCGACGCTATTTAATGCTATTGATTCAAGCAATCCCATGTTTGCGCTACCTTTTTATTGGCACTGGGTTATCGGAGGGTTTGCCTTTGGCGCCATCTTTATGGCAACCGATCCCGTTTCTGCAGCAATGACGAATACGGGGAAGTTTTGGTATGGCATGCTGATTGGGGTGATGGTCATTCTGATTCGTGTGGTTAATCCTGCATTTCCTGAAGGTATGATGTTGGCGATCTTGTTTGCAAATTTGTTTGCACCGCTGATGGACCATTTTGTGGTTAATGCGAATATTAAAAGGAGATTAGCCCGTGGCCAGTGATTCAGTTCAAAAGACATTTGGTGTAGCACTCGTTCTTTGTGTGGTTTGTGCGGTTGTTGTCTCAAGTGCGGCTGTTATCTTGCGGCCACAGCAACGAGAAAATAAGTTACTAGACCTGAAGACAAATATCCTTGCTTCAGCAGGCTTGCTACAACCAGGCGTTGACGTTGAGAAGCAATTTGAGCAGATTACGGCGCGAGTTGTTGATCTTGATACGGGGTATTTCACTGACGCTGTAGATGCGTCGATCTATGACCAACGTAAAGCGTCGAAAGATCCTTCTATGTCAGTGTCTCTGGACCCAAAAAATGATCCCGCAAAGATTAAGCGTCGAGCTAAATTTGCGACTGTTTATATTGTGGATGGAGAGCAGGGCATAGAGAAAGTCATTCTGCCGATCAAAGGTTACGGTCTTTGGTCCACGCTCTATGGTTTCTTGGCATTAGAGTCGGATCTTCAGACCGTTGCAGGTATCGGTTTTTACGAACATACAGAAACACCAGGCTTGGGTGGCGAAGTGGATAACCCTAATTGGAAGGCTGGGTGGGTCGGCAAACAGGCCTATAAGTCGGGCGAGGTAGCTATTAGCGTGATTAAAGGTAAAGTTGATATGTCGAGAGACGGCTCAGAATACCAAATTGATGGACTAGCTGGGGCCACTCTCACCACGCGTGGTGTCAATAATCTCATTCAGTATTGGCTTGGCGAAGAGGGCTTTGCGCCGCTCATTGGCCACTTGAAATCAGGAGATGCCTAGCATGGTAAATATCAAAGATACTCTACTTGAGCCGGTTGTCGCTAATAACCCTATTGCGTTGCAGATTTTAGGTATTTGTTCAGCGTTGGCAGTGACCTCTAGCATGAAGGTTGCCTTCGTTATGTGTCTGGCGCTTACTATAGTCACGGCATTCTCTAATTTCTTTGTCTCATTGATTCGACACCATATTCCCGGCAGTATCAGGATTATCGTGCAAATGACGATTATCGCGTCACTGGTTATTGTTGTTGATCAGGTGCTCAAGGCGGTTGCCTATGACATTAGTAAGCAACTGTCAGTATTTGTCGGGCTGATCATTACCAACTGTATCGTCATGGGTCGGGCTGAGGCCTTTGCGATGAAGAACCCGCCTATTCCAAGCTTTCTTGATGGCATTGGCAACGGATTAGGCTATAGCGCAATACTTATGTTAGTGGCTTTTGTACGTGAACTTTTCGGTGCCGGTAAACTGTGGGGCTACGAAATATTTGCGCCCGTCAGCGACGGGGGCTGGTATGTACCAAATGGCATGATGCTAATGCCGCCTAGTGCCTTTTTCTTGATCGGTATACTTATTTGGGTGTTGCGCAGCTGGAAGAAGTCTCAGATTGAAAAAGCTGACTTTAAAATCACCCATAATAGTCAGCCGAGTGAGGTGCTCTAATGGAACATTATCTTAGCTTGCTCGTTCGCTCTATCTTTATTGATAATATCGCCCTGAGCATGTTTTTAGGCATGTGCACCTTTATTGCATTGTCGAAAAAAATCAACGCTGCGATAGGCTTAGGCATTGCGGTCATTGTGGTGCAAACCATTACGGTTCCGGTGAATAACCTGCTGCTTACCTATCTTCTGTCTGATGGCGCGCTTGCATGGGCTGGTCTTCCTGATGTTGATCTCAGCTTTTTAGTATATCTATGCTTTATTGGTGTTATCGCGGCGATTGTGCAAATTCTTGAAATGGTTCTAGATAAGTATGTCCCTGCGCTTTATAACGCGCTGGGCGTTTTCTTACCTCTCATTACGGTGAATTGCGCGATTTTAGGGGGCTCGTTACTCATGGCCGAACGTGGGTTTAATTTCACAGAAAGCGTTGTTTATGGTCTCGGCTCGGGAACCTCATGGGCTCTGGCTATTGCTGTTTTGGCGGGTATCCGTGAAAAATTGAAATATAGCGATATTCCAGAAGGCCTGCAGGGGCTGGGTATCGTATTTATTACCGTGGGCTTAGTTTCCCTTGGGTTTATGTCTTTTGGCGGAATTGATCTGTAATAACGGAGAAGTAACTGAGTATGAATACTGAAATTATTCTTGGTGTGAGCATGTTTACAGCGGTGATTCTCGCGCTCGTGGCGTTTATCTTGGCTGCTCGAAGCAAGCTTGTATCCTCCGGTAATGTGAATATTGTGATCAATGGTGAGAAAACTATTACCGTGCCTGCTGGCGATAAGCTACTACAGACTTTGTCATCCGTGGGACTTTTTTTGCCCTCGGCGTGCGGTGGTGGTGGCAGCTGTGCCCAGTGCAAGTGCGTGATTAGCGATGGCGGCGGGTCGATGTTGCCAACCGAAGAGGGGCATTTTACTCGTCGTGAGGCGGCTGAAGGCTGGCGCTTGTCGTGTCAGACTCCCGTCAAACAAGATATGAAGGTCCAGATCCCTGAAGAGGTGTTCGGTGTTAAACGTTGGGAGTGTACAGTTGTATCAAATCCAAATATGGCAACCTTCATTAAAGAGCTGACGTTGAAACTGCCTGAAGGCGTAGATGTCAATTTCCGAGCTGGAGGGTATGTTCAGCTAGAGTGTCCGCCGCACCACATTAAATACTCTGATTTTGATATTGAAGAGGAATATCGTGGTGATTGGGAGCGTTTTGGATTTTTCAACCATGAATCAATAGTCGATGAAACCGTGATCCGAGCCTATTCAATGGCTAACTATCCTGACGAGAAGGGCGTGGTTAAGTTTAATATTCGTATTGCGACTCCACCTCCAGGTTCGGTAGGTATCAAACCTGGTGTGATGTCTTCCTATGTGTTTGGTTTAAAGCCTGGCGATACTATCCCTGTTTATGGTCCCTTTGGAGAGTTCTTTGCGAAAGAGACTAGTAATGAGATGGTCTTTATCGGCGGTGGCGCGGGCATGGCCCCCATGCGGTCACATATTTTTGATCAGCTTAAACGCGTCAACTCAGACCGTAAAATCAGCTTTTGGTATGGCGCTCGTTCGCTGCGTGAGTGTTTTTATGACGATGAGTATGACGCTTTAGCATCTGAAAATGACAATTTCGATTGGCACCTAGCGTTGTCCGATCCTCAACCAGAAGATAAATGGGATGGGCTAAAAGGATTTATTCATAATGTGCTTTATGAGCAGTATTTGAAAGATCATGAGGCTCCAGAGGATTGCGAATTTTACATGTGTGGTCCGCCAATGATGAATGCAGCAGTAGTCAAAATGCTGACCGACCTGGGCGTAGAACAAGAGAATATTTTCCTTGATGACTTTGGCGGATAAGCAGAACATTAGTACGCTAACGAGGTTTCACAAAGCCTCTTTTTCGGTTACCTGTGTCCTGCTTTTTGTCTTTCTAGTACTATTGGGTGGTTGTAATCGTGGCCCAGAAATTATTAAGATATCTGGTAGTAAGATGGGCACCAGTTATCATGTCACAATTGTTGCAGACCAACCGGCTCCGGCGGATCTTGCCAAACAAATTGAACAGACCCTTGATCGTGTTGATAAGTCTATGTCGACGTACAAAGTTGATTCTGAGATAAGTCAGTTTAATCAGTTGAATGTTGGGGAGCGTCTAGTTATTTCTGACGACTTTGATCAAGTGTTGCGGATAACACGAAAAGTTTGGCAAAAAAGCGGTGGTACTCTTGACCCTACTGTTGGCCCATTAGTGGATATTTGGGGCTTTGGCCCCACATTTACTGGTGATGTTGTGCCGAGTGATAGCGCTATCCAGAGAAGCCTTGCTAGCATTGGTTTTGATGCGGTTAATAGGACGGTGAATAATCAGCAAGTTTTGCTGAGTAAAAGTCGCCCTTTGCGGTTGGACTTATCTGCGGTAGCTAAGGGTTACGCTGTAGATTTGGTCGCCGACCTTTTGGAAATGAACGCACTTCCTGATTACTTGGTCGAGGTGGGTGGGGAGACGCGAGTAAGCGGACTTAATCCTGAAGGGGATCCTTGGCGATTAGCTATAGAGTCACCATCGCTAACTGAGGCGGTTGCTCAGGTGCTTAATTTAGAGGCAGGGGCCGTGGCCACATCAGGGGACTACAGAAATTATTTTGAGCGAGATGGCGTGCGCTACTCCCATACCATTGATCCGCGCTCGGGACGTCCAACGACTCATTCCGTGGCTTCTGTTACGGTGGTCGCAGACACCTGTGCCGAGGCTGATGCTTGGGCAACAGCATTAATGGTCATGAATAGTGACCAAGCTGTCGATTTAGCTAATGAATTAAAGATTCCAGTCTATATTGTTGCTCGACAAGATGAAGGTTATACCGTTTCTTACAGTGAAACTTTTACGCCCCTCTTGGAAATCAACGAACTGATAGAGGCCCAGTAAGATGGCAGAAATTATTTTAGCAGTTGTGATGTTTGGCCTACTGATCGGAGCCATGTCGGTTGGTGTTCTGGTGGGTCGCAAGCCTATATCCGGTTCTTGCGGTGGTGTCGGCGCGGCTTTAGGTGAAACTGATTATACCTGCGATATTTGCGGTGATGACCCCAATAAGTGTGACGAGAAAAGTACTGAGACCAGTGAGTCAGTGTCTTATAACGCAATGGATGCCCAACAAAAGAGTTTTTAGAGATGGCTGATTTTTCTTACGATTTGGTTGTTATTGGCAGTGGTCCAGCGGGCGAAGGGGCAGCTATAAATGCGGTTAAGCAAGGATTGCG
>Ga0066381_10000289_pt1 | contig 10502 bp, 10 predicted proteins | sample Knorr_S23_td_AAI_FD_70949 | JGI IMG/M metagenome (GOLD analysis project Ga0066381, IMG submission 70949) | Marine microbial communities from Southern Atlantic Ocean transect - Knorr_S23_td_AAIW_ad_876m_LV_B | ecosystem: Environmental > Aquatic > Marine > Oceanic | place: Southern Atlantic ocean... | reverse complement strand
AGCTCATCGTTGATGGCCGGCTGATCTTCTGGATGTAGAAGTTCCTCGACGACCGCCTCGTAACCCTGGGCGACTCGGGCATCGAGACTCCCGCGGGGCTCGCCAAAGCCGGCCCGCCGCATCAGGTGGGCCATCAATGCTATGTCTTGCCGTTGGGGCATCCGCATATCCTTTGGGTGCTGGTGAGAGAACTGGCGGTTGTTCACATCCTAGGTACGGCGGTTGCCAGTGTCAATACAAACGTGGCCGGTGTTTAATCTGGGAACGCCCTACCTAAGTCTTAACTGATATGCTGCAACCGAACGGTTACCAAGAGAACCCAACGCGAGGCGCCTGATGGACTTTGATATCGAGCAAGTAGACCAATTGTTAAGCACAACACGGGCGGTTAGACGCCGGCTGGACCTTGAGCGTGAAGTGCCCGATGATTTGTTGTTGCAATGCATCGAATTGGCGGAGCAAGCGCCATCCGGAGGAGATATTTCCAGCCGCCGCTGGTTGGTGGTCCGCGACCCAGAGATCAAGAAACAACTCGCCGACCTGTACCGCTCCGCCGGAGGAAGCGACATTATCGAAAGAGCGGAACAACGGGCCGGGACCGACCATCCCAAGCAGCGAGTGGTGGAATCCGCCGCCCATCTGGCCGCCAACCTGGAACGGGTGCCTGCGCTCGTTCTGGTCACGGTCAGGGGTGAGCACGACGGCAGCGGCCGCCCCGGTCTCTTCGACTCGGTGATTCAGTCCGCCTGGAGCTTTTGTTTGGCCTTGCGGGCCAGGGGGCTCGGCTCGGCCTGGACAACCGTTCACCTCGGGAAGGCCCAGGAGTTCGCTGAGGTCCTGGGGATCCCGACCGGCGTCACACAGGTGGTCTTGCTCCCGGTCGCTTGGACCGTCGGCACGGAATTTAAGCCCGCATCACGCCGGCCCGCGTCGGAAATCGTTTGGTTCGACCGCTGGGGCTTCACGAAAGAACAGATCGGTGATGCCGAAGACCTGATCGCCGCCGGACCGGGCGTCACAGTCGAGATCGATATCGCGGCTACCCCGGAGATTGTCTGGGAGTTGGTCAGTGACATCAACATTTCGGCAAGGTTCAGCACCGAGTTCCAGGGAGCCGACTGGGTCGACTCAGACGGCCCACGGGAAGGCGCTTCGTTCGTCGGCCGGAATGAACGGTCTGACGTGGACCGAAAATGGGAGACCACGTCCTGGGTCGTCGCTTGTGAAGCGCCTAAGGTTTTTGCCTGGAACGTGAACGACCGCGACGAGCCCAGCGCTCAGTGGGGTTTCGAACTGGAGAAGATACCCGGAGGCACCCGGTTGCGCCAGCGGTTCATTCTTGGTCGCCGCCTATCGGCCACCGGCCACGCGATGGTGGACAATCCCGAGAAGGCGGCGCAGATTCTCGCCAGGCGCCAAGAACACCACAAAGGGAATATGATGCTGAACCTCCAAGGTATCAAAGAAATAGCTGAGGCGGGCGGCTAACGTTCCGGGTGAGGGACGAGGGCCATCTTCTGATCACGGCAGGGTCATTCAGGTACAGTAAGTCTTAGACAAAAATCTTCGATTTACTTCCCTGACCTCGAGGGCGCCAAACTGAGAAACGCCGATTGGAGGGCGGATTGCTGCGGCTGGGCATCGATGGCCAGTCGGTCCTGTGTCTGGCGGTCGATCCTGGCGACGGCATACCAACCGGAGGGCCCAGCCACCTCCTCAGAGACATGGCTCTGGAGTCTTGTGATTCCGTGGATTCGGAGTTGGCCTAATGGATAACTGGAATCTTCGATTATTAACCTGACTTTCCCCGTTCTGGCCTGCCCGCTACCCACATGTTTTGACATATTGGGGAAATGTGAATATTGTTAACCCGGTGATTCCTTTCGCGATTGATCACGCTCGTTATACTTCCACCAAAAGCGAACGCCAACGAGCGAAAAATATGAGTAGGTAGGAAAAATGGTAAAGCAAGGTGTTGTACCCGACGAATTAACTAAGCCCCACTTCGATGCCGCCAATGAAGGCCGCCTGGAGATGCAGAACTGCAGCGCCTGCAACCGCCTCCAGAACCCCCCGATGCCCACCTGTAGCCAATGCAAGTCGGCTGACAACCTGGAATGGAAAGTGATGAGCGGCAAGGGCAAGATCTACAACTACGGCGTGGTCTACGACTGCCCCGTCAGGCTGCTTCAGGAAGACCAGCCGTTCAACCTCGTAGTGATCACATTGGACGACGACCCCGGTATCCAGATGTACTCCCACCTCCCTGGGACGCCCGTAGACGATGTACCTGTAGGCGCCGCGGTTGAAGTGATCTTCGAAGAGACGGCGAACGGCCAAAAGGTGCCCGAATGGCGGGTTGTAGCCTAACCTACCTTGATTCTGATATTTAGACAGCTTTCACAAAGGAGTGAACAATGACCACCGAGAATGCCCCAGTTTCCATGTACCGGACAACCGAAGGAATGGGAGTTTGGGAGCACAAAGGTAAGGTGGCAGCCGTTGGTATCGGGCACTCCCCGACCACCCGACGCTGGGACGGTACCGCGGAAAACACCATGGGCGCCAACAGCATCTTCGCCCTTAGACAGGCGATCGAAGACGCCGGCGTTAACCCAGCCGACATCGACGGTTTGGTGCTCGACCCCGTAACCACCACCGGAGCCCACTGGCCCGAGGGCCAAGACATTCCCATGGATGTGGTCAACGCCTACAACCAGACCGACGACCCACTGGACGGCATCGCTAAACTGAGCGCCGAGTGGATCTTGAAAAACATGCCGGAACTGACCAACGTTAAATTCACCATGTATGGCATGGGCTGCATGTCCCACGCTATCGTTGTTGCTGCTCAGGCCGTCGGCGAGGGCCGCACCCACACCTGTTTGGTGCTCAAGAGCTGGCACAACCTTGAAGGCCGCTACAACCAGGCTGGAATCAGTGCTACTGATACTGTTCCCGGGACCTTTGCCGTGAGTCCGGGAAGGACTCTCTGGGGAGCACCTGGCTCCTACGGCACGGCGTTACAGTTTGCCGAGTACTGCCGAAAGTACGGTAAGTCCCATGACATGATGGCCCCCTTCATGGCCAACTCCAGGAGGAACGGACTGATGTTCCCTGAAGGGTACTGGGCCCAGCACCGGCCGGAGCAGTTGACGGCTGAGGATTACGTGAACGCCCGGTGGATAGCTAAACCGGCCAACCTTTTCGACAATGACATCCCAATCATGGTGTCTGGTGCCTACCTCTTCACTACCGCCGAGCGGGCCAAGGATATGAAGCAGAAACCCGTCTACATCCTTAACCACGCCTCCAGCAGAGGCTCCCAGCGCAGCATCCTGCCAACCTTGGACGAGGTTGAGAAAGAGACCGCCGAAACAGGCCGAAAGATCTATGAAGGCGCGGGTATCACCCCCGCGGACCTCTCATTTGAAAACATGTACGACGGCTTTGCGCTGTTCCACCAGTTCCATCTGGAAGGTCTCCGCTTCCGTGGGATGCAGAACGGGGATGCGCTGGACTTCTACCAGACGGACATCAGCATCGAGGGGCCAAACCCGGTCTTACCCAGCGGCGGCAACATCGGCAGCGGTCGTAGCCGTTTCTGGATGCACACTGACTGCATCCAACAGATTCAAGGCCGGGCTGGGGCCCGGGCGATCACCGGAGTAAAGCCAGAGATCGGCGTTTCCGGCGGACCTATGCCCATGGGCGGCAACTTCACTGTCTGGAGTGCCACTCCCGACTAAAACTTTAACGAGTCCCTTCTCCCTCTAAGAGGAAGGTTAGGACGGGGGCGCTTCCCATAGCGCACCACACATCAAAGAGAGATGAACCTAGTTGGCTATATTGATAAGTTTTGACATCGACGGCACCCTCGAAGTGGGCGACCCACCCGGCGTGCTGACTATGGAATTAGTGCGGAAAACTCAGAAGTCAGGGATATTGGTCGGAAGTTGTTCCGACCGTCCGATCAGTGGACAGAGGGCCATCTGGGAAAAGCACGGCATCGCCTATGACTTCGCCGTCTCGAAACATCAGCTACCTGACGTAAAAGCCAAATTTGAGGCTGATGTCTACTACCACATAGGAGACCGGGAAGACCTGGATCGGCAGTATGCCTTAGCAGCTGGGTTCGAGTTCTTTTGGCCGGACGAGGCCGTTTCCGAACCATGGCTTAACCGGGACGCCGATCTTAAATAGGGTTTGAACAAGGTTTACTAAAGGTCGATTAAAAAAGATGCAGTCTGACCACAATCAGATTCCCAAACGGCGCAAGGACCAGCCATTAGAGGGGGTCCGCGTCGTAGACTTCACCTGGGTCCGGGCAGGACCGTGGGCCGCACGTTGGCTGGCCACCCTGGGCGCCGAGGTGATCAAAGTGGAATGGCCGGAGAACATGGATATGCTCCGGCTGAACCGGTTCACCGTGCCCCCCGGAGTGGAGCCAGGCCCCAACTCCACCGGGCAGTTCGCCGACACCAACGCCGGGAAACTGGGCCTCAGCGTCAACGTCCGCCACCCCAAGGGCCTTGAAGCGGTCAAGAGATTGATCTCTGTTTCAGATGTGGTCATCGAGAATTTCAGTTCCCGGATCATGGGCCGCTGGGGATTGGGTTACGAAGAACTGAAGAAGCTGCGGCCCGACATCGTCTATGTGTCTATGGCCGGGTTCGGCCAGACCGGGCGCCAGCACTACTTTGGGACCATGGGCCCCGCTGCCCAGGCGCTGTCCGGACTCACCCACCAGTCGGGTCTGCCCGGCAAACCGCCCGCCGGCTGGGGCTGGTCGTACCTGGACGACACGGGCGGCATGTACGGTGCGATGTGCGCCCTCACCGCCCTCCGGCACCGGAACCACACCGGTCAAGGACAGCACGTTGACCTATCCCAGATGATCACGGGAATCACCCTCACCGGCACAGCGTTCCTGGACAAAACAGTAAATGGCAGAGAGTCGCGGCGGGAAGGCTATCCGCCGGGCAATCGGACCGTCTGGCCTGGAGCGCCGGTGATCAACAATTACCGCGGCCCCATCGCCGCGCCCCATAATGCCTTCCGTACCCTTGGCGGCGGCTACAACGATTGGTGTGTCATCGCCTGTCTAGCCGATGAAGAATGGACTAATTTAGTCGAACTGATGGGCAAGCCCGATTGGGCCAAAAAGGGCAAGTTCACGAGTCTCGATGGCCGCTTAGAGAACCAAAACGAGATGGATCAAGGAATCGAGCAGTGGACGAGCACTCTGGAAAAGTACGATCTGGCTGAAAAATGCCAGGTGGCCGGCGTTCGCGCCATGCCGGTCCAGAGTTCGGAAGACCGGGTGGAGAACGACCCGCAGTTGCGCCACCGGGGCATGTTCACCAAGGTTAAACACCCCATGCTCGGCGATTGGAAATTCCAAGGCGCTCCTTTCCGTTTGGACGGCAACAAAGTGGCCGTAAAAGGCCCGCCTCCGATGATCGGGCAACACACTACCAAGATCATGGGCGATTTGTTGGGAGTCAGCAGCGAAGAGCTGGTCCAGGGTTATGAAGATGGCGTCTACTGGCCTGAGACGACCCCTAAATTCCCTTACGTTCAAGAAGCGATCGACGCAGAGGCAAAAAGATGACGCAGTCAGGCCCTGGCAACGATATGGTTGGGCCACTGACCGGTCTGCGGGTTTTGGAACTGACCGGCGAGCATGCCCAGTTCTGCGGCAAGCTGATGGCTGATTTGGGCGCCGACGTGATCAAGATTGAACCGCCCGGCGGCCAGGAAACCCGGAACGTTGGACCGTTCTTAAACGACGAAGAACACCCCGAACGCAGCTTATATTTCTGGCACTACAACACCTCCAAACGCGGTGTGACCCTTGACATCGCCAAGCCCGAGGGCAAAGAAGTATTCCGCAAACTCTCCGTCACCGCCGGATTGATCCTCGAAAGCTTCCCAGCCGGCTATATGCCTGGTCTGGGGCTGGGCTATGAAGACCTTTCGGCGGACAATTCCGGCCTGATCATGTGCTCAGTCACTCCCTTCGGACAGGACGGACCTTGGCGAGACTACAAGACCTCAGACCTGTTGCATTTGGCAGCCGGCGGCCAGATGGCGTCTTCAGGGTATGACGTGGAAGACGTGCCCGATGCGCCACCCATCGCACCCGGCGGCGGCAATGCCTGGCACATAGCGAGCCATTACTCCTACATCGCAATCATGGGAGCCCTCTATCACCGCGACTTCACCGGAGAAGGCCAGTACATCGATGTCTCGGCCCACGAGGCCTGCTCGCTAACAACCGAGGGCGCAATTGCCATCTATCTGTCCACTGGAGAGGTGGTGCGCCGCCACACGGGAAGGCACGCTTCGGCCGACATGTCGCCCGGCATCCAACATGCCACCAACGATGGTGGGTTTATCAACACGACTCGGTCTGGCAGCAACCTCACCCCGGCAAGGGTGAAAATTCTGGCCACATGGATGGACGAGCACGGATTGGCTCAAGACCTGCTGGACGAAAAATACCAGAACCCGGCCGTGGTCGAAGAAAGCGGCCAGCATTTCGCCGACGTGTTGAAGAATTTCTTTGCCAACATGCCGTTGGTCGAGGCCTACGAGGGCGGGCAAGAACTGAACTTTCCCTGGGGCGCGATCCGGACCATGGGCGAGATCGTCGGCGACCCTCACTTGGAAGACCGAGAATTCTTCGTGCCGGTGGAGCATCCAGAACTGGGACGCGAATTCACCTATCCCGGTCCCGCGGCGATCTATAATTCCTCACCGTGGCGCATCTCCCGCCGCGCTCCCCTGATCGGCGAGCACAACGAGGAGATTCTGGGCGGCGAGCTAGGCCTGTCCAAGTCGGGTCTGGAAGCGCTGAAGAAGTCGGGAGCCATCTAGCTCGACAAGGCACAAGTCCTTCCTGAACTAATCCGTCCAGATGCCGCTGAACTGTGTCGCGACGACCTGGTCGTAAGTCACATCCTCCGTGAGCAATCCGATATCTTTGGCAAACGCGTTCATGCCCTTTACCGCATCTTCGCTGATGGCTGGATCGTAAAAGGGCAGGTCCCGCTCGATCAGTCCCGCGATAATGCCCGCCTCCATGGCCGGGAACAGCCGCTCTCCAACTGCCGTCGCCCGTGATGGGTCTTCCTTGAGCGCTTTTTGAACGTTCACGATGGCACGGACGGCAGCGCGCACCATCTCTGGGTCTTTCTCGATATTCGCGTCTGTGGTGACCAGCGCCGGAAATGTGTAACGCACCGAGGCCGGTGGGCAGATACCTCGTCTGGCGTCCAGTACCATCGTGCCGAGTCCCTTTCGCACTGCCACCTCGCTCCCCATGGCGTTGGCCCAAAAACCGTCGATGATTCCATCTTCCAGGGCCTGAGCGGCGTTCACTCCGAATGAAACGCCGGCACCCGTCGAGCCGGGCACCGGACCAACCTCAACGCCGTCTTTCTCAAGATCGATTCCGGCTTCTTTGATCAATTGCCTTATCGTCGAGTCCGGACCGGGCGCGGCGCCGATCTTGAGGCCCTTCACCGCATTCACATCGCCCAACTTGGCGTTCAGGTCCGAGCGCAGCACCAGCATCCAATAGGTGTTCTGAGCCAGCGAGGCCAACAGCTTTGCGCCCTTCCAATTGGGGAACGCCTGGAGGGTTGCGTGAGCGGCGCCGGCTACAAAATCCAACTTGCCTTCCCGCAGGTCTTCCATGGTCTTGGGCACGGGGAATATTAACTCTAGTTCCGCGTCCAAACCCTCGGCTTTGAAAAAGCCCAACTCAACCGCCGCGACCGCAGGAAAATAAGAGTTCGATATCAAGTCCGGCACTGCTATCCGCATGGGTGGAACCTCCCCCTGTTCTAGGTATTTCTAATTTCCGCTTGATCCGCTAAAGGCGAACTGGGGGTCGGCGGCTCGTACCACCGTTTCAGGCAGGCCCAATTCCTTCCGCACTATGTTGGTGCCCTGCACTAGGGCCACGCACTTGTGGAAAGCGATCCTGCGGGAGATGCCTTCCCGGCCGAACCCGCAGTCCGTTGAGATGATCAGCCGCTCCACCGGCACGAATTCCAGCGCCCGGCGGATCAGTCCAGCTACCTGTTCCGGCGACTCAACCACGGTGTTGGTATGGTTAACTACTCCGATGGCGACTTTTTTGTTCGTTTCGTGCTGTGCAAACAGCGGCAGGTCTTTCCCTCCGGAGCCGGCGGCTTCAAAGGTGACCACGTCGGCGTTCACTTCGAACAGGTGGGCGATGGCCCTCTCGTAGGTTGGATTCGTGACCAGGCGTTGTTGTGCCGGGTTGCCCCAGCAGGTATGCAGCCAGATCTCGGCGTCTACTCCCTGGACCTCACGGTTGAACGCTTCGGTGTAGAAGTCATAGTCCGCATCGGTTGTGGCCGGGTCCTGGGCCATGAAGTGGTGCCGCGGCTCCTCGATCTGGATCAGCTTGCAACCAGCCGCCGCCACGTCCCGTAGCTCCTGGTTGATGATGTCGCACATATCGAGGATCAGCTCTTTGTCCGATGGGTAGAACTCGTTCCACATCATGCGACTCAACGATTGGGAGCTGATTGTCCCGAACTTCACCGTGTTTGCGGTCATCTTCTGGGCCACCTGCCAGAGGGCCGGATAGTCCAACTGTCCGGCGGTTAGCCGCTCGGTCACGATGGGCGATTGGTACGCCTCTTGGACTTCGTAGAGGATGTGGCCTGGCCGGATGCCGAAGTCGCCAGACCAACCTGGGGACTGGCTTTTGCTGCCATTCAGGCCGCCCAATCGCTCCAAGACGTAGAAGAACCACGACTTCCCGCCAACTTCTAGGTCGAAGCGTGAATCGCCGTCGGTCAGAATGTCCATCCCGGCCATCTCCTGGTCGGTGATCACCGTGGCCACAGCGTCCAGATATTGCTCCCGGAACAGAGTGTCCCCCAACGCCGTCTTGAATGGCCGCCCGCGAAGCCCCTGGGTGTACCAATTTGGCTTTGGGTATGACCCGGTCATGGTGGTGGGAAGGACGACCCCCTCCGTGGCTTTAAACATGCTTATTCCCCGCAGAGATAATTGTGGAAGCAGTGAAAACTTGGGTCTTAGACTTTCCCTAGACGGATGAACCGCCCGCCGATCAACCACTCGGCGACGAAGAGGTTTCCCTGAGCGTCGACGGCCAGGCCGTGGGGACTGTTGAACTTACCCGGTTCGAGCAGGCTGGTGGCGACGACGTTCCCCGCCGTGTCCTTATTATTAGGCCAGCCTTCAACATCGCATACCTGATCGTTGGCCCCAAGATAGCAGACAAATTCGTCGTTCTTCCCGCACACAGTCAGCCGGGCACGGAGTTCGGCGATGACCAGAAGGTCTCCGTGGGTGACGAATCCGCTGGGAGTGGTCAAAAAGTCGCTGCCGAACACCCGTTTGTAATTGCCTTCCAGGTCGTACACCTGGACCTGCCCGTTGGCCCGGTCGGCAACGTAGAGTTCGGATGGCGAACTGCGGCGGTCGATGAAGATGGCGTGCGGGCAATTGAACCGGCCTGCGCCACCCTCTTCGCCGTTGATGCTGGCGATGTAATTGCCGGACCTGTCGTACCGGTGCACGTAGCTTTGGCCGTAACCGTCGGCAACCCAAACATCGCCGTTCCCGCCGTAGCTTTCCTCATTAATGGCAACCCAGGTCGGGGAATACATGCCCTCGCGGTACACGTCCAGGTGCGGCCGAGTCAGGCGGGCCAAGATATTCCCTTGCAGATCCATCTTCAGCACTTGGCCCCTAGTTTCGCCGCCAGGATAGTCGTAGCCGAGTCCGGGTAGTCGCTTGCGGCCGTTGTCGGCGATCCAAAGCAAATCCTGGCCGCTTTCATTGACCAGCGTGATCCCGTGGGCGTCGCTGAGTTCCACCGGGAACGTTCGCACCAACGTGCCGTCCGGGTTAAAGACCATCATGGTCGGGTCGCCCGGATGATAGGTGATGATTTGGCCCGACTCCGTGACCGTAACGCCGTGATGGGCCCAACCGTCGCGGGCGCTCTCCGACTCCGGGATGGATGCCCAGGAGTCCTGCCATTCATAAGTGTTTGTACCGCTGCCTATCTGCATCTAGCTCCCTGACGTTTAAATGTTTAGGGCTTCAGGATGACTTTGGTGTAGCCGTCAACCCGCTGGTCGAACTTCTTGTAGGCGTCCGGGGCTTCGTCCAAGGAGACCGAGTGGGAGACCACGAAACTGGGGGTAGCCCGCCCGGAGATGATCATGTCCCGCAGATAGGCGTTGTAATTTTTCACGTTGCATTGACCCGTGCCCAGCCGCAGCCCCTTCTCGAAAAGTCGGCCAAAGTTGATGGACAGCGCGCCCCGTTTGGAGCCTTCGTCCACTCCGCCCGGATCTGTTGGGACGTAGAGTCCGGGGATGCCAAGGGCGCCGGTGGGGTTAACCACGTCGATGATCTGGTTCAGCACGATGTTGGGCGCTTCGTCTTGCTCTCCGCCCGCGGCCGAGGAGCCGGCGTTGGCG
>Ga0066381_10000287_pt1 | contig 10507 bp, 6 predicted proteins | sample Knorr_S23_td_AAI_FD_70949 | JGI IMG/M metagenome (GOLD analysis project Ga0066381, IMG submission 70949) | Marine microbial communities from Southern Atlantic Ocean transect - Knorr_S23_td_AAIW_ad_876m_LV_B | ecosystem: Environmental > Aquatic > Marine > Oceanic | place: Southern Atlantic ocean... | reverse complement strand
GTGACACAGTGGAGTCGGCGGTTTGCTGGAAAAGTGCTATTGAGCGCAGAGATGGCCCCAGTGCTCTGGTATTTAGTCGGCAGGGTCTAGCTCCGATGGTGCGCTCAGAGGAGCAATTGGCGAATGTACATCGCGGCGGCTATATTCTTCGCGATATTGCGGATGCTCAAGCAATTTTGATTGCCACAGGTTCGGAAGTGGAGTTGGCCCTGCAAGCCGCGGATCAATTAGCAGAGCAGGCGGTTCGGGTGCGGGTGGTCTCTATGCCCTGTGCAGAGTTATTCAGTGCCCAGGATCAATCCTATAAAGAGGCAGTTCTGCCGGCGTCAATTCGGGCTCGGGTGGCTGTCGAGGCACTTCACGTTGATTATTGGCACAAGTTTGTGGGTCTGGACGGTCGCGTGGTAGGCATGACCAGTTTTGGTGAATCTGCCCCCGGCAATCTGTTGATGAAAGAATTTGGTTTTACCGTTGAGAATGTGGTGGCCAAGGTGCTGGAGACCTTAGATTAATGATCCGCGTAGCCATTAATGGCTACGGGCGTATCGGCCGTTCGGTGCTGCGAGCGGTCTATGAATCGGATCTACAGGATCAGCTCAGGGTGGTGGCGATCAATGAGCCGGCGGATAATAAAACCATTGCCCACTTAACCCGCTATGACTCAACCCATGGTAGGTTTTTAGGGGATATAGACGTAAGTGACCACTCACTTGCAGTGTGTGGCGACCGTATAGATATTTTTCATATAGACGAGCTGGAGCAGTTGCCATGGGGGCCACTAAACATTGATGTGGTGCTCGAGTGCAGTGGTAGTTTTAGCGATCGCAAAACCGCGGAAAAACATCTGCGTAGCGGTGCCAAAAGACTGTTATTTTCGCAACCGGCTGAATCCGATGTGGATGCCACCATTGTCTATGGTTTTAACCATCAAGAATTGACTGGTAAAGAAAAAATAATCTCCAGTGCGTCCTGCTCGACCAACTGCGTAGTTCCGGTGATTAAGGTACTGGATGATCATTTTTCGGTTGAGGGCGGGGTGATAACCACCATTCACTCAGCTATGAATGATCAACCGGTGATCGATGCTTATCACCATACAGATCTGCGCAAAACGCGGGCTGCTATGCACTCTATCATACCAGTGGATACCCAGTTAGCCTTGGGCATTGACCGTTTAATGCCCAATCTTGCCGGTCGATTTCAGGCGCAGGCGATGCGTGTGCCAACCCTAAATGTGTCGGTGATTGATCTCTCTGTGTTGGTCAGTTGCGAAGTGGATGTCAAGGCGGTGAATCGGGCTCTGGCCAGCGCCGCCGAGGGCTCGTTGCAAGCTGTACTCGGTTATACAGAGGAGCCACTGGCCTCCTGTGATTTTAATCATGACCCGCGAAGCGGTATTGTCGATGCCAGTCAGACCAGAGTAAGCCAGCAAAAATTGATCAAGGTGCTTATTTGGTTTGATAATGAATGGGGCTATGCCAATAGAATGCTAGATGTATTGCGTAGCTGGCTGTAAGACTAATTTTTACTGTTCCGTATAGAACTGAAATATAAGGAAACCAATGAACATCAAATTAATGACCGATTTAGACCTTAACCAAAAACGCGTTTTGATTCGCGAAGATCTAAATGTGCCCATAAAAGATGGCGCGGTAACCAGTGACGTCCGTATCAAGGCGGCGTTGCCGACTATTAGGCAGGCTTTGGACGGGGGCGCTCAGGTTATTTTAATGTCCCATTTGGGGCGTCCAACCGAGGGGGAGTATAGCTCAGAGTACAGTTTACAGCCGGTGGCAACTTATCTAAGTGAGTTGCTGGGGCGGCGGGTCAATTTGTTGCAAAACTGGAAGCATGGATTTGAGGTTGTTGAGGGAGAAATTACCCTATTGGAAAACGTGCGTTTTAACCTAGGTGAAAAAGGCAATGATGAAGCCCTGTCGAAGGCCTATGCGGAACTCTGTGATATTTTTGTAATGGATGCCTTTGGCACCGCCCATCGGGCTCAGGCTTCAACCCATGGAGTTGCCAAATTTGCGCCCCTCGCCTGTGCCGGCCCGCTGTTGGCAAATGAGTTGGAGGCCCTTGAAAAAGCCATGGCAGCGCCAACACCACCTGTAGCCGCGATTGTCGGCGGCTCCAAAGTTTCCAGCAAATTGCTAGTGCTGGAAACCTTAGCCAATAAGGTCGATCAGCTGATTGTTGGGGGCGGCATTGCCAATACCTTTCTGGCAGCCGCCGGCAAGCCGGTGGGCAAATCTCTGTATGAGCCCGATCTAATACCGGCCGCCAAGGCGCTGATGGAAAAGGTCAATATACCGCTGCCCACTGATGTGGTGGTGGGAAAGGAATTTTCTGAAACTGCCGAGGCTACAGTGGTGTCAGTGGATCAGGTTCAAGAGGATGATATGATTTTTGATATTGGCCCTGAATCCTCGCAACGTCTGGCACAGATTATTAAATCCATGGGCACCATTATTTGGAATGGGCCGGTGGGCGTTTTTGAGTTTGAGCAATTTGCCGAGGGCACTAAAACCCTGGCAATGTCAATTGCCGACAGTGCGGGTTTTTCTATCGCCGGCGGTGGCGATACGCTGGCGGCAGTCGATAAGTATGCAATTATGGATAAAGTGTCCTATATTTCTACTGGTGGAGGTGCTTTTTTAGAATATGTTGAGGGTAAAGAGCTTCCGGCGGTTGCCATGCTAAAATATCGGGCAGACAACGGATAGAGCGAAATTACTGTAAAATAGCATAGGAAAAATTGAAAACGGTGAGCAGGGCTTGACCATTGCAAGCTACCATTTTTCCGAGGAGCTAAAATAGCTAGGCTAATGCTTACCCCTCCAATATATTGATCGCTCAGGAAACCAGCGTGAAATTGTTAGCTGGTTCCTGACTATCGCCCTAATGCAATAATCTCTAGTGGGTATCGGGCACTACACCCACCTGCGGCATATTGGCCAGACCGGTATCCCGTGCATGCTGTTCAAACCCCTTGTTGCGCCAGAAAAACGCGCCGGGCATGGTGGTTGGAATCACCAGCACATAAAAGAGCGCCCGTCCGATTAGGCTGCTGCCAATTAGCATAAGGGCTACTAGCCCCCAGCAACCAAGCGCCCAGATATTGCTGTAACCAGAGATAACCAGAGCCACCGCGGCTAGACTAAGGGTGCCCAGCAGCAGATTTCTGAGCAGGTAGCTTTTGCCAAAGGTGGTGCGTTGCACATAGTGGGAGGCGCCGCCCTCGTGTTCCGCGCTACTCATATCCCGATGATGGACGTACAGGCCGATGCCTTCGAGCACAGCTCCCAAGGCGAGAATGCTGCCGAGTATCTGTAGCGCCGGACCGATTGGGCTTGCGCTCATTATCAGTGTGGGGATAGCAACTAGGCCGGTCACCAAAGCGCCGAGCGATAGGCTGCTGCCGAAGAAAGTGGCAGATGCCTGCCAGTGGTCCCAGAATGGACGCGCCGGAATGCGATAGCAACGGGTCATGTAGTAGAGGCCGGCAATCGCGGAAATCAGCGCCAGATATCCCAGTACAGCGGCACTGCCCGCCGTGAGTGCGGGGCTTAGCAATTTCGATATTTCTATTCCAAATAAATACTGATAGGCGTCGGCAAATAGGGCGTTTGCGGGCAGACTGCAGAGGATATGCAGGGCCAGAAAACCCATAAAGGCGGCGATACCCAGCCCTTCACGAGATACCGGAGAATGGCGCAAATTGTTAAACCCGCGATAGAAGCGCAGGGGTTTGCCCAGATGCATAGTGGACATAAAGAGTCCGTAGCCGACCAGTAAAAAACACAGCATGCCGAAGGGCGCGTACATGGATGATCCGGCAAATTCGACGAACCCATCCAGTCCAAATTGCGTGCCGAGGAAGATACTGGCGAAGGCGCCGATTGCCGCTTGCGACATCAGTGTAAAGAGCACCAAGGGGTTTTCCTTTGAGCTCAAGCGGCGCAGATTCCAGAATTTTTTTGCGCCGGTTTTCTGATCGATGCTCGGCTTGTAGTTGCCGTGACTATCTTTGTGATATTTGACCGGTTGCGAGTCCGGGCGCGTCATTTCATCCGGCAGTTTCTTCACCTGCTGGAAGCGGATATTGGGTTGGGTGATCGATGGGTCCGGAAAGCCGGGGATACTGACCTTGGCTTCCTCGCGGTTCTCTGGAATATTTTCAACCACGCCAAAATCTAGGGCGTTGCCCACACAGGCCGAGACACAGGCGGGCTTCAGGCCCACTTCGAGGCGGTCCACACACATATTACACTTGGAGACATGACCCTCGACAGGATCGAGCTGAGGTGCGTTATAGGGGCACACCCAGGTGCAGTAACCACAGCCGAAACAGGTTTCGGGGTCCTGTAGCACGGCGCCGTACTCGGCGTGCTTGGTGTAGGCACCGGTAGGGCAGCCCTTGAGGCAAACCGGGTCGTCGCAATGGTTGCAGGCCATAGAAATATTCAGGCGCTGATAGTCGGGATAGCTGCCGCCCTCCACGTAACCGACCGAGCGAAACGCCAGATGCGCCGGGGTTTCGTTCTTCTCCGCACAGGCGGATTCACAGGCGTGGCAGCCGATACAGTTGTCGGCGGTAAAGAAAAACGCATGCTGCTTGTTGCGGTTGGGGTTGCTGCCAACCTCGGGATTTTCGTTGATGTAGAGCGGGCGGTCCTTCGGAAGGGCACCTTCGGTCAGCTCTAGCAGATCAATTTTTTGACCGTAGCAATTTTGGTCCTTGATTTCTTGGTCGGGCAGCAAGGCATAGGACTGTTCCTCAGTGCGCATTTCCCACAGGGTACTGCCGTCGGCCTGTGCGGTTTCATTGGCTGCCCCTGCGAGGGTCTGGGCTTTACTGAGATCGTTCATATCACAATTCCTAATGGGTGCGGCGTTTAGTAGGTGCGGCGCTCAACGTTTAAGCGAGCGGCCTCCTGCTGGTCGACTTTTTCGATGCGCACTGCGCACTGCTTAAATGCGGGCTGCCGCGAGATGGGATCGAGCAGGCCCAGAGTCAGCCGGTTCACGCAGTCGTAAAAATGGAAGGGGATAAATATCATGTCGCGCGGTACCCGATGGGTAAGCTGGGCCAGCACCACCGCATCACCACGTCTGGACACTAGGCGCACATAGGACAGGTGCTCGACACCGAGCTCCTCTGCCGCGTCTGGATTAATTTCCATATAGGGCGTGGGGCTAAACTTGTTTTGGTTGCCGATCTTTCCGGTCTTGGTGCGGGTGTGGAAATGTTCGACCACGCGGCCGCTGTTGCACCAGAAGGGGTAGCTGTCGTCCGGCTTCTCGTTGTTGTCGCGGAATTTGACCGCAATCAGATTGGCCTTGCCGTCTGGAGTCTGGAATTTGCCGTCGGTATAGAGGCGAGCATCCCCTTTGAGCCCCTGTGCATCCTCGCGATAGGGCCACTGAATACCCTTGGCCTGTTCAATCTTGCTGTAGGTCATCCCCGAGATGTCCAGCGTGCGGTCTGCGCCAACCGATAGCTCTTTCATCTCTTCAAAGGTGGCTTCAGTGGTTTCTGGGAAATTGATTACTTGGCCGTTTTCGAAGCGCTTGGCCATTTCGCGGAAGATCCAGAAATCCGCCTTGCAATCGCCCATGGGTTCAATCACCTTGCGGACTAGGTTGACGCGGCGCTCGGTGTTGGTTTGACAGCCCTCTTTCTCCGCCCAGACCGCGGCGGGGAAAAATACATGGGAATACTGATTGGTTTCCACATCCTCGTACACGTCCTGCACAATCAGAAAATCCAGTTTTTCGAACATCTTGCGCATGCGCGCCTGATTGGGCATGGACGTGAGCGGGTTGGTGGCGACCAGCCACAGCCCCTTGATCTGACCGGCCTCGATAGCTGGGAAGATATCAGTTTGCGCTAAACCGCGCTGCTTGGGGAAAAACTCGGGATCGATTCCCCAAAAATCGGCGATTTCCTCGCGGTGCGCCGCTTCTTCCAGTTTGCGGTAACCGGGCAATCCAGAGCAGGACGACCACTCGCGGGTGCCCATGGCATTGCACTGGCCGGTAATGGACAGGGAGGTGCCGCCGGGCTTGCCGATATTTCCCGTTATCAAATTTAGATTGTTGATATTGCATACGCCGTCGGTGCCGTGGGTACTCTGATTGATGCCCATGGTCCAGATTGACATGGCCGCATCGGCTTTGGCGTAAAGCCGTGCCACATGGCGGATCATGTCCTCGTCAATACCGCATATATGCTGGGCCTGAACCGGGTCATAGTCTGCCACCGTGGCTTTGAGTTCCTCGAAACCATTGGTGTGGGCGCGGATGTACTCCTCGTCATGCAGGCCCTCAGAGATAATCACATGCAGCATGGCGTTGATCAGAACGCAATCGGTGCCTGGTGTAATCGGCAGGTGAATATCTGCGAACTGCGCCAGCATGGTCACCCGCGGGTCGACACAGATAATCGGAAAGGCGCGTTTTTCATGCGCTTCTTTCAGGCGCCAGTAAATAATCGGGTGTTGCTCTGGAAGGTTGGAGCCGAATGCCATAAAGCACTGTGTATGCTCAAAGTCTTCGTAGCACCCCGGCGGGCCATCCGAGCCGAAGGAGCGCTTATAGCCGGCTACCGCGGACGCCATGCACAGCGTGGTATTGCCATCGTAATTGTTGGTGCCGATACAGCCGCGCACCAACTTGCCCAGCGTGTAAAACTCTTCGGTGTACAGCTGGCCCGTGGACACCACGGCAAAACTGTCGCGGCCGTACTTCTGTTGGATTTCCTTGATCTTGGCGGCGCTGTGGTCCAGAGCTGTATCCCAGTCGGTTGGCTGAAATTCTTCTTGGAAGCGGTTGCGCATCAGGGGTTGGGTGCCGCGGCCGGCCGATTGAAATAGATCGTGCTCGAGAATTCCCTTGATGCAGAGCTTGCCGCGGTTTACATCCGCGCCCGCATGGCCGCGACTGGAGACGATTTTGCCCTCTTCGCTCAAGCCAACTTCAATCGCGCAGCCGGTCGAGCAATAGTTACAGGTGGTGTATTTCCACTCAGCGACTGGCTTGGTAGGAATGACGATTGGTTTGCGCTTTTTCCGTCCAAAAATCATATTATTAGGTCCCAAATCTGGTACATATCTACGTTTAAAGTGCGATCAGCACTTGATCGCCATCTAGGCTGACGCGGTAGCAGGGCACATTGGCCGTTGCGTCTTCTAGGCAATCGCCGGTGTGAAGATCGAAGTGCTGCTTATAGAGTGGCGAGGCGACAACGATGCGCCCGTCAATATCTCCGACTATGCCTCGGGATAACACATTGGCTTTGCCAATGGGGTCCCAGTCGCCAATGGCATACACCTGAGGCGTTTCCTTGGGCAGATAGAATAGGGCAATCTGTTGATCTCCTACGCGTGCACAAATGCCTGAGTTGGGTATAAGGTCGGACTGTTTGCACAGAGCCACTAGTTTGTTATCTTGGGTCATATCAATTCCTACGCAGTTTCTTTCAGTAGTGTCTGGCGCTCTTCTTCTGTAGCCGGTCGCGGCTGTCCGCGTTCCTGCACAAAGATAATCTTCTCGTCGTCTTCGTCAGTATTAACAAACTGCACAAAACGCTTGAGACGCTCAGGATCTTCAATGGTGGTTTTCCACTCACATTGATAGGTGCCGACAATATTGTTCATCTGTTCTTCAAGTTCGGCGGCGATACCCAGAGAATCTTCGATCACTACCTGCTTGAGATAATCCAGACCGCCCTCTAGGTTGTCCATCCACACAGAAGTGCGCTGCAGGCGGTCAGCGGTGCGCACATAGAACATTAAAAAGCGATCTATGTATTTAATCAGAGTTTCATCATCCAAATCAGTGGCGAACAGGTCGGCATGGCGTGGTTTCATACCGCCGTTGCCGCAAACAAATAGATTCCAGCCATTTTCTGTGGCTATCACACCAAAGTCTTTAGACTGGGCCTCGGCGCATTCCCGAGTACAGCCCGACACTGCGGATTTTAGCTTGTGCGGTGAGCGCAGGCCTTTGTAGCGGTTTTCTACATACAGAGCCATAGCGACACTGTCTTGCACGCCGTATCTACACCAGGTGCTGCCCACACAGGATTTCACTGTGCGCAATGCTTTGCCGTAGGCGTGACCCGTTTCAAAACCGGCCTCGACCAATTCTTTCCAGATAGCCGGCAGGTGCTGCACTCGCGCACCGAATAAATCAATGCGCTGACCTCCAGTAATCTTTGTATAGAGGTTATATTTCTTCGCCACCTGACCCAGCACAATCAGTTTGTCGGGAGTGATTTCACCACCGGCAATTCGCGGAACTACAGAGTAGGTCCCGTTTTTTTGCATATTGGCTAAAAATGTATCGTTGGTATCCTGCAAGCCCACATGTTTTTCTTCTAAGACATAGTCATTCCACAGTGAGGCGAGGATAGATCCGGTCGCTGGCTTGCAGATATCACAGCCGCGCCCCGTGCCATGTTTGTCGAGTAGCTCATCAAAGCTTTTGATACTGCCCACTTTGATCAGATGGAACAACTCTTGGCGGGTGTGGGCAAAGTGTTCGCAGATCGAGGTATCAACTTCAAGTCCGCGCTCGGCCATTTCGGTATCGACAATATTTTTCAGCAGTGCGGTACAGCCACCGCAACCGGTGCTGGCGGCGGTTTCAGATTTTACCGCGGCAAGGGAGCAGTGTCCCGCCTCCATCGCATCGACAATATCGCCTTTGCTGACATTGTGGCAGGAGCAGATAGTGGCGGTGGCAGGCAGTGCCGCGGCGCCCAAAGTGGGTGCAGAGCCGGCGTTATAAGGCAGAATTAAGGTTTCAGGGTCTGCGGGCAGCTCAATGTCATTTAAAAAGTACTGGAGCAAGCTGTCATAGTCTGAGCAGTCACCGACTAAAACAGCGCCCAGTAGTTTTTTGCCATCTGCGCTGACGATAATACGTTTGTAGATTTCGATACGCTCATCGCTAAAAGTATAGGCAATGGAGCCTTCACACTTGCCGTGAGCATCGCCAATGGAACCCACATCTACACCGAGCAATTTTAGCTTGGTGCTCATATCTGCACCCTGAAAAGGTATGGGATCGTTGCCGAGTTGGCTGACTGCGGCCTCAGCCATGCGGTAACCTGGCGCTACCAAACCGAAGATACGACCGCCAAACAGAGCGCATTCGCCTATAGCAAAAATATCTGAATCACTGGTTTTACAATGGTAATCGACGTCAATTCCACCGCGTTCGCCAACCTTGAGATCTGCATCCCGTGCCAGTTGATCATAGGGGCGAATTCCCGCAGAAAATACAATAACATCTGTGGCCAGCGACTCGCCATCGGCAAACTTCATCTCTAGGCGGGTTTCGCCCTGTACATTTTCTTCAATGACCTCTGTGGCCTTTCTAGTGTGTACTTGCACCCCTAGGGCCTCAATCTTGCGGCGCAACATGGCGCTGCCACCAGTATCTAATTGCACGCCCATTAGCCCGGGTGCGAATTCGACTACATGGGTTTCCAGGCCGAGATTTTGCAGTGCATTGGCTGCTTCTAGACCCAGCAGACCGCCGCCCACGACAACCCCTACTTTTGCACCTTTGGACTGTGCTTGAATATTGCCTAAATCATCGATGGTTCGGTACACCGCACAGGCTTGGTGGTCAGAGCCCGCTATTGGGGGCACAAAGGGATAGGAGCCGGTGGCCAGCACTAGCTTGTCGTAGGAGAAGCTGCGGCCAGCGTTAGTAATGACCGTTTTATTGTCGCGATCTATGCGCTCGACAGGATCGCCAAAATGAGCATCGACTCCCAATTCAGCGTAATGCTCTCTAGTTGTAAGCGCCAGTTCTTCTGGCGATCGGCCGGCAAAAAACTCCGAGAGGTGAACCCGATCATAAGCGGGTCGGGGCTCGCCACCAATAACGGTAATTTTGGCATCAATGCCGGAATCGACCAGCTGCGCCACATAATGGTGACCCACCATGCCGTTACCTACTACAACTACATTTAACATTATTTTTTCCTTCACTTATCTTGAGACCTTTGCGCAAATGATCTTTTGCCCTCATACGGCGTTAAAATCGTACTCATTCGGTCATTTATGATCTATAAACTCCCTTATTCCGTGCGATTTTGCCTTGTCTGAGAACAAAATCTCTATCCGTGCAAAGGTCTCATCTTATGATGCACTAGGCTGCTGCCCTTAAAAGAGTGGGTTGACAACCTAGCGCCTTTCTACCCTACCATATACAAAATTCGTGCCAAACTAGAAAAGTTTCCTGACAAGAGTTTTAAGTCGGCGGTTATTGGCGTGGCACAGTATTGGTGCGTAGAGCAGTGGCTAGAATCTGTCAATTGCACAGTTATCGCGCTTAAATTGATTTCGTTGACAGTTCAACTGCGAAATTAGGATTATCCAAACACCCCTTTAAAGAAAAAGAAGAAAAGGATTGAGAGTGCGGCGCCGGCGGGAAGGGTAACCACCCAAGATACAAAAATTGCCCCTACCATACGCAAATTGAG
>Ga0066381_10000277_pt1 | contig 10688 bp, 10 predicted proteins | sample Knorr_S23_td_AAI_FD_70949 | JGI IMG/M metagenome (GOLD analysis project Ga0066381, IMG submission 70949) | Marine microbial communities from Southern Atlantic Ocean transect - Knorr_S23_td_AAIW_ad_876m_LV_B | ecosystem: Environmental > Aquatic > Marine > Oceanic | place: Southern Atlantic ocean... | reverse complement strand
CGTTCATCCCTGTGAGGTGACGGGTTTAGACATTCGTGCCGGTCGTTTGCGAGGAGTAAGGGCCAGTTGTGGCGACTTCGAAGCCGACGTTCTTGTAGTTGCTTGTGGTGTTGACACTCCAAGCGTGGCAGCCATGGCTGGTTTAAGCGTACCCCTCGTTGACGCACCGGGGACGCTTGCCCACACAGTTCCCGAATCGAGGTTGATCGATAGTGTTATCCGATCCCCGGGCCCTAACATGAAGCAGAAAGTGGATGGTCGTGTTGTGGTAGGTGCAGGCTTCGAGGGGTCACCGGGCACCGACCACTCAAGGGAGGCGGGGGAGCGCATTCTGGAGAAAGCAGCGCGATTTCTCCCGGCACTTGGAACCGTCGATCTTGACCAAGTGACGCTTGGTTGGCGTCCGTTACCGAAGGATGGACATCCGGTAATTGGTTTTCCCGAACACTCGCCTAACATTTATTTGACCGTTATGCACAGCGGTATGACGCTGGCCCCGGTTATTGGCCGCCTGGCAGCTGTTGAGATTCTGGACCAGGTACAGGTCGATTTGCTGGAGCATTATCGGCTCACAAGGTTTGCTGACCTGGTCTGATGATCTGCTTGTCATCGGGGTAGAGTGCAGGCTAGCGATGGCGTGTTTGCCAAAAGCAAGGTGGTGCGTGGTTCCCATCTGTCTAACCACAAGAGTGGCTTAGAGAAGCGGGATACCCCAGACGACCCATGCTGCCCAGGCGCTGGCGAGCAGCATCCCTTGCGCCATCGACGCACGGAACACTGCTATCCAGTTTTCATCTTTGGCCGGCCAAGCACGGCTTAGCAAAAGGGCCAACATGAGTAATGTCACGATGTTCCAACCGAGGACCGCATGCCGGTTGGGCGTGAAGCCATACTGAAGGAACCTGCTGACTATGGCTGCGAGCGCGTAAACGTTTAGTGACAACCCCAAAGTTGTCAGGCTGAGAATTGCCGGGCGTAAAAAGCGTGCGTTCGTCTGAAGCCCGCTGGCGTTTGTTGTCGACACTGCTGCCGCCAGCAATGCCAGGATCGCGATAATCGTCGCGTTGTAGATGACTAGAACGTCACGCTCATCGAACGCGCGCCAGAAGTAGGTGGGGATGAACCAGAATACGTAGATGGCCAGAACACCCAGCGCCAATGGCAGCAACAGCCACGTCATGATTCGCAGAATACGTGCAAGCCCGGTTGGCTCCTGTTGGGTGGGTGCACGTCTCGGGTCGTAAACGGCGGCTACCGCCAACACGGGGATGAGTCCGATACCAAAAGGCGCGATGGTCAGAATCAATGCCTCAGGGAATTGCACCCCCAACACCGCAAAGATTCCGGCGGTTAAGCCGATAAAAATGACCCCGGCACCTAGACAGATGCCGCCGGCAAGGAGAGCCTCCATCGACTCCACGATGAACGCGAAAAACTGCTGGGACTGGTCGGCCCGGTTCCAAGTTACACTCGCACCGAGGACCGACCATGCCACGAAGGGGAGGTGCAGGGCCATCAACACGGCCGCCTGGTCCTGGTCGGTTTTGTTCCACGCGTACAGCGCGCTCACCGTGACCGCCAGGGCTAAGAATGCGGCTGCCGACCCGTACCAGCGCATCCGCGTCTAGTCCATCGAGCCCACAGCGAGGAACGCGATGATACTGGATGCGACTAGCGGCCCGCAGCCTATCCAGAATAGTGGGTGCGCCTCACCTGGGATCGGTACGGGTGGTTGTCCGCGCGCGAAGAGGACAAATAGGGTTCCACAGGCCAGGCTGGCCGTGAGAGCAGTTGCCCAATGCCGGCGGCTGTCCGCAGCGGACTGGAACTCCAATTCGGCGTCCGTAGCGACGTCGAGATCGAGTCGGCAGGCCCAGGCGCGCAGCAGCACATTCCCAGGGGTTGCTTCCAAGCATTGCGTTAAGGCTTGCCTGAATGCATCGTCTTGCCCCTGTCGCCGTGCCTCTTGATAGAGGCTTTCGAGCGCTTCAGGGTTTTGGCCTAGCTCGCCTAGGCGGTCCTTAGTCAGTAACAACTGATATGGCTCACTAGTGTGCCACGCATGAGTTGATGCTTTATTTGGGAATTCAATGGCAACGTCTATATCGCCGAAGGATACGCTATCTTAAAGAGAAACCTCGCCTCACCAGCCCATGACATAACTATCGCCCGTCGGGCTGACGCCGCCCATTAAGGCTCCGGTCTTCGGGTGGATCATGATTGCTTTCACACTGCCTACGCCGCGGGAGTCACGCACGTCCAGTTGGTGGCCGAGGGCAGCCAGGGCGGCCCTTACGTGTTCCGGAAGCGCCGCCGACGTGATTAGCGTGCCGGCGATTCGTTGCGGATAGTACGACGCCCGGAAGCTGGTGCTGATCACGGCAGGCTGCTCCAGGGCTTCTTGAACACCCATGCCAAATTCGACGACGTTGAGGAAGAATTGTAGTTGCGTTTGGGGCTGTGTGTCGGCGCCGGGCGTCCCAAAAGCGAGATACGGCTTCCCATCTTTCAGGGCAAGAGCCGGATTGATGGTATGGCGAGTTCGCTTGCCCGGGGCCACGACGTTGACGTCGTCCGGCTCAACCGAGAAGTAGGCCATGCGGTTGTTCAGGAAAAATCCCGCACCCTCCACCACCATCCCGCTCCCGAACCCGCTCAACAGACTTGAGGTGATCGATACCATGTTGCGATCGCTGTCCACGACGGTGAGGTAGGTCGTTAGTGCCAAGGCATTGGCTTGGTCCCACTCCCCGATCTCCGCTGGAGCCAAGCGGGGTCCAGCGTAGGCTGGCAAGGTACTCGCGACCCTCAGAGGCTCACCGGCTGGCGGCTCGCCTTCGATGGCCCGAACGGGATCGATCAGCGCGCGCCGTGCAGCCGCGTACTCGTCTGACAACAGCTCCTGCATCGGGATGGGTGGAACGAAGCGCGGATCACCCACGTAGGCGTTGCGGTCGGCGAACGCTAGTTTTAGCGACTCCGTTACCACGTGTAGGTAGGGTGCGCTGTTGTGCCCCATGTATCCGAGGCTGAAGCCTTCCAGGATGCTTAACGCCTGGAGCATCACGTGCCCCTGTGAGTTGGGCGGGCACTCATAGACCTCGATGCCTCGATAGTTCACGGAGATCGGCGCATCTTCGTGGGCTCGATAGTTCGCCCAGTCGGTCTCGGCATGGATACCACCGTTGGCACGGATGTGCTCCACTGAGCTCTTGCCGATGGGCCCTCGATAAAAGGAGTCTGACCCTTCCTCCGCGAGCGTGCGCAGCGTCCGCGCCAGATCATGGTTGACTAGAACATCACCGGCCTGGAGCGGTTCACCGTCCTCGAACCATATCTTCGTGGTTGCGGGAAACTGGGCGAGCTTCTCACGGCCGGAGCGGAGCTGGCGGGCAAGCTGGTCACTAATCGGAAACCCTTGGTCAGCGAGTTCGATGGCGGGTGCCATTACCTGCCCGCGCTCTAAGCTGCCATAGTTCTCCAGAGCGAGCAGCGCCCCACCAACGGCTCCGGGTACGATTACGGAAGTAGCCCCGTCGCGCGGCATACCTCCTCTGTCCCGATAGAAATTGGCCGTCGCCGCCATCGGCGCAGGACCCGTTCCGTTTACGAACTTTACCTCGTCGGTGTCGGCCAGATAGATGAGGAGGAACATGTCTCCGCCCAGGCCGGTCATACCAGGCTCTACTTGACCCTGTACCAGCCAGCTCGCGATCGCTGCGTCGATGGCGTTGCCTCCCTCTTGCAGGATTCGAAGACCAGCCTCGGCGCTCAAAGGATGGCCCGATGCCACCATGCCGTTCATGGTCATGACCGTTGGGCGCCAGGTCCGCTGTGCGTAGCCAGGGCCAACGATGGCCGCAACCCCTACTAGCCAGGCGACAAATATTGTGCGTTTTCTCATGGGACACCTTCCTTATCTTGAGTACTTTCTCTCCGCGATCGAGAAATCCTACAACGGTGCAAGTTTTTGCCGAAACCGTCGACCTGAGCACGTTGAGGTGTTGTTCGACCTAAGGCCCTTGCTACTCGCACCGATTGACAGACGCGCTACACGGCACACAGAGGACCTCAATCCTCTGGGAATCTCTCTCGACTTCAGTCCTGCTCACCATCATGGTCCGAGCTTGCAATGTATATGACCCAGTTGTACCATGCGATTGAATGGTACATATATGAAAGGGCTTTCTCCCATGCAAATAGCCATCGACATCGAAGATCCGGTCCCGCTGTTTGCCCAGTTGATTGGGCAGATCAAGAACGCCGTGCTCCGCGACAGCCTGCGCCCAGGCGACGCCTTGCCGTCGATTCGGCAGCTTGCCAACGACCTGGAGCTCAACAACAAGACGGTGGCGAAGGCCTACCGCCTGCTGGAGCGAGACTCGGTGATTCAGACGAAGGGCTATCGCGGCACCTTCGTTCACCCGAACGCCAAGGCCAACAGCGCCTTCGATCTGAACGCGCTGGTGGTGACGAAGCTGAACAAGACGATCAAGGCACTCAGAGACGTAGGTGCCACGGACTCGGAAATTCGGATTGCCTTCGGCGACTTGATGAGTCGTCGCGGCAATTGAGGAGATGATCATGCGAGAGCAGACGCTGCAGATGTTGTTTCACGTTGTTTTCTTGAGCCAGGTTCTCCTCGTGTCGTTCTATCTTCCCCGGAAGATCCTGGGCCTGGTGCAGCACGTGGTCGAGAAGTACCCACCCTCGAGGTACCCGAAGCTCTACCCGGTGTCCCTCGACGTGGCAGAGAAAGCCCAACGCAACTACTGGAACCTGAACCTCGTCGTACTCGCGGTTGGTATGGCATTGCTACTGATTAGTGTGTTGTCTCCAACCGAGGAGATGCTCGACTGGAACACCACACTGGTTCTCACGATCTACCTGATGGTCCAGCTCTTGCCGGCGATGATCTTCATCTGGTCGAACCCGGGGTTCACATATTTCAATCTCAAGAGAACGGTCGATTCGACCACAACCCGAAGAGCCGACCTGCACCGTCGTCGCCTGGTTGACTTCGTCTCGCCGACACTTCTTCGCACGGCGATCTTCGTGTACCTCGCCTTCATACTGTTCGTCGCGTACGTCGGCCAGTTCAAGTTCCCGTGGTTCGGCGGCTACCTCAACGTCGTCAGCCTCACGGCCATGAACCTGTTCTTCCTCGGTCTGGCCATGCGGCAGGTGTATGGGAAGAAGAAGGACCCTTATCAGGCCTCTGAAGATCGCATGCGGCAGCTTGAGCTCCTGGTCAGTACGCTGGTGCTGGTCAGCATCGGGGCGACCTTATACGGCACGCTCCAGATCGGCCTTCAGGCCCTCGAATGGGATGCTCTAACTGGCATTGCAACCAGTCTCTACTATCAGCTACTGGCCGTGGTGAGCTTGCGAGAGTTCCGGATCGACGGCGTGAACTTCGAGGTCTACCGAGAGGACCCGATGGCCACAGCGTTGGAGTAGGGGCTCCTGCGGCCCGCATCATGGGCTAGAGTCACGATATGGTTCTGAGAAGCATCGCTTGTTCCCGCACCGCTGTTGTTTGCAGCCTCGCTTTTGTTATCGCCGTAACAGCAGGGGCCGCGTCGCGCCCGGGTCGCTCTCCGTCCCCCGACAACTGGCCGCAGTTTCGCGGCCCAGGAGCGATTCCTGTGAGTGACAATCCCGATCTCCCGAGCACCTGGTCGACAACGGAGAACGTTGAATGGGCCGCCAAGGTGCCGGGCGTGGGATGGTCGTCGCCGATTATTTGGGATGGCAAGGTCTTCGTGACCTCGGCGATGAGCGAGACACCGATGAAACAGCCGTCTCTTGGCGTAGATTTCTCGAACGACTACGTTGCCGAACTGCAAGCCCTCGGTATCCCTGGCGAGGAGGTAGAGCGGCGGGTGACGGCGCGCGAAAATGAGTTACCCAATGAGATCGAGCTGTCATACGGGTTATTCAGCTACGATCTGGAGAGCGGCAACCTGCTTTGGGCGACGCGTTTTCACGAAGGTCGGCCGCCTGTTGGACGTCACCGAAAGAACAGCTACACGTCCGAAACGCCAGTAACTGACGGTCGGGCCATCTATGTCTACGTAGCCTTCCAGGGACTCTACGCCTTTGACTTCGATGGTAACCAGCTATGGGCAAAGCGGTTGTCTCCGCACCAGGTGTACCTCGACTTCGGCGCCGGTTCGTCTCCGGCGCTGCACGGTAGCAAGTTGTTTATTCTCAACGACAACGAGGAGCAGAGTTTCATCGCTGCCTACGACAAAAATACCGGAAAGCAGCTTTGGTACACCCCGCGCAGAGGGCTCGGCAGCGGCATGGGAAGAAAGTCAGGATGGTCCACACCGTTCGTCTGGGAGAACGAGGTGCGTACCGAGATTGTTACCCTAGGCCCTGGTTGGGTCATCAGTTACGACCTCGATGGCGACGAGCTCTGGCGAATGTCTCGATTCTCTCAAACGACCATCCAGAGCCCGTTTGCGTGGGATGGGCTGCTGTACGTGACCTCGGGCGCAGCCGGTGAGCAGAACAAGCCGATTGCTGCGATCCGCGCGGGTGGCTCGGGGGACATCACGCCTTCTGACGATGCGACCGAGGGCGAGTTTGTCGCCTGGTATAACCGCGTTGCCGGTGGTACCTACCTGCCCACACCAGTCTTGTATAAAGGGGGTCTGTACGTTCTCGGTGATACGGGGATCTTCGCTATGTACGATCCCAAGACTGGTAACCGGTTGTATAGGGTCCGTATCCACCCTCAGGCGCGGAACTTCACCGCGTCTCCGTGGGCATACGATGGCAAGATCTTCGTCCTAAACGAAGAAGGGGACACGTTCGTTATAAGAGCAGGAGAGGAGTTCGAGCTTCTCGGCATCAACCGCCTCGACGAGTTCTCCATGGCGACACCGGCGATTTCGGGCAACCGGTTGCTGGTTCGCACCCAGAGGACCTTGTACTCGATTCGGAAAGGGAGAGAAGAAGAACGGCGTGCTCGGGTGAAGTTCCAGCAACTACTAGACATGGTCCAGTACCCATGACTGCGGCTCGCCACTTTACTCCCGCTACCTTTGCCTTCCTGCGCGAGCTTGCCGCCAACAACAACCGCGAATGGTTCAACGCCAATAAGACACGCTATGAGGATGTTCTGCGCGGGCCAGCGTTAGAGTTCATACGGGACTTCGAACCTCTGTTGTGGGGCATCAGTCCGTACTTCCGTGCTGACGATCGAAAGGTGGGTGGCTCTCTCTTCCGCATCTACCGCGACGTACGCTTTTCGAAGGACAAGAGTCCGTACAAGACCTATACAGGAGTGCAATTCCGTCACACTTACGGCAAGGACGCCCATGCTCCGGGGTTCTACCTGCACTTACAGCCGAGGGCGTCCTTCATCGGCCTGGGGACCTGGCACCCTGACTCCCCGACGTTGGCTAAGATTCGCGCTGCAATCGATGATGACCCCGACGGGTGGAAGCAAGCTCTCGCGACGCCCGTGTTCGGCAATGGGTTCGCCCTCAGTGGTGACACTCTCAAGAGACCGCCTCGTGGCTTCGCGGCTGAGCACCAGCTCATCGAAGATCTCAAGCGCAAGGATTTCATAGCGATCAAGCCGATTAACCAGAAAGAGGTCACCAGCACCGGCTTTGTCGACCGCTTTGCGGCCGCCTGTGCCAGCGGCTCGCCGTTCCTTGAGTTTCTCTGCGACGCTACCGATGTGCCCTTCTGACGAGGAGAGAATTGGATGACAAGCGTTTATACGAAGCGCTGATATCCAATCGCCAGCGTCAACGCCGACTCTGCAGTTTGGCCAGAAGCCGCAGGATTTCCAGATACAGCCAGACTAGCGTCACCAGTAGCCCGAATGCGCCATACCATTCCATGTACTTCGGCGCGCCGCGCTCGGCACCTTCCTCGATGAAATCGAAATCGAGCACAAGATTAAGCGCCGCGATCACCACCACGAACAGGCTGAACAAGATGCCGAACGTCCCGGTCGAGTGGATGAGCGGTATGTTGATGCCGAAGAAGCCCAAGACGAAGCTCAGCAAATAGACCACACCGATGCCACCGGTGGCCGCGACCACGCCGAGCTTGAAGTTCTCGGTCGCTCGGATGAGTCCGCTGCGATACGCGAGAAGCAGCGCACCGAGTGTCCCGAAGGTTAGGAAGACTGCTTGAGCGACGATCCCAGGGTAGGACTGCTCGAACAGAAACGAGATGCCGCCCAGCGCTAGCCCCTCGAGTCCTGCGTAGAGCGGCGTCGTGTAGGGTGCCCACGTCTTTTTGAATATTGTTACGAGCGCCACGATGAACCCGCCAATGAATCCACCAACGACCCATGCCATTGGCAGTTGCCCGGTGGCAGCACCGCGTCCCCACACATACATGGCGGCGACAAATAAGATTGCCAACGACATCGCCGTCTTGTTGACGGTGCCGCCAATGGTCATCGCCTCATGATCAGCAACGGGCGGCACACGTGTGAAGGTGTTGGCGCCAAGCGCCGGGTTACCGGAACGTAAGGCCAGATGGGCGGACATCGGCTCCTCCTCTTGTTTTGTCGACCCTGTCCGCACGATAAGCAGTCATAATAGGCATCGACACCGAGTTGTATCTATTAAGGTATAGCTAACTGCAGGACATCGCTTTTGGAGCAGTAAACCACAGCGAGTGCAAGCTTCATATTCTCAAAATCGTCACTTTCAAGTTCGATAATCTTGTTGGCACAGCTGATTTGCTCCTTGAATAATTTAACGGAAGAGTCATTATGAGAAAAATTTTGATCGCACAAGCAATTCTTTGGGCAGCGGCAATAATCTCCAGTTCTTTAGTCGCTCAGGGTCAATCATGGTTATTGCTTAGTGTGTTAGCAGTAATAGCATTAGGTTCGTTGAAGAACGGAATTAATTCCATACAAACTTGATACAAAGCTTTATTAGATGATGAGCGAAGCAATCCTCTCGCATCCTGAGACCGGGAATAGTCCTCGTTTCGGGATCGGCACCAAGATTCTCATTGGCATGATGGTCGGCGCAGGGGCCGGCGCGGTCTTCGGACCTCGCGTCGAGGTGCTCGAGCCTATCGGCGAGATTTTCATTCGGCTGCTGATGGCGGCCGCCATCCCGCTGGTGGTTTTTAACCTCCTCGCCGGGCTCACGACGCTCACAGAGGTACGAACCTTCGGCCGGCTGGCGGGAAAGATCATCGTTTACTACACGGTCACGACGACATTCGCGCTAGGACTGGGTCTTGGTGTCATGACGATCCTGCGCCCGGGCGACGGTGTGCAGCTTTCCGAGCCAGTTCCCGAGGGAATCGGCGAGATTCCGACACTCGGCAACGTCCTGGTTGACCTGGTGCCAACGAACATCTTCCAGGCGCTTGCCGAGGGCAAGGTGGCTCAGATCGTTGTCTTCACGATTCTGTTGGGGGTAGCTACCCTCCTACTGCCACCCCAACCTCGAGACCGGCTGCGAGAGATGTACGTGCTTGGGGCAGAGCTGTTCCGTAAACTCGTCCACATCATTCTCTGGGTCGCGCCGTTCGGCATTGGGGCCTTGATGGCGGTCACTGTCGGTCGTTACGGTGCCGAGCTTTTCGGGCCCTTGGCCCGTTTTTTGGGCGGGGTGTGGGGCGCGCAGATCGCAATGGTGGCCATCTACATGGTGTTGTTTCGAGCCTTCGCGGCGAGGAGCCCGTCGAGGTTCCTCAAGCAGGGTGCCGAGCTTTGGGCAACGACAGTGGCAACTACCTCCAGCCTGGCCTCGTTGACGGTCGCTTTCAACGTTGCTGAAAAAATGAAGCTGCCACGAGGAGTCTACGCCTTTACCCTGCCGCTTGGGGCTCAGATCAACAAAGACGGAACCTCGATCATGCTTGCCTCGGTGCTTCTGTTTACAGCGCAGGCGGCGGACCGTGCCTTTACGCCGGGTGCGATCGTGACGATCTTGGTCATCGGGCTGCTGTTGTCTGAAGGCTCAAGCGGCCTCCCGGGCGGTGGGTTGGTGGTCGCGTTGATCTTCGTGGAGGCGTTCAACCTGCCACTGGAGATTGCCGCCATAGTTGGTGGCATTTATCGGCTGGTCGATATGGGCAACACTACGATCAACGTCATGGGTGACCTGGTTGGCACTGCAATCGTGGCCAGATCCGAGGAGCGCCGCGGACCGGTCGAAAAGACGGCATGAACATGAAAGAGATTCGCTCGCTCTTCCCTGGGGCCGAGGCCCAGATCTATTTCGACGTTGGCGTGCGAGGGCTTCTCTCGACCCCCGTTCGGGAGGCGGTGGACCGCTATCTCGAAGCTCGCATGATGGGGACCGGCGACAAGGCTGAACTGATCGGTTTCGCTGAAGGCGCCCGCAAATCGTTCGCGGCGCTGATCAATGCCGATTGTTCGGAGGTGGCACTCACCAAAAACGTTTCGGAGGGGCTCAACCTGTTCGCCGCCAGCCTGCCCTGGGAAGCAGGAGACAATGTCATCGTGTGTCCAGAGCTGGAGCACCCTAACAATGTCTTCCTCTGGTACAACCTTGAGCGGCTGCACGGCATCGAGGTTCGAACGCTTGAGCCTGACGGCGGCCGGGTTCCCACCGATCGGATGGTGTCGGCGATGGACGCGCGCACCCGTCTGATTACCGTGCCCCACATTACGTTCGCCCCTGGGTTTATTACCGATCTTGAACCGCTCAGACGCTCGGTGC
>Ga0066381_10000271_pt1 | contig 10832 bp, 9 predicted proteins | sample Knorr_S23_td_AAI_FD_70949 | JGI IMG/M metagenome (GOLD analysis project Ga0066381, IMG submission 70949) | Marine microbial communities from Southern Atlantic Ocean transect - Knorr_S23_td_AAIW_ad_876m_LV_B | ecosystem: Environmental > Aquatic > Marine > Oceanic | place: Southern Atlantic ocean... | reverse complement strand
GACGTGAATAGGCATCGGGCGCGCGACCACACGCGTTGATCATGACGATCGCGGCCAATTTATGCTTTGGATCGATTACCAAGTCGGTAAGGTATCCGGGACATGCACCGCCGTGACCAACAAGTGTCGATGTTCCATGGCGTTCGGCGAAGAAACCGAGGCCCCACGATGTGCGCCAGTCGGGGTCGATCCAGTGCACGCGATGCATTTCCCTTAAGGTGCTAGCGGAGAGAACTTCCGTCGGACCCCCTGCCAACAAGCGAAACTGCCAGGACGCAAAGGAAGCAAGATCTCTTACGCTTGATGTGAAACCCGCGGCCGGCGATATCGCTTTGGTATCGAAACACGGTACGACTTGACGGTCTCCGTTTCGATCCCGAGCCGAATGCCCGATCGCGAGGTCTGTGCCATGTAGGTCGTCGGGGAAAAATGGGCGTGTACTCTCGAGACCCAGCGGTTCGATAATGTTTTTGGTGACGTATTCACTGTAGGAAAGACCGCTAACTGCGGCGACGATTTCGCCGGCGATAGTGAGACCTAAGTTTGAGTATTGCCAGTAGGTGTCTGCTGGATAGAGCATGGACTGACCACTAAGCCGCTCTTTGACTTCGTTCTGATCGGGGAAGCGATAATCGGGTGGTGACCAGTAGGGGAAGTCGGATTCTCGCGGTAGACCGGACGAATGCGTTAATAACGACTCGATGGTGATCGGCGCGCTTTCATCGTTTGGCTGCGTGATTTCAAACCAAGGAAGGAATTGCTGCACTGGGTCCGCCAACTGCAAAACTTTGGCATCGCGTAGTTGCATGACGGCAATACTGGTAAACAGTTTTGAGATCGAACAGATACTGTAGAGCGTGTCTGCGGTGGTCGGTATTTTTTCCGCAGGATTGGCGTGTCCGTAACCTCCGCTCCAGATTAGCTCTTGGTCAACGACAAGACCGGCGGAAAGCCCGGGCAACTCTGCGTAACACTGTTCGGACTCTAGCCAGGCATCAATTAGATGCAAGGTCGATTGGACTCGGGGGTGTCGTATCTTGTCGTTCATGGCAGACGCTCTACAGTCCGACGGCAAATACTATGCCCAGGGATCGTAAGAGCCAAAACTCCAGAGGTGGCCTTCTAAATCTATACAACCATACCCTCTACCTCCATAAGCCTGATCAGCGATATCCGAAAAGATTTCGGCTCCTGCCGCTCGTGCCTTCGCGTAATGGGCGTCCACATCTTCCACAACCATATAGATGCCGGCTGTGTTTTGACCGTCCAATTCCAGGGGCGAACTATTGAGTTTTCCGTACGGGTCGTCAGCTTCTCTATGGCCATCTCCCAACATAATCATGGCCATCCCGCAAACGAGTTGAGCGTGGGTAATACCACCGCTCTCACTCGGAACGATCAGGTGCTTTTCAAATCCAAAGGTGAGACACAACCAATCAATGGCTTTTTTGCAATCCTGGTATCGCAAAGTAGGCACTATGCTTATCTTCATGTCGCTACGTTAGTCTCCTTGAATTACCCTTGGTGGTTCGCGACCCCAAACGTACGCCCCTCACCTCAGATTGTCATGGCTGCTAAGAAGGCATGGGGTGTCCAAATTCGCGAGGTCCTTCTCTGCTACACCACACCTACTTTGCTAGTGTTTAGCATCTGACGATTTCTGAAAAAAGGTAAGCCATGGACTTCGACATTCCGGAAGATGTTACGACGCTGCTGAAACGCCTCGACAGTTTCATAGACGAGGTGATCAGACCGCTCGAGCAGACTGACGACAACGTACGTTTTTTCGACCACCGTCGTGAGGATGCGCGAACCGATTGGGAACGCGATGGACTGCCGAACGTAGCGTGGGAGGCGCTGTTGGCGAAGGCTAAACGCCTGGCGGATGATGCCGGCTTTTATCGCTATCCATTCCCCAAGCAGTACGGTGGTATGGATGGCACCAATCTAGGCATGGCAATTATCCGCGAGCATCTCGCGGCCAAAGGTTTAGGGCTGCACAACGACCTGCAGAACGAGCATTCCATCGTGGGTAATAACATTGGGCTGTTATTGATGCTGGAATATGGAACGAAAGAGCAGAAGGCAGAGTGGATCAACGATTTAGCAGAAGGTCGGCGCGGTTTTGCGTTCGGTATCACAGAGCCTGACCACGGATCCGATGCCACGCACATGGAAACCCGCGCGGTCCGTGAGGGTGACGAGTGGATCATCAACGGTGAGAAAACGTGGAACACCGGTATCCATACGGCGAAATACGATATGGTCATGGCCCGAGTCAGCGGTGAAGCGGGCGACGGCAGCGGTATCACCGCGTTCTTGACGCCCATGGACTCCCCAGGTGTCAAGATCGAGGAAATGCTCTGGACCTTCAACATGCCGACAGACCACGGCCGTGTCTCGTTCACGAACGTACGTGTCCCTCACGCCTCAATCTTCGGCGGGGAAGGTCGTGGCCTCCAGGTCGTGCAACATTTCTTTAACGAGAACCGTATTCGCCAGGCGGCATCCAGCCTGGGAGCTTCACAGTTCTGTATTGACGAATCCGTGACCTATGCGCAGACGCGTAAACCGTTCGGGAAACCCCTAGCCGGTAATCAAGGAATCCAGTTCCCACTGGTCGAACTGCAGACTCAGTGTGAGATGCTTCGGGCGCTTATCCACAAGACCGCATGGTTGATGGACAAAAACGGCGCCTTTTCTGTCTCGGACAAGGTGTCGATGTGCAACTATTGGGCAAATCGCCTTTGTTGCGAAGCCGCTGATCGAGCGATGCAGGTGCATGGCGGCCTGGGCTATTCCCGGCACAAGCCCTTCGAGCACATATACCGCCACCACCGCCGCTACCGCATTACCGAAGGTTCGGAGGAAATTCAGATGCGTCGCGTCGCAGGCTACATGTTCGGCTACATGCAGCAACGTGCGCCCAAGGGCGTTGAGGAAAGTTGAATGAGCGCGGTATTTGAGAAAAGCCTGGCTCGCGTTCTCACCCGCGAGATACCAGGCTGCACAGGTCTGGTATCGACCGAGCGATTGTCGGGCGGCGCTAGCCAAGAAACCTACAAACTTATGATCACCGATGCGAGCGGCAATAGGCCGCTGTGTCTACGTCGAGCCCTCGACGGGACAGGGGCTGAGGTCGATAGCGATCTACAGGAATCCGTCGGTCTAGCAACCGAGGCGCTACTTATCAGTAAAGCGCGTGAAGCGTTGGTGCCAGAACCTAAAGTCGATTACGTTTTGAAGGATCGAGACGGTCTCGGTGAGGGGTTCATCATGGAGTGGCTTGAAGGTGAAACCCTTGGCGCGCGCATCGTTCGTTCCCCCGAATTCGAAGGCGTTCGGCCCAACCTTGCCCGACAATGCGGCGAGATTCTCGCGCGTATCCATGCCATCGACATTGAAGCGACTGGGCTGGACGAAAAATTGCAGACACAAACTCCCGAGATTCTCGTCAATCAAACCTGGGAGCGTTATAAACGTTTCAATACCCCGCAACCGATGATCGATTACTCGGCACGCTGGTTGCTGGATCACTTGCCCGTTCACCACGAAGTCACACTCGTCCACAATGACTTTCGCAATGGCAACCTGATGGTCGACTCCACAGGTATCGTAGGCGTGCTTGATTGGGAGATATCTCACATTGGCGATCCGATGCGCGATCTCGGGTGGATTTGCACCAACTCTTGGCGTTTCGGTCGTGCCGATTTACCCGTCGGCGGTTTTGGTATGTACGAGGACCTGGCCGAGGGTTACGAATCGATCTGCGATCGAAAACTCGATCGAGACCACGTTAGATTCTGGGAGGTCTATGGCTCATTCTGGTGGGCGGTGACTACCCTTGTCATGGCGGAACATTTTCGCGTTGGTCCCGACAAGACGGTGGAGCGTCCCGCCATTGGTCGACGTTGCTCTGAAGCTCAGATCGACTGCGTTAACCTGATCATACGGGGACCGGTCACACTCATCGATCCACCGGACCAGGCGGACGATGAGATGCCGGGTATCGGTGAGCTACTCGTCAGCGTGCGCGACTTCCTTCGGGCTGACGTGATGGACTCGTCTAGTGGACGCACTCAGTTCCTGTCGCGGGTCGCCGGTAACTCGCTCGATATCATCTTGCGCGATGGTTCGCTCGGCGCCGAGCATAGGCGACTTGAGCTCGAACGACTGCGCGCGATCTTTGCAAGTAAAGACGACCTTTCGGATCTCCGATGGCGGCTCGTTAATGCCTTGCGTGATGCCTCAATGCCGCTAGATCAGGATAGCGTGATCGCCCACTTGCGTGACACTGTGGCCAACCAGTTGGCTATTGATCAACCACGGTATTCTGGTCTCGCCACCGCGCTCGGTGTACGCACATAGGCTCCGGTGCTGTTCTCGGCTACGCCACTGGCTCTAAAGGGTTGAATAACGATTTAATTCCAAAGTCACTAAAACTGCGTGGGAGTTACGAGGCAAGTGAGGTTATTTCCTCGTGCGCCGCGGCCAAATAGTCGAGATCGAAACCATAAAGATCGGCAGCATTACCGTGTAGTACCTTACCGGCAGCATCCCCCAAGCACTCTCGGATCGCGTTAATGCTCGCATGACTCTCGGGCCAGGTACCTTCGTCGTGGGGATAATCGTTGCCCCATAGCATGCAGTCCGAGCCCGTGAAGCCGACGTTGTTAAGCGCAACAGGATCGTCGGTAATCGTGACGAAACCTTGGCGAAGAAAATACTCGCTAGCGCGTAGAGGCAGATCGGTGCGATATAAGTGGCGCCGGCGCTGCATCTGATCCATGGCTTGCAACGCCCACGCGAGCCAACCGCAGTCGGATTCGGTGATGACGAAGCGTAGTTTGGGATGACGTTCTAACACACCCGACGATGTGAGCTCGAGAATTGGCGCCATGCCGGCGGCCATGCCGATCACCGTGTCGAGTTGTTCTGTGTGCTTGACACGGTCTTTGCCCTGATTGATCGCGAGCGCGAGACGCTCCTCACTCATGTGGCCTGGATCTGCGAACTCGCCGCCTAACGCAAGATTGCCGCTGAAGACATGAAAAGTGAGTGGTATGGAAGCTTCCTCTACCATGCTCCAGAGCGGTTCATATAGCTTCAAGCGGTACGGTTGCCACGGCACGACACAGGGCAGAAACAACGTTGCGAAGCCGTCGTCTATGCACTTTCGAGCTTCAGCCAGCGTGTCCTCGATGTCATCGGTCGGAATCATGGCAGCCGGTTTGAATCTTTTGGAGGCCGGCGCGAAGGTTTCGCATACGTATTCGTTATAAGCGCGTGCGAAGGTTTTAGCGTATTCCCGCGTCTGGCGACTGCCACCGAAATTCAACGCGATGTTGGGGAAGACCACCTGGGCATCCACGCCTTCTCGGGCCATATCACGCATGCGGCGATCCAGGTCCGTGCCGAGAGAAGGATCGGAGCGGAACTCTAGCTCACGGTCCCGCACCGATAGCTTCTTCCAGGAAGAGCGATTCCTGATCTCACCGTTCGTCTCGTCGTCGAGGTCGCCACCCGTGCCGGGCACCAGTAGCGGCATCCGTTCGCGCAAGTGCTCAGGAAGACGAATCCTCAGATCTTTGTTTTCTGCCACATGTGAATCGGCGCTGATGAGTAGGTCGCGATTCACGCTGGACATGATAGGTTCTCCGCAGGTGGTCACCACATCTTAATCATTATTGGCGGCAGACGATTGTTGCCGACATTGGCGATCCGCAAACAGCTTGACGAGGCGAACACGTCGCCTGCGTTGAGAGCCTAAAGGCCCAGTCTAGAAAAAGCTGGGGCTAAATGTGCGTATGTTGTTACGGATTCGATGCAGCCGGCGTTGAGCTCCAATTGTTGAAACTGCCCCGTTGTTCGGTAGACGTTGTCGACGTTAGAAGGTACGAAACCAAAACGACGGTAATAGTTTGGGTCACCTAACAAGAACAGCGCGTCTAACCCGTTCGCTTTGCTTTCATCGATGGCGGCCCACATGAGCGAGCTGCCGACCCCTCGAGTTTGTTGGTCGGGATGCACGGATAGGGGGGCCACCTGACCACAAGATAATCGCATGACCGGAGTAAGAGATACGGGTGATACAAAGATGTGGCCGATTATTTGCGGATCTTCGGCCACCAGGCTGACGATGACGTCGTTATCGTTAATAAGCTCGCGCACCAACGTCGCTTCAATAACCTTTTCGCCCAGTAAGTACTGTTCTGCATCAAAGGCAAGCGAAACAACTTCGGTAATGCTGTCTATATCTCGCTCATTGGCTTTTCTAATATTCATTACCGATGCCCAACGCGTTTGCTACAAGAAGATCTGTAAAACGAGTGCCTAGTGCATACAAACGTACGCCTCACGCCGAAACATGTCATCGGTCTTCAAGAGCAGGCGTTTGCTCCGTTGCAGTATGATCTCAGCATCGCAACCGATGAGGTGTTGTTGGATGCGTCGGATTCGTCCCCGGCACTCGTTTTGAGACTCTCCTCAATCGCCTTTGACGGTGTGGGTGCGTACAACTTAATCGACGGAACGAAATTATGAGGGTATCCCTATCATCGTTTGAACCTGACGAATCCGTACAAGAAATTACCAATACATTGAAGCGGGAAGGGGGCGTCATATTACAAAACCTTGCACCGCCAGATTTACTCGATTCGGTATACGAAGAGATACAGGAGAACGTTCCGGAGGCAGCTCAAAAATCGTCTACCCATCTCTGGCCTGACGGCAACAGGACGGTCGGCGCCCTTGCCGCCGTGAGCTCTATTTTTGCGGAAGAATTGTTGATTCATCCGAAAGTGCTAGAGATCGTTGATGCGATGCTCTTGCCGAAGCGAACGATGGCGCTCCAACCCATCGACGACGCGTCAAATTCGCCACAGGCAGATCGCCCGACTGTTGGTGATGGTTTGTGGGCTATCACGGAAAATGAACAAAAAAGTAGTCAGCTGGTGTGGCAAGTGTCGGATCCCGACAGAGGACCGAATTGTGATCATTACAATCTCGGCGCTTCCGTCATGTTGGAAGTGCGTGAGGGCAATGAAAACCAGGTGCTCCACCGAGAGAACGCGATTTACCAGCCGTACATCGGCTATATCCCCAAGATGCGGGAATTCGTGGTGTCCGTCATGTGGGCGGCCACCGACTTTTCCGAGGAAAATGGTGCCACCCGTCTTGTGCCTGGAAGCCACACCTGGTCAGAAGATCGAATTGCAAAGGAAAATGAGATAGCTCAAGCCGTCATGCCCAAAGGCTCTGCCGTCATGTGGCTTTCACGCACTCTGCATGGTGCTGGGAAAAGCCGACTTTCAGAACGGCGAACCGGATTTTTCCATTCGTTCATCCCCGATTGGCTTAGACAAGAGGAAAATCAGTACTTATCTATCCCCCCGGAAATAGCTGAGAAACTATCGGACAGGGCTAAACAGGTGATCGGATATTCGTCGAGTAATTCTCTCGGTTGGGTTAAGGGCAGGGCGAAGGAGAACCTCTTAGTCGAGGGATCAGGAGCGCCGATTTAGATAGCCATCAAGCGATGGGTTCACATCGAATTTGTGGAACGGCCTCTCACCTAACTAGTACCATATTCGTCTCATGGACTACGCCTGCGATCGCAATGCGGGTCATGATTGCATCTTCCGGTCTGCGTATGGATAGTGGATTAAATCAGGGCTCCCAGGGGTAGACCATGTTGAATGAGAAAGGTCTCGCTGCTTTCTTGCGAAAGTCGATCCGGCGTCATGATGTCCCGGGGGCTAGTTTTGCCGTTTTACGCAACGACAGAATCGTTCGACGCGCCCAAGCCGGTGTCGTCAATCTCGATTCGAAAATTCCTGTGACTGACAACGCAGTGTTTCAGATCGGATCGATCACGAAGCCGCTCACCGCCACACTTGTGATGCAGCTCGTCGATGAAGGATTGGTAGGCCTGGATGCTCCGCTAGTCGAATATCTCCCGGACTTCCGGGTCGCACGATTGGACGTGAGCCAAACCGTCACGATTCGTGAACTTCTTTGTCACACAAGCGGCATCGACGGTGACCTCTTTGTGGATACGGGACGTGGCGATGAATCGATACGGCGCTTTATGGACCGATGCACCATGGTCCCAAGCCTCTTCGAGCGCGGCGCGATGATGAGTTATTGCAACCTCGGATTCGCTGCCTTGGGTCGCGTGTTGGAAGTGGTGCGTAATAAACCGTTCGATCAGGTGATGGTTGATCACCTATTCAAGCCACTCGGTATGAAGCACGCGTTCGCGAGTCCAGAGCACGCTATCAGGTTCAATTGTGCGATTGGCCACGTGCCCCGCAGTCCTACCAGAGGCTGGCAAGCGAGCACGAGACCGTATCTGTCATTCGGGCAAGCGGCAGCGGGGTCGGTGCCGAGCATGTCGGCTAACGATCTTTTGCAGGTTGCCAGGCTGCATCTAAACGCCGGTAGATTGGGGAGCGGCTCGCGCATGCTGACCAGCCGTTCTGCTCGTGCCATGCAGCGCCGTCAAATCAAGCTGCCTCGACATGCGCCACACGGGGTCACCGGATGGGGTCTTGGCTGGTTTCTCATGAATTGGAATGGCCAGCGCGTCTATGGGCACGATGGCGGGACGATCGGTCAATTTGCGTATCTCCGGATCTTTCCTGAAAAGGGTGTCGCCGTCGCGCTGTTGACCAATGGCGGTCGTGCGGGATTGCTCTTTGACGATGTCTGCAACGAGGTGATCAGCCCCCTTGTACTAGCAGAACCACCGGTGCTTCCTGCCCCTCTAGCAGACCAACCGGACTACAGACGATTCGAAGGCCGCTACGAGAACATGGGATCCATAGTTGACATCAAGTGCAAGAAAGACCGTCTAATGCTTTCGAGCACCGATCGTGACACGGGCCAGCCCGGCTATAAGCGAGCGTTGCCGCTCGTGTTTTTGGACTCCGGAACAGCGCGGCTCGACGGCGGCAATGCCGAGCTTGACAAGATCGGCTGGTACTTTACGAACGAGGATGAGTCGGGTCGGCCGCGATACGTGCAATCCGGTTTTCGACAGCTGAAGAGGAGCGTATAGGGTTTCACGGCCTACAACCCTTCGCTCTCGCCGAAACCCGCCATGCTTCTTGAGCTTGGTTCACATACAAAACCTGCGCAAATTACACAGGCTCAGCGAAAAACGGCTAACAATCGTACTTCGACGCTTCGACGCGGGGGCACGTCTTGTGGAACATTTGGGTCATCGAACGACGTGTGAGGACACGCTTGAGCATAGCCGTCACGTGTATCAAGTTGTTTAATGAAGAGAACCTCGTCTGTCCGCATCCGGTTGAAATACCACAACTCGTGCCTGGGATTAAACAGAGGCATCGACGATTTATTTGAAGCGTTATTGCCCGTGTAGTAGTAGTCGACGATGTCGTTTTCGGCAAGCGTTGTAGCGTCGATTACTGCAAGAGGATTGTTCCGCGCCTCATGGTCAAAAGGCTGCCACGAGTTGTACCAAGCAAAATCCGCAGTTTCGTAGTCGGCTGGATCGAGATGGCGTGATTCAAGAGTCTTAAGGGAGGCAGAACGCGGATCTTTTAAACTGTAATCGCAATGGAGAAATCGGGCATACGCGCTATTGAAATTGGACTTGTCCTCGGTCCGAACTACATGGTTGGTGATAAACACCTCATTGGCACCACTAACTTCCCGTGTTAATCGCTCGATTTCGGCGTAGTACGACGACTTAACTGCATCCTCGTCGCCAAAGTTCGAAACTGCCGATACGTGATCGACTAGCGCAAAGCCGTTTACATCGAGACTTAATTCATCGCGCTTAGCGCGCGCATCGCGTATGAACACATTGTGCTTGCGGGTATTTGCGCGTCTAGACTCACGACTGCCGATGCTGGCCAACCCTGCTCGGTGACGCCATTCGTCATTGAGATAACGCACTTCTGCTTCAACAGTTAGGGTCAATTCACCTCCTATAATGAATGCCTTCGCGCCAGAAACGTAGCGAACCAGAGAACAGTATGCACCATCCTCATCGATCAAGTCGCTGACCGTCATCAAGCGGCAAATAACTTTGGCTTGTTCGGAATGCGGGCGGCGCAGACCGGTGCCTGCCTCTACCTAACGGAACGATCTATTTCGTCGCTATGACCGCGTTTGTCCGTTCGTCGCTTGTCGAAGCCTGTCATGGACAGGTATTTGCGAGGCTGCTTTCGCGGGAAAAATGTGTAACACCTTTATAAGTAACTTTAGGTTCTTCTCCACTCATAGGTAATGTCAGCAAGCTGGTCTTTGCTCGTTGCCCAAGAGTTGCCTTCAAAACTAGCAAATCCGCGATCAGTTATTACAAACCCCATGACGTCGTAAAATTTTTGGGCTCCTTTATTTAACTCGAAAGTACTTAAGGAAAGAAAATCATTTTCTTTCTTTGCTTGTTGAATGAATCGAGAGCCCAGCCCCTGGCGTTGATAATCCACATGAATAAAGAGATCTCTTATCACGTGTTCTTCGACTCTCATAAAACCAATACACATACGACTGGTTGCTTCAAGAGCGACTCTTATGAATTCATGATTGAGCGATCGAAGATATTCGAGATGCTCGTTCACCGCTTCCGATCTCGTGTCTTCTTCGACACCTATAGCTTTGCGTAAAGACTTGCGCCATAAGCTAACTAGCTCAATCTCGAAGTCGTTCCTATATTCAGTAAAAACAAAGGTATCGTTCATAAGATATTGATTTTATAGTATTTTATCGTTAGCTTTGAATATGACTTAGAAAGATACTAGATGACATCGACCGGACTTCGCCACAATGGAGTATCAAGCTGATGGATGAGGAAATAA
>Ga0066381_10000268_pt1 | contig 10870 bp, 9 predicted proteins | sample Knorr_S23_td_AAI_FD_70949 | JGI IMG/M metagenome (GOLD analysis project Ga0066381, IMG submission 70949) | Marine microbial communities from Southern Atlantic Ocean transect - Knorr_S23_td_AAIW_ad_876m_LV_B | ecosystem: Environmental > Aquatic > Marine > Oceanic | place: Southern Atlantic ocean... | reverse complement strand
GACCAAGACCGCCGAGATCACCGAGTCCGAGGGCGCCAGGCAGTCTCAGATCAACGTCGCCGAAGGTGAGAAACAGGCGGCGATCCTATCCGCTGAGGGCAGCCGTCAATCGGAGATTCTGAGGGCTGAGGGCGAGCAGCAGGCAGCTGTGCTCAGGGCGAACGGTTTTAGCGACGCATTGGAACGCATCAACAGCATCGCAAGCACCGCTGACGGACGCACCATGAGTCTTCAGTACTTTGAGACGCTGAAATCCCTGGGCGAAAGCCCGTCCACCAAATGGATCTTCCCCATGGAATTCACCTCCATGCTGGGCAATTTCCTGGGTATGGGCGGCAACCAGGGCAACGGAGACGGTAACTCCAAGTAACGGCAACTTAAGAGCACAAGAAAAGCCCACCCTTCTCGTAAAGGAAGGGTGGGCTTTTCTTGTGCCTATTGGACCCTGCAACTAGACCACCAGAGGCGGTCTAGTTCGGCAGCTTGGGCAGGACCAGGATGCCCTCCTCAGGGTCGCCCAATACGTCAGTCTTAGATTGAGCGTGAAGCTGCCCGGTGTAGGCGTTGATTATCGCATCGCAGCTATTCCGGTCCAGGTCGTCAGCGTCGCGTTCCATACCGGAAACCAGGGGTGTGAGATGGCCGATCATGTAACTGACGCTGATGGCGCTGTTCTTTGGTGGCACCTTGTCGCCGAAGAGCAACATCTTGGTGGCGTGGGGGTACACCTCAATCACGTCGTGGCCCGATTCCCGGAGTATTTCGCTCAGATGAATCCCGCGGTAGATCAGGTCCCTGATGATGGAACCTTTGTTGGTGTAGAAACAACTGATCCCCATCTTGGCCAGTTGAAGCTCTAGCAGTCGGCCCTTCCGGTCGGACACCGAGAACCGGCAATCGCAGGTCTGGTCCAAGCAACAAAAACCCGAAGGCAGGTTCAGAGGGGCGCCAATGGCCACCAGGTCGGGCCGGAGGTCGTCCACCAGCTTAGTTAGTTCGCTATCTTCGTAGAAACTGCCAAGCTCGGTCAGATGGGACTGGGTATCTAATACTGCGATGGAAGAGGGCTTTTTGGAGGACGCTCTTAAATCAACACCTAGAACTGACATTACGAATCTCCACGTCCGTGAATCGGATATTTCAGTGATCCCCGGCCCCGCTGTAGGGGCGAGTTTCCCCAGGGAAGGCCCAGTGGAGTTGCCCGGCCGCACCGGCGTATTGTTTAAGGCCAACTAACGGGCGTTACGCCTTTGGTGTTTCAGGCCAGTCTGCCGAAAAAAGAGATGAATCCAGGTACTCCAAGGCTGCGGAGTACGGATCAGTCGCTTTCGCCGCTACCTGCTCCAAAGTAGCAATAAAGTCGGGGTCGTTTTCCACCCTGTTGCGAAGACGCTGCGCTAACACCTCTTCCACTGCCTCTAAGAATTCCGCACTGCGCTGTCTTCCGCGGCGGGCCTCAAGGTCGCCGCTGGTGGTTTGATATTCTCGGTGGTCCTGGATCTTACCCCAAAGATCTTCGATTCCCTGCCCGGTTTGAGCTGTTGTCAGCATCACCGGTGGGCTCCACCCGGGACTGGCTGCGGCCATGTGGAGCATCCCCGTGATGGCACCGGCCATCTGGTCTGCCCCCTCCCTGTCCGCTTTGTTTACCAGGAATATGTCGGCAATCTCCATCACCCCGGCTTTCAGTGTCTGAATCGCGTCGCCCGACTCCGGATTCATCGCTACCAAGACAGTGTCAGCCACGCTGATGATGCCTAGTTCGGTCTGCCCAACGCCCACGGTCTCGACCAGTATCAGGTCGGTGCCGGCGGCATCGAAGGCCCGGACAATGCTTTTGACGATTCGGGGCAGGCCACCCGCTTGACCCCTGGTTGCTACACTGCGGATGTATACCCCGGAATCCAGATAGTGGCGTTGCATTCGGATGCGGTCGCCCAGTATGGCGCCGCCACTAAAAGGGCTGGTGGGATCGACAGCTATGATGCCTACTGTTGAGCCTGTCTCCCGCACCAACTGCGTCAGTTGGTCAACGATGGTGCTCTTTCCTGCGCCGGGAGGGCCGGTGATTCCCACCGTATAAGCCCTTCCGGTATGCCCGTCTACCACCTTCATTGCTTCGGCGGCTGCCGGGTCTCCCCTTTCCAACAGGGTGATTAACCTTGATAGCGCCCTTTGTTCGCCAGCCAATAGTCTTTCGGCAATTTCGGACATTGGTTAGGCGCTCCGCCGGGCGGCGCCAGGGGGCAAGAAATTCACTGTTGAACCTGCTCGGAATCTAGCACCGGCCAGGCACAGCGTCAAGTCTGAGTATTGGATAATTGAAGAAGAAGAATATCGCATGTCAGAGATGGAATGAAGGTCCTTTATGGCGGTCGATTTTGGCCAGAGATTCGGAGTTGCCAAACCGAATTCGTGAACTATCACCGGCATCCGTTATGTAAAGTTACGCCGTAACGAATAAATCTAGTTGTCCGGCCCGGCGCCAACGCCGGTAAATTTAGTAATTTTACCCCGTAATTCTGGTTGCCGAACGACGGAGTCAAGGGGAAGGCAGGGCGGAAAAGACCGAGTTGATCCTTAAATTCGAGGGAGCAGGCGGTCTCAGGCAGATCCAACCCAGCTTAATGGTGGAACTGCTGGTGGCTTTCGAACCCCACGGCGTCGGCGGCCAGAAGCAGGTCAGGCCGGTTGCCCCACCGCTTCAGGAAGCGTCCGAAATTCTTCCTGCTCAGTTCGTCGCGTTGGTTGTCGTCCAGCTCCGTCCATTGCCGGTGCTCGTGGCGGACCAGGGGTAAAGTAGAGTCGGCGACCACCCGTAACCCCTTGTCCTTGAACTGGAAGCAATAATCGATGTCCAAGTTCCGGTAGAAACGGAAGCACTCGCGCATCAGGCCAACATTGTTGACCTCTTCGCGGCGGAAGGCCATGCAATACGCCTGCATGGCGTCGGAGTCGCCGCTATCCACCTCTTCGTGGAAATGCTGCATGTCAGGAGTGCTGAGGCCCCAGGGACCGAATATGCCAACTGTTGGGTCGCTCAGTTGCTCGGCAATGGAATCCAGGATATTCCCGGTGATCTCCGCCGAACCGTCCAATACGACGATGTTACGCCCTCTGCTCTGCATCAGGCCGATGTTCTTGCTGGCGGCGTCGCCGATGACGTGATCGCAGTGGACCACTCGGAGCTCCGGATGCTCAGCCAGCATGTCTTCCAGTAATTCCCCAGTGCCGTCCGTGGAGCCGTTGTCGATGACGATGGCTTCCACCGAGTGGCTGCCGGTGTGATTCAGCATTCCCTCGATACAGCGCTTGACGTCGCTGGGATATCCGTAGGCGTTCAATACAAATGTGAAGTCAAGCTCGGATGGCTGGTCCAAAAATGACTCAACCTCCCTGGATGACGATACGGAGGTCCACTTCTCCTGACGCAGTTCCAGGGGAGTCTTGGGGCGTGCCCGCGTGCCATCCGCCGTGTCGAGCACGATATAGCCGTCCGAGGCTAGCTGGCCGCGTAGCGAATCTGCGGTGGCGTAGTCCGACTGTTCTCGGTGTCCGCCCCGGATCTCCAGCGTTTTGGCTATTCCGGTGGCTACCGCGTTCTCGCCTGGGGCCTTATCCAGGTCCAGTCCGAAGATCTCGTCGAATTCCAGCAGCAGGTCCATCTTGGCGCGGCCCGGCAGTTCTGACCTGACCATCTCCCAAGTCAAGGCTAAGGCGCGCGGCAGGTCGAGGTCCGATTCGACGGCATCCCAGAACCGTTGGCGGTATCCATCGGCCTGCGCCGTATGTCCGTTGGTTTCCGGCTCTTTACTCCAGAGCCAGATCCTCTCCCGCAGACCGGTCAGTGCCTTTTCCGCGGCCTTAAGGGATGTGAAAGTGAAGTTCATGCGGTGGCGGTAGAGGATGGTCATGCAAAGGTAACGGAATGAAAGAGGCGAGAACCCGCGCTCGATCAACTCTTCGATGAGGAAGACGTTGCCGGCGGATTTGGCCATCTTGGCGCCGTCGGCCAGTAGATGCTGGGCGTGGATCCAGTAATTCACGTGCTGGTGGCCGAAGGCAGCCTCGCTCTGGGCGATCTCGTCTTCGTGGTGTGGGAAGACGTTGTCGACACCTCCGGTGTGGATGTCGAAACTCTCCCCCAGGTACTTGGAGGCCATGGCCGAACATTCGATGTGCCAGCCGGGGAATCCGGCGCCCCAGGGGCTATCCCATTTCACGTCCCGGCCCGGCTCGGCGGCCTTCCAGAGGGTGAAATCTCTGGGGTCGCGTTTCAGCGGGTCCGCTTCGGACCGCACGCCTTCCAACAGGTCTCCGCCGACGTTGTTGGAAAGCTTGCCGTAGCCTTCAAACGAAGGAACATCAAAATAAAGATTGCCGCCCTTCTCATAGGCATGCCCGTTGGCAATTAAGGCTTCATTGATGGCAATCATCTCTGGGATGTGGTGGCTAGCCCAAGGGAATACAGTCGCTTCCATGATGTTCAAGCGGACTTCGTCGCGGAAGAACCGCCCGGCGTACACGTCAGCGATCTCCTGGATCGTCTTGCCCTCGGCCAGAGCGGCCATTATCATCTTGTCGCCGCCGGTCTCGGCCAGTTCTTGGCGCATGTGACCGACGTCGGTGATGTTCTTGATGTGGGTTACCTGCATGCCGCTGTGTATCAGCGAACGGCGGACCCAATCGGCCATGAGGTAAGTGCGCAGGTTCCCGATATGGGCGTCACGGTACACAGTGGGACCGCAGGTATACATTTGGATGGTCCCTGGCGTGGTGGGCTGGATCTCTTCAACCCGTTTTGCCAAGGTGTTGTAGATGCGGAGCAAAGGGACCTCTTCTACCTGAGGTTACGCCTAGAAGCGTTGCGCCAGTTTAGCACGTTCCAGCGGCGGCTGCCATATGAAATCTCGGTCATCTTCCCACCGATCACCAGAGATGCCGGTTAAACCGGACCTCCTACGCGGAGATCCCGGCAGGTTTCACGCCTGCAAAGTCGCTCAGCTTCAGCCATCGGAGATAAGGCGTCGACGTGGGCGGTAAGGCCGTCGGATTCGATCCGGCCGTCATCTAAACATTCCGCCAAAGACTCTATACCCATCCAAACTTTGTGAATGGCGATGGTGTCAGTGGTAACAAACACGTCAACATCGAATCCCGGGTTATTCATACAGACTGAGGGTTCAGGGCGCTCCAGCACCAGCCAAAAATCCCCTTTGTAGGCGCCGTAAAATGTTAGTTGGACAACCACTCTTTCCGGTAGGAGAAGGTCTACGTTCACCCGCCGGTGCATGTTCCAGACCAACAACTTTGGGTCCACATCATCGGCGGTTATGTCGTGATCCACCCATTTTTGGCCCCAATCTCCCAACCCCTTAACGACATCCATCAATTCAGCGCCAGCCTCAGTCAGGTGATATTCAGCCCGTTCGTTGGTTCCTTCGGTCTTCCAAGTTAGCACCCCGGCATCTTCGAGGCTTCTCAGGCGCTGGGTCTATAGAGACCGGGGTATGTGGGTCATACCGATCTCCAACTTACCGAACTTCTTGCTGCCCATCAACAACTCCCTGATGATCATCGGCGTCCAGTGCTCGGCGAAGATCTCCGCCGCTTTCGCCACGGGGCAGAACTGACCATATGTTTTCATGCTTAGATCCTCAATTTACTTCAGAAATCAGACTGATTTTCAATGGTGGCCAGTCGATTATCGGAATGTACAGGAACGGCCTGGAAATGGCAGTTCATAAAATGGAACAACGATATACCATGCCACGCCGACAGACACTCCATAAGTTGGACTGATTTGTAACCTCCCGAACCAGCGATACATAGGAACAACGTGGAAAAGCCGTCCGTAGGGGCAAGTTTCTAACCTGCCCTGTTCTATGCCCACATTCTTTTTGAAACGCATGGTGTTCCAGGCATAGCAAGAAAACGCTGTGTCCTAACGGGTTGGAACCAAGGAGGATTTTGCATCACAGTCAGGGTGGGTTAGAAACCCACCCCTACGTACCCGGCGAGCGCCTACTCACCTGGACGCGGGAATTCGGAGAGTGTCCAACTTTTTGGTCGCTGTTCCTGGCCGGGGCGAAGAGGTAAAGAATGGCTAACATCAGCGCCGTGCCGCCAATGGAGGCGATGTAGAGGCCGGAACCCACTGCCATACCGATGGCCGCGGTAGCCCACTGCAGCGCCAAAGAGGGCCGCCAGTACCAGCCTGACGGCTATCTCAATTTCCTCGTGCGCTGTGAGTGTGAAGATATCTTCCAAAGGGATGCCCCTAGACCTGGTGCTGGACCACTGCTCCGGACAGCTTCATGGACTCGATCTCCTCACCTGTATAGCCGGCCTCGATGAGTATCTCATCGGTCTCCGCTCCCAACAAAGGAGTGGGCCGCCCAACACGCATGGGGGTCTCGGAGAGTTTGGCCACGCTGCCCAGGTGATCGGCTTGGCCCACACCGGGATGGTCCCGGCCAACTATCAGACCGGCTTTGCGGATGTCTGCGTCGTCCCGGAATTCAGCTACCTGCCGGTTTGCAATCACGCTGACTCCGGTGGGGTTGATCAGCTTCTCCCATTCTTCCCGGGGCCTGCTGGCTAACACTTCCGCCAGAGATTTCGTCAGCGTGTCATCGCCGCTGTTGTCCAACCCGGAGAATTCAGAGAGAGCGGTGAGCTGTTTCCACGCCTCGTCGCTGGGACAGTGGAAGTACAGCCACCCGTCGGCGGCGCGGTAGAGGCGGGACTTGGCGGAGAACCCACGCACTCCCAATCCCTCAGGTTCGTCTCGCTGGTAACCTTCGTAGTCCAGGAAATAGGGCGATTGCAGTAGTCCGGCGGTTAGCGCCAGGCCGCTATTGACGGTCTGTCCCTGGCCGGTGCGGTTGCGCTCGTGGACGGCTAAGGCCACGGCATAAGCGCCCATTAGCCCGGTGCCGTAGTCATTCATGGGATAAGGCAGCAACTTAGGGGCAGAGTCACGGCCGCCGCGGCGTACTTGGATGCCACTGGTTGCTTGAGCCAACTGCTCCCAACCGGGGCGTTCGGCCCAGGGGCCGTCGTAGCCAAAGGCGTTCAGCGAGGCGTGGATGATGTCCGGCTTGCGCTTCTTCATCTCGTCGTAGCTGATCCCCAGCCGGGCCAGGCTGCTTGCGCGGTTGTTCTCTACCACCACGTCGGCAGTCTCAAGGAGCTTGTAGAAGACTTCCAGTCCCTCTTTGGTCTTGAGGTTTATGTTGATGCTGCGCTTGCCGCGGTTTACGTCGGTGTTTCCCGCAATGTCGTAAGGACGTGACGGGTCGTCGATCTTGATGACCTCCGCGCCGAACTCACCCAGGGTCCTCCCGCAGGTGGGGCCGGCCAACACGATGCAGAGGTCCAGCACTCGGATGCCTTCCAAGGCGCTCATGATGTTTTCGACGCCCTGACCCTCTGGATAGGTCACGGTCCGTCCCGGTCCGTCATTAACTTCCGCCAAAATCTCCGCAGTGTGCTCGCCCAACGTGGGGGCCCGCCCCTGGATGGCGCCGGGTGTCCCTCGCAGGCGCACTTGGACTCCCGGTTGTTTCATCCGGCCGTATTGGGCGTCATCGACTTCTGTGACGATCTTCCCGGCGATGGCATGCTCGTGGACCAGCCATTCGTCAACGGTTTTGCAGATGGTGCCGACACCGTTGGCCTCGGCGATGGCGTCCTCCCATTCCTTGGCGGTCCGCTCCATGAACATCTTCTCGAACCGGTCCTTCCACATTGCGACTGTCTCTGGCGCAACTTCCGCGCCGTAGAGGTCTTCCAGGTCTTCGATCCACTCGGGACGGTTGGCGGCGGCCATCAGCTGGCTCACGAACCGCTGATACATGCCGTGGGACTGGAAGTAGCGGCCGTCGGCACACATGTACTGATGGGACATGACGTTCCGGGGCAGGTCGAACAGGTCGGGCGGGTTGATGTCGTATAACTTGACCAGATGGCGTCCAATGGCCGAGAACATGGCGCTGTGCATGGGCACTTCGATGCGCTGGCCTTTGCCGTTGCGGTCACGGGTCACCAAGGCCATGGTCACCGATACCGAAGCCACGATAGCGGCGAAGGTGCTGGCCGTAGGCAACGGCAAGAACAAGGGCTCTTCGGTGTCGTCATAAGGCTGATAGGTCCCGGTCGCGGCGGATACGATGCCCTCCCAGCCGCGCTTGTTGCGGTGGGGGCTGTCTTCACCGAAGCCGGGGATGGAGACATACAGCAGCCGGGGGTTGTCTTTGGTCAGGGTCTGGTAGCCGATGCCGAGGCGGTTGGCCACGCCGGGCCGGTAATTCTCTATGACGATGTCGGCTTTCTTGGCCAGTGCCTGGGCTGCGGCCTGGCCCTCGGGGGTTTTCAGGTCCAAGACCACCGACCGCTTGCCCCGGTTCCAGGTGGCGAAGGCTGGTTCATTGCGGGCCGGGTCGCCGCCGGGCCGTTCAACCTTGATGACATCAGCCCCTTGGTCGCTCAGCAGCATGCCCAACATGGGTCCGGGGATGTATTGGCCGAAGTCCAAGACCTGCACGCCGCGTAACGCGCCTTGCGCCTGGGTCCGCTCTGTGGTCGTCATATCAAATGTCCTTAAATTCTTCACTGTAGTAGGCGTGGGAATCGTAGCAATGGCCCCGCTTACCGTCAACCTGCGGTCACCGGTAAGCCTATTTCACTGCCCGATGCTCGATCTTAACCGCCCGTCCGGTCTTGGCAGACTGAATGACCGCTGAGTTGACCTCGGTTGATCTTAGGCCGTCGATCCCGGTGGCGGCGGGCTCCCGGTCTTCTTTCAAAGCGGCCTGGAAATCAGTTAATTCGGCTACGAAGTTGGCCAGGTAGTCGTAGTCCCAGCTTTCGGTCTGGTTGACCGTTTCGCTCACAACCTCCACATCGCCCATGCGGGCCTCCCAGACGGTGGCGGTGCCGGTGAAGCGGCCGTCGGTGCCGTAAACGGTGAAGTTGTTCAAGGTGTCGGGCAGCATCCGGCCGCAACTGACGTTGGCGATGGTCCCGTCATCCAGGCGCAGTGACATGCTGGCGATGTGCTCCAGCGGTTGTGTGTCAGTCATCGCCGTGACTTCTGTGATTTCCTGGCCCATGACGAAGCGGACCAAGTCGAACACGTGTACACCTAGGCCCATTATCACCGATCCGCCGCCCATGGCCTCGGGGTCTTCCCACCATCCGCGCAGACCGGACCGTGGCAGGTGCTCGGGTTCGCCCCGCTCCCCCCGTCCCCAATGCCCCTGGAGCAGCCGGATGCGGCCCAACTTGCCTAGGGAAACCAGGTCCTTGGCCAGCAGGTGTGCAGGGTGGAAGCGGAGTTCGAAGCCCAGACCCAGTTTCACTCCGTTCGCCTTACAGGTCTGGACCATGGCCAGGGCGTCGTCCACCGAGGTGGCCATCGGTTTCTCCGACAACACGTGCTTCCCGGCCTTGGCGGCCTGAACGGTGTGTCCCACGTGGGCGGAGTTGGGCGAGGCCACGAATACAGCGTCGATGCGGGAGTCGGCCAACAGGTCGTCCATTTTGGAATACCCTGCTTTGGCCCCGTGGGTCTCGGCGAAAGCGTCGGCCCGCCCCTGGTCACGGCTCAGCACTGCTATGAGTTCGGCGTCCGGGGTCAGTCCGATCGCCGGAGCGAGTTTCAGGTGTGGATGCATCCCCGCGCCGATGATTGCCCAACCTAATGCCAAAGTTAGCCTCTCCCGCGAATTTTTATTTCTATAAACCTGGAAGGCCATTATAATACCGCCAACGCAAAACGGATTACAGCAGCATACCCGGTGAATATCCGGCGCCCACCTAGGAGATGAACGAATGGGTTCGGTCTTGGAAAAGGTCCAGTTAGTTAAAGATGAATCGGCGCGCATCGGGGAATACCTCAAAACGTTGTCGCCCGAGGCCTGGGCAACCCAGAGCGCCTGTGACGCCTGGCAGGTCTCGGACGTGGTGGCCCATCTGACAGGTGCCGTCGATCGGTTTGGGCCAAATATAGTTAGGGGTCTGGCGGGAGATGGCTCGGCTCCGGAGGGCATGCCTCCGGCCGGAGTAGGCGACATGGCGGCCCGGCTGCGGGCGAACGCCCAGGTAGCCATAGATTTCAAAGAGAGTTTGGGCGGGGAGATATTGGCCGCCTACAACGACAGCCGGGTCAGGTTCGATGCGGTGTTTGCCGAAGTGAAGGAGGCGGATAAGGACAAGTTCTGCTACCACGCCGCCGGCACCATCTCGATCGAGACCTACCTGAACCTGCGGATAACTGAATTGATCGTCCACGAGTGGGACATCCGGTCCAGTCTGGAGGCGGCGCCGGAAATGTCGGCGGAGAGTCTGCCGGCTATCATCGATATGTTTCCCGTGTTCGTGGTCGGGAGGTTATTCGATCCAGGGGCCAAAATGGCTGCGGCCGCGCGGTTCAGATTCGAACTGACCGGAAGCGTCCCAGGTAGTTACGACATCGTTGCCGGTGGCGGTCAGATGGCGATTATGGAGTCGGCCAGCGACAAACGCCCGGACGCCATATTCGGATGCGACACACAGACGTTCGTCCTACTGGTTTACGGCCGTCTCAGTCTCGAAAAAGCAATGGTCGATGGCTTGATTGTCGTTTCCGGAGACACCAGTCTGACCGCCAATTTCGGGAGCTAGGCTGCCTCGGTGAGACCCGGCGTTGTTCCCGCTCGTTCTGAGCCTGTCGAAGGATGCGCATAAGTCATGCTTGTGATGGACAACCAGGTTTAGCTCAGGCAGTGGTTCGACAAGCTCACCATGAGCGGACGGACCGATGAATAGGCGTTATTCGCCGTTCAGTCCATCTGCGTTGCGAAGCGTTCCGGGGAGTAACCGTGGA
>Ga0066381_10000257_pt1 | contig 11085 bp, 10 predicted proteins | sample Knorr_S23_td_AAI_FD_70949 | JGI IMG/M metagenome (GOLD analysis project Ga0066381, IMG submission 70949) | Marine microbial communities from Southern Atlantic Ocean transect - Knorr_S23_td_AAIW_ad_876m_LV_B | ecosystem: Environmental > Aquatic > Marine > Oceanic | place: Southern Atlantic ocean... | reverse complement strand
AGCTAAAATGTATTCAGCATCCCCATTTAAGATGATAATTTCTTCATCCTCTTCACTCGCGATAGCAGCAATTTGGCCCCCTTCTTTTAAGGCTTCAATGAATTGATCGTTGGCAAAAAGGTCCATCTTTTGTACTTGCTCACCCTGCACATTTTCACATCCGGCAGCTCCTAAAATGTCTAATAAGCCTGCGCGATTAATGGTGTGGTGAACGGTTTTAGAGGCTCTTTCGATATCCTTTAAAATAGAAAGCATGGCATCAGGATTAGCCCCATGTCTTTCTTTAGTATTCGGTATGTGATCTTCTAGTAAAATCAATGTTTATTATTTAGTTGAGGTTATAGCTTAAACCTAATTGAACCAAGAACATATTGTCTGGGTCTTTTTCACTGCTTTTAATGAGGTCAATTTCGTCATTTAAGAACAAATAGTTGATAAATGATGTTTGCAAAGCCCATCGTTCAGCTAGGGAGTAAGAAAAATCTAAGCCAATAGGAATAGCTATCGATTGTATTTTCTTTTCTTCTTCAGTTGTAGTGTTGTATAATGCTGTTGTGATTGAGGCAGCGTACTTGTTTTCAGAGTCGTAAAATGCTCCACCGCATGTGATGTGCAATTTCACTTTTTCAGTATTTAGTACTTGTATTCTTGAAGCAATACTAGCCATAAGGTAGTCCGATTTGAAATGATCTGTGAGATAAGTGTATTGATCCAGTTTTTCGCTTCGTTGTGCGGTAAGTCTCCCTGTCATGATTCCAAATTGTAAGTCAACTTTTCTACCGATGCGCTTGTTGAGCTTTATTGCTAGGGAGCTGTTAGGTATGTATTGCCCAGTGTAGGCTTCATCCATATCACCTTTGAAAACACTCCATCCAGTATGAAAACTAAGGCTATATGCCTTGCTCAAATCTTCTTTTTTGTAACCGATTTCGTTGTCGTAGGTTTTATATCTACTTTGTTTTTGTGCCCAAGAACATTCAATAGCTACAAGACATATCAGTAGGAGTAATTTTGTTTTCATAGACTAAAATTAATTCAACAAAGATAAGTTTTATAGGCTCTTGGCAAAATGGATTTTTTCTTATAAAGCTATCAGTATTTAAGGGTAAAGTTTCAGTCTATGGTTTGAGTATTCTCCAGTAACAATTTATGTAGAGAAGAAATATTCACCTAAGCGTGACTGTGCACTGTAATAATTAAATCATTGTTATACTGCTGCTTAAAAAATACGTATATTTGCGGCCAATTTTGAGGGGATTAAATTTTAAAAACCTCATTTACAGGGTTTAACAACAAACGAATTGTTGATGAAGATTTCTAGAGAAAATATTGATTCTTTAAATGCTGTTTTGAGAGTAGAGCTTTCTGCAGCTGATTACCAAGAACAAGTAGAAAAAATTTTAGCTAACTACCGTAAAACAGCCGATATGCCTGGTTTCCGTAAGGGGAAAGTGCCTATGGGTGTTGTTCGTAAGCGTTATGCTATTCCAGTGAAAGTGGAAGAAATAAACAAGATTCTTTCTGAAAAGGTATCTAAGTTTATAGTTGACGAGAAACTTGATATTTTGGGGAATCCACTTCCTAAGGAGTCTGCTCCAATAGATTGGGAGACTCAGGATGATTTCCTGTTTGAATACGAATTAGGTTTTACTCCTGACTTTGAAGTGAAATTATCGAAGCGTAATAAGATTGACCTTTATAAAATTAAGGCCAACGATGCTACGATTGACAGTTATGCGGAAGATATCGCTAAGCGTTATGGTAAGATGTCGAGCCCTGAAAAAGTTACTGAGAAAGATTTGGTTTACGGTACTTTCCAAGAGCTAGATGCAGAAGGAAATGCTGTTGAAGGTGGAATTACGAATCAGTCTTCTATTTCTTTAGATCTCGTAAAGACGAAGAAGTTGAAAACTGAATTTATCGGTTCTGAAAAAGGAGCGGTAATCGTTTTAGATCCTAAGAAAGCCTTCGAAAATGAAGCAGATACAGCATCGATGTTGAACATCGAGAAAGATGTATTAGAAGGATTGAAAGCTACATTCTCTTTCACTATTGAGAATATCAGTCATATGGAGCCAGCTGAGTTGAATACGGACTTATTCGATAAAGTATACGGTGAAGGTGTCGTGAAAGATGTGAAAGAATTCCGTGCTAAGATTGCTGGTGAGGCTGAGAAAATGTTCGTTGGAGAGTCTGATAAGAAATTCCAAAATGATACCGTTGAGTTTCTATTGGAAAATACGAAGTTTGACCTTCCTGAAGACTTCTTAAAGCGTTGGATTCGTAGTGTTTCTGAAACTCCAGTTACTATGGACGATGTTGATAGAGATTTTGCTGGTTATTCTAAAAGCTTACGTTGGCAAATTATCGAGAACAAGATTGCTACAGAAAACAACTTGAGCGTAACTAAAGAAGAGGCTTTAGCGGAAACCAAGCAATTGATTACTGCTCAGATGGCTCAATACGGTCAAATGGCTCCCGAAGAAGAATTGATTGAGCAATATGCACAACAAGTTCTTGCCAATAAAGAGGAAGAAAAGAATGTTTATGATCGCGTTTTCGCTGCAAAAATGTCAGCATTCTTTAAAGAATCTTTCAAATTAAACGAGAAAGAGGTGACATTTGATGAATTCATCAAATTGGCACAATCATAAAGATTGACTAAATAATCTTAAAAAGGCTAATGATTTCATTAGCCTTTTTTTATTTTAGCTACTACAAGAATTAAAAAAAATACAATATGTTTTCTCAAGACGAGTTTAGAAAATACGCAGTAAAACATCATGGAATCAGTAGCGTGACTGTTGACTCCTACACTTCTGTGTTGAACAACTATATTTCTCCTACCATTATCGAAGAGCGCCAAATGAATGTGGCTTCGATGGATGTATTCTCGAGATTGATGATGGATCGCATCATTTTTCTTGGTGTTCCCATTAACGATTATGTAGCGAATGTTATCCAGGCTCAGTTGTTATTCTTGGAATCTGCTGATGCTAAAAAGGATATTCAGATTTATTTGAATACTCCTGGTGGTGGTGTTTATGCAGGTTTGGGTATTTACGATACCATGCAGTATATCGCTCCTGATGTAGCTACTATTTGTACAGGTATGGCGGCGAGTATGGGTGCTGTACTACTTTGTGCAGGAGCCAAAGGAAAGAGAACTGCTCTGAAGCACTCACGTGTAATGATTCACCAGCCTTTAGGTGGTGCACAAGGGCAAGCATCTGATATAGAGATTACCGCTCGCGAAATTCAAAAGCTGAAAAAGGAATTATACCAAATTATTTCTGACCACTCTGGAACTACTAACGATGAGGTGTGGAAAGATGGTGATAGAGATTTCTGGATGACGTCAGAAGAGGCAAAAACCTACGGAATGATTGACGAAGTATTGGTTCGTTAATTAATAGCTATTAAATTATTTAGCCCTCCTCAATTTGGGGAGGGCTTTTTTTGTTTAAATGAATTTTAAAAATCCTCAGCCCTTGGAGGGGGGTGTCAGGAAGTGATGTAGGGGTAATTTTTAATTCCTATACCATTATGAGAGCTAAATTTCGCATCCCCTTTATATGATTTAAGCTAAGAATTCGGACTAACAGGATAGATAATAACTATCAGTCAGGGATAAACAACTAAGCGAACATTTTGTAACTTGCGCCCATGGAAGAAAAAGGAGTTAATTGTTCATTTTGCGGACGTAGCAAGCAAGATACAGATGTGTTAATAGCGGGTACTACCGGCCATATCTGTAATTACTGCATCACTCAAGCACATGAGATTATCCACGAAGATTTGGATCATCAGTCGCGCGAGGATATGGTAGAAGAATTGACCTTGCTTAAGCCTCAAGAAATTAAGGCGCATCTCGATCAGTATGTTATTGGTCAAGACGAAGCCAAAAAGGTTTTGTCGGTTGCGGTTTACAATCACTACAAACGAGTACTTCAGGAAACCGATAGAGAACAAGAAGTAGAGATTGAGAAGTCGAACATTATGATGGTGGGTAAAACAGGGACTGGGAAGACTTTATTGGCTCGATCTATCGCTAAATTGTTAAATGTTCCTTTTACCATTGTTGATGCAACGGTACTTACCGAAGCTGGTTATGTAGGAGAAGATGTTGAGGGAATTCTTTCGCGCTTATTACAGGCTTGTGATTTTGATGTAAATATTGCCGAACGAGGTATTATCTTTATCGATGAGATTGATAAGATAGCTCGCAAGAGCGATAACCCATCTATTACGCGCGATGTATCGGGTGAAGGTGTTCAGCAGGCAATGTTGAAGCTATTGGAAGGAACGGTTGTTAATGTGCCACCTCAAGGTGGACGCAAGCATCCCGATCAGAAATATATCAAAGTAAACACTAAGAATATTCTATTTATTTGCGGTGGTGCTTTTGATGGTATCGAAAGACATATCCTGAAGAGAATGAATACTAATGCCCTTGGTTTTGGAGTGAGTAGCGACGATCGTATTGATGAAGAGAATATCCTTCAGTATGTATCGCCTCAAGATGTAAAGAGCTTTGGGATTATCCCTGAATTGATTGGTCGTTTACCAGTGGTTACGGCTTTAAATACTTTGGATAGAAAAGCTTTGAGAAGTATTCTTACTGAACCTAAAAACTCCATCGTTAAGCAGTACCGCAAATTGTTTGAAATGGATGAGATCAAATTGATGATTGATGATGATGTGTATGAGTTTATCGTTGATAAAGCTGAAGAATTCCAATTAGGAGCTCGTGGTTTGCGTTCAATCTGCGAGGCCATTATGGTAGATGCCATGTTTGAAATGCCTTCAAAAGATCTTAAGGAATTTCATTTAACTAGAGAGTATGCAGAGCATAAACTCAGTCGTAAGAAGCTCACTAAATTAAGAGCTGCTAGTTAAGCGCATATAAATTATAAGAAAAAAGGCTGTCAGAAATGACAGCCTTTTTTATGCTTCAAAATTAAAAGAGAGAATTATCTCTTTCGCCTAAGGTTTAAACCCTAGGTTGAAGTTTTGATATGAGAGATGACGGCCTTTTTTTGTATCTTTAGTATTGAATTTTAAAATGTTACCACTCATGAAATACTATAGTTTACTAGTATGTTTAGGTCTGTTCTTCTCTTCCTGTGAAGAGGATGCCATAGAGTCAAATTGTGAGTATTCGGAATATATTTCCGAAACCTATACCACAGATGCGCGGTATTTGCTCTTTGATGAGATTTATAACGATCAGACTCATCCCGATTACAATCAGGTAGAATTTGATGATGAAAAGGTGTCGGATATTTTAGATGCTTTTCAGGCGGTATACAATCTAGAAGTTCCAGAGAGAGATACGGTTATGGGGGAATTACCTATTCACATTTTCCCATTTTTAAGTATGCAGTATTTGAGTCTTGGCTTGTCCGTAGGTACACCAGAACTACAGGGTTTAATTAATGGTGAACCTACAGGAAATGAAACTCTTGACTTTATAGTCTCGGAATACGATTTCGCATTGGATGGGAACCCTCTATATTTTACAGAGGTCGTGTATCTTTCTTTGCGTACATCAAGAGAGTTGAATTTAGCGGCTATAAAACAAGTGTTAAGTCCCTTGGCTTTTATTAGCTCTGTAAACGTTGATGGTGCGATTGGTGATGGGAGTACAATTGAAATGTCAAGAGATGGCGATAGCTATATTATAGATTTCAGTATCGGTTGGGGTGATTGCCCTGCGGGATGTATATACAGACGACACTGGATTTTTGAAGTGGATGAAAATTGTGAAGCTAGTTTTATTAGGAGTTATGATTGATGAAAGTCTCATATGAAAAAAGCCTTCCCAAATTTGGGAAGGCTTTTTTATAATATAATTTCTCTTTATAAAGACTTAGGCCTTCTCATACACTTCAAAGCTGAAGTCGCAGACATGCTTTTCGTCTGCTAGATGTTTTTCTGAAGAAACTAATTTCCATTCTTCATCTAAAATAGTGAAGAAAGTATCGCCCTCATATTCTTTATGTACACGCGTAAGGTAAATTCTATCGACTAGATTATTTTCTAAGGCCAAGCGATAGATTTGTCCACCACCAATAATGAATGGTTCGGCATCATTAGCCTCTTTAGCTTTGTTTAAAGCCTCTTCAATAGAGTTTACCACCACACAGCTTTCTGCTTCAAAAGAGTCTTGTCGCGTAACAATTACATTGGTTCTGTTGGGTAGCGGGCGGTATTTGTGCGGTATCGACTCAAAGTTCTTACGTCCCATAATTACATGGTGATTTTGAGTGGTTTCTTTGAAGAAACGCATATCGCGTGGCAAGTGCCAAATCAAATCGTTGTCTTTACCAATAACTTGGTTTTCGGAAACGGCTACAATTAAAGATACCTTCATTATACAGCTACTGCTCCTTTAATATGTGGGTGTGGATCGTAATTCACCAATTCGAAATCATCAATTGTAAAGTCGAAAATATTTTTCACCTCAGGATTGATTTTCATCGTTGGAAGGGCTTTTGTGTCTCTGCTTAATTGCAATTCCGTTTGCTCCATATGATTTGAGTAGAGGTGCGCATCACCAAAGGTGTGAATGAACTCTCCAGCTTCTAAATCGCATACTTGAGCAATCATCATGGTTAATAATGCATAAGAAGCAATATTAAAAGGAACTCCTAAAAAGATGTCTGCACTGCGTTGGTACAATTGACAAGATAGTTTTCCGTCGGCTACATAAAACTGGAAAAAAGCATGACATGGCGGAAGAGCCATATTCTCTATTTCACCTACATTCCAAGCACTCACAATTAATCTGCGCGAGTCGGGATTGTTTTTTATCTGATCGATTAACTGTGTAATCTGATCGATGTGCTTTCCACTTGCCGAAGGCCACGATCTCCATTGGTAACCGTAAACAGGACCTAAGTTTCCATCTTCATCAGCCCATTCATCCCAAATACGAACCTTGTTTTCTTTGAGATATTTAATGTTGGTGTCTCCCTGAAGGAACCACAACAATTCATGAATAATCGATCGTAAGTGAAGTTTCTTAGTAGTGATACATGGGAAACCCTCTGCAAGGTCGAATCGCATTTGATATCCAAAAACACTTTGAGTTCCCGTACCGGTACGGTCGCTCTTCTCCAGGCCATTGTCTTTAACATGGCGCATCAAATCCAAATACTGTTTCATGGGATTGAAATTTTAGCTAAAAATAGAACTTTAGCTTTTTTTGAGTGCTAGAAAAGTCTTGATTTTATGAACAAACAATTCACATTTACTTATAAAAGCATTCCAACGATTACTGCTGTGAATAGACAGGCTAAAGTTCCGGCAATCAAGGCTCTAATACCCAGTTCCGATAAGAGTGCTCTTCGCTTAGGAACTAGTGCTCCAATACCACCAATTTGTATTCCTATAGAGGCGAAATTGGCAAATCCACATAAGATATAGGTAGCCATCACCACTGATTTTTGATAATGAAATAAGCCTGAAGCCTTCATCTCGCCCAAAGTTTTATAAGCGTAAAATTCATTTAGAATGGTCTTCTCGCCTAATAGTTGCCCAACGAGTACGGCATCTTCCCAAGCAATACCCATCAACCAGGCAATAGGCGCAAAGAGGTAGCCCACCATAAATTGAAGCGTTAAGCCATCGTAAGCTGTGTTCGCGGATACCCAGTCGTTAAGTCCTGTCCAAGCACCTATCAAATCCATGGTGATGTAATTCCCCATGGCGATGAGTGCTGTAAAAACCAATAGCATGGCCCCTACATTTACTGCCAAACGAAGTCCGTCGGTAGTACCATTACTAATTGCTTCGAGAGCATTAGCACCCAGTTTTTCTTTGCTGAGTTCCATTTTTTGATCGAACTCTTCGGTTTCTGGAAGTAATATTTTAGCGGCTACTATAGCTGCTGGTGCCGACATTACCGAGGCGGCCAAAAGGTGTTTGGCAAAAAGTAATTGTTGTACTGGGTCATCGCCTCCTAAAAAACCAATATAAGCGGCGAGTACACCACCGGCAATAGTCGCCATCCCTCCTGACATCAAGCAGAGCATCTCCGAGCGAGTCATCTTGTCTAAATAAGGGCGAACCAGTAAAGGTGATTCTGTTTGTCCCAAAAAGATATTCCCTGCAGCTGCTAAACTTTCAGCTCCCGAAAGCTTCATAAAGCGTTTCATTATCCATGCAAAAGCATAGACAATCTTCTGTAAGATTCCGTAATAGTAGAACAAGCTTGTTAGTGCAGCAAAAAATATAATGGTAGGTAATACCTGAACGATAAAGTTGATTAATGGCGCTTCTATTCTCCCCGTAACAAAGGAGGCGAAGAGGAAGTCGGTACCTGCTTGTGTGAACGAAATAACGGTAATAAAGCCGTTGGAAACAGCTTCGAAAATAGATTCTATAAAGGGGACTTTTAAAATTCCTATTGCAAAAATAAACTGAATAAGTAGCCCTTTTCCTACGAGTGGCCAATTGATGTTTTTTCGATTTCCACTACAAAGATAAGCGATGATAAGTAGGACGAATAAACCGATGATTCCTCGGGTGATACTCCATAAACGACTTTCCCCATTTTTAGGAAGAGGTGTTGAGATTACTTGATTATCGATATTCTTCTTGAAGTTGAAATATACAGTTCCTTCGTTGAGTGTGATGCTGCTGTCTGTAAGATTACTTATGCTATAGCATCGCAGCGTGTCTTTTGGCAATGTGTATTGAAAGCAAAGACTTTCATCTTGAAAAGTCCATGTTCCGCGCGCTAGTAAGTTGTTCTTAGCCGCTAATTCGTATTGGAAAGTCCCATCCGAATTGATGTGCATATAATCTTCCGAGGTGACACCTATAAGCTCTTCTCCATCAATAGTATTTATGGAGCTAAAATTCCAGTTATCGATGTGCTCTTGAGCAAAACTAGTAGTGAATAGGAATAAGAGAAAGCTGAAAAATAGGAGGCATCTATTCATCTTTTAGTTGTGAGGGTTTCTTCTATTGAGCTCATCTCTAATAAGAGCTGCTGATTCGTAATCTTCTTTTTGCAAAGCTTGATCTAGTCGTTTGTTCAGTGCTTTTTCCGACAGTCGAGATAAGCTAGAGTCTTTTTTCTCTTTGGGATTTGGAGCCTTAGTCTTCGAGATTTTCTCAAGTGAAAGATCTGGTTGAATCAAGGAGGCTTGTTCATCTTCTAAGATGATTCCCGCTTGATCTAAGATTGATTCATAAGTGTAAATAGGGCAGTTAAAGCGCAAGGCTAATGCCACGGCATCCGAAGTTCTAGAATCAATTTGTTTGATATCGCCATCTTGTTCGCAAACCAAATAAGAGTAAAATATTCCCTCCTTGAGTTTGTGAATCATAATCTCCTTCAGGTAAATATTAAAGGAGAGAGCCATGCTCGTAAATAAGTCGTGTGTGAGTGGTCTCGGTGGGGTAAGCTCTTTTTCTAAAGCTATCGCAATAGATTGAGCCTCGAAAGCTCCTATAACAATAGGTAACCTGCGAGGCCCATCTTCTTCTGCCAAAAGTAAAGCGTAAGCATTACTTTGCGATTGGCTATATGTTAATCCGATTATATTGAGTCTTACCGTCTTCATCTTATACATTATCTAAAGGACTAATGTACTAAAATTGAAGCATAGTAGGAATCGAAAAGCGGCTTAATTGTTTGCTTTGTGCACTTTAACAGCTTCAATTAATTTAGGCACAACTTCAAATGCATCGCCAACTATCCCGTAATCAGCAGCTTTAAAGAAAGGGGCTTCAGGGTCGGTATTAATCACAACAATATTCTTAGAAGCATTTACACCTGCTAAGTGTTGAATAGCTCCCGAGATACCGATAGCGATATACAACTCAGGGTTAATAGCAATACCAGTTTGTCCAACGTGTTCGCCATGAGGTCTCCAACCGATATCGGCAACTGGTTTTGAACAAGCAGTTGCAGCACCTAGCACCTCAGCCAACTCTTCAATCATTCCCCAGTTTTCGGCTCCTTTTAAACCTCTACCAGCAGAAACTACTAATTCAGCTTCCGTTAATGAGATTTTACCAGTAGCCTTATCAATAGATATTGATTTTAAACCTAAGTCTTCAGCATTGATAGTGAAGTCAAAACTGTCTACCGAAGCAGTTCCACCTTGCTCTTCAATTCCATAAGAATTTGGAGTAAGAGAAATTACTTTGTTTGCAGAGTCGGTGCTGTAGTTGGCAAAAGCTTTACTTGAGAACGCTTTTCTTTTAACCGTAAATGGACTCGTAGAGCTTGGTAAGTCGAGTACATTAGTAATTAAGGCAGCATCTTTTTGTGCAGCCACTAATGGAGCGATTGACTTACCATTGTTGGTGTTAGAAATAAGAACGGTATCAGCTCCCACCTGAGAGGCAGCAGCAACAATAGCATTGGCATAAGACTGGTTATTGAAAGAACCATTTGCTATGCTTAACACTTTAGTAATACCATAATTACCCAATACCGATGCATCATCACTAGCAGCAATGGTTAGTGCGATAGCTTCCGTACCTAACTGACTAGCTAATTTTGAAGCGTAAGTAGCCGCTTCGAAAGAAGATTTTTTGAAATTACCTTCCCAGCTTTCTATATAAACTAAAACAGACATATTCTTCTTTATTAGATTACTTTGGCTTCGTTGTGAAGCAACTCAACTAATTGTCCAACATTGTCAGCGTCGATCATCGTACAAGCCGATTTAGCTTCTGGAAGATCGAATGAAGAAACTGAAGTGTGTTTGGTAGCTTCAGTTGCAGCAACAACATTTAAAGGCTTTTTACGAGCCATCATAATTCCACGCATCGCAGGAATTCTCAAGTCTTTTTCGTTAACCAATCCTTTTTGACCAGCAATTAACATTGGTAGAGATCCTTCTAAAGTTTCTTTACCGCCGTCTATTTCACGACTTACTGTAGCTTTTGTTCCATCTAATTCAAGACCGATACAAGCATTTACAAAAGGAAGTTGAAGCATGCCCGCTAATAAGCCAGGTACAGCACCTCCATTATAGTCGATAGACTCACGACCTGTAATGATAAGATCGTAGTTATTGTCTTGAACGTGATTGGCAATTTGTTTGGCAACAAATGAAG
>Ga0066381_10000248_pt1 | contig 11229 bp, 7 predicted proteins | sample Knorr_S23_td_AAI_FD_70949 | JGI IMG/M metagenome (GOLD analysis project Ga0066381, IMG submission 70949) | Marine microbial communities from Southern Atlantic Ocean transect - Knorr_S23_td_AAIW_ad_876m_LV_B | ecosystem: Environmental > Aquatic > Marine > Oceanic | place: Southern Atlantic ocean... | reverse complement strand
ATCCAGTAGATCCAGTAGATCCAGTAGATCCAGTAGATCCAGTAGGTTCAGAGTTGGTAACGAATGGCGATTTCCAGTCTGGTTCAACAGGTTGGACTGGTGCTGATAGTGCAATTACATCCTACTACGCGGTTGATGTCACAAGTGCAGGTGACCCTTGGTCAGTAAACCTATCACAGGTTATGACCTTAGAGGCTGGAGTTGATTACGACGTTGAATTTAAAGCGCGAGCTTCTGTAGCCCGTACGATGATTGCGGGTCTTGGGCTGAACGCTGCACCATGGTCAGCTGCAACTGAAACAGTGGATTTAACGACTGAGTGGGAAACGTTCACATACACTATCAATACTACTGATGTTAATAATGGTGCATTTGGCGATGATAACAGCCGAGTGCTATTTGATATGGGAGCCGCTGTCGGCGCCGTTGATATTGATGATGTCAGCGTTAAGGTATCCGGTGGTGATGGAACTGAGCTTCTAACAAATGGTGATTTCAGTAATGGTTCAACGAGTTGGTCCAACGCTGACACTGCAGTTGTGTCTTACTTTGAGATCGACGTAGTAGCTGCCGGCAATGTATATGATGTTAACTTGAGTCAGACGATGACTTTAGTGGCTGATACCGCTTATACCGTATCGTTTAAAGCGAAGGCGTCAGTCGCACGCACGATGCTTGCCGGTCTTGGCTTGTATCATGATCCCTGGACAAATGTCACAGAATCAGTAGCTCTGACCACTGAGTGGCAAACATTTAGCTATACCATTACCACGACTGGCTTTGGTGATGATAACAGCCGTGTCTTGTTTGATATGGGTGGCGAGGTAGGAGCTGTATCGATTGATGATGTGAGTGTGACCACTGAATCAGTAGATCCAGTAGATCCAGTAGATCCAGTAGATCCAGTAGATCCAGTAGATCCAGTAGGCGGTGATTTGGGGACTGGCAGTGATACGACGTTGAACGTTGGTGAGGTGATTAACTTTAACTCAACTACCGTTGGTATTTATGCTTTGGATGACTTTGGTAACAATGTGAGTACATTGGTTGCTGATCCAACCGATGCGACCAATACCGTTGTTTCGGTTATTAAAGGCAGTGAAACTTGGGCGGGTACTACGATCGCCAAAGGTCTTATTGTTTACCCCATCACAGCGACAGAGACTGTGATGACTGTTCGTGTATATTCTCCAGAGGTGGGTATTACGGTCAGGCTGAAGCTCGAAGAGTCAGGTGACAATACTCACACGGTTGAAACGGATGCGGTGACAACTGTTGCCAATGCATGGGAAACATTAACCTTTGACTTCAGCAACCCAGCCACTAACGACGGGAATCCAACTAATCCGCTTCATCCTGAATATGTGTTTGATACGTTGTCTATCTTCTTTAACTTTGGTTCAGTTGGGTCATCAGAGACTTATTACTTTGATGATGTGACGTTTGTGGGCGCCCCTGTGAGTGCTGCAGTTGCAGTGACGGCAGCGGATTTGGTCGGTAACTGGAAGCTTGCTCCAGTTGCTGGCGCTCTGGCAGTTGGTGAGTCGGCCGACAACCTCGGTTGGTGGTCTAGTACTGGGGCGGATGCGACCACTCGAGCTTGCTTGTTCGATGATGTTTATACGTTTGGTTCAGATGGTTCATTCTCTCAGGATATGGGGACTGAGACTTGGGTCGAGGCATGGCAGGGAACTGATCCTGAAGGTTGTGCAACACCAGTTGCGCCGCATGATGGCAGCTACACAGATGGAACATACAGCGTTGCTGATTCGAAAGTCACTGTTAATGGTTTAGGTGCACATCTTGGTTTACCTAAGGTGACAGGTAGTGGAGAGATATCCGATGTTGCTAATGCTGTCTCGACTATCACCTATAACGTTACTGAGTTTGCGGCTGATGGTAATAGTATGACCGTTCAGATTCAGTACAACGGTGCTAACACATGGCAGTTTAAGTTAATGAAAGCTACAGATACTTCTGTTGGTTCGTCAGTGACTGCTGCTGGTTTGGTTGGTAACTGGAAGCTTGCTCCAGTTGCTGGCGCTCTGGCAGTTGGTGAGTCGGCGGACAACCTCGGTTGGTGGTCTAGTACTGAGGCGGACGTGACCACTCGTGCTTGCTTGTTCGATGATGTTTATACGTTTGGTTCAGATGGTTCATTCTCTCAGAGTGTGGGGGCTGAGACTTGGGTCGAGGCATGGCAGGGAACTGATCCTGAAGGTTGTGCAACACCAGTTGCGCCGCATGATGGCAGCTACACAGATGGAACATACAGCGTTGCTGATTTGAAAGTCACCGTCAATGGTTTAGGTGCACATCTTGGTTTACCTAAGGTGACAGGTAGTGGAGAGATATCCGATGTTGCTAATGCTGTATCGACTATCACCTATAACGTTACAGAGTTTGCGGCTGATGGTAATAGTATGACTGTTCAGATTCAGTACAACGGTGCTAATACCTGGCAGTTTAAGTTCGTTAAAGTCTAATGCAGTGATTGTGCTTATTAGATTTTGATTTGCTTCAGGTGTAGCTAGAGCGAGGTAGACATTTAGTAAGTCTAGATAGTAAAAAAGCCAGGCATCGCTTGGCTTTTTTATGGGTTCTCTATAATGAGAATAAATTTCTCTGTTTTCCAGGGCTCATAAATTCTTCGAGTTACAATGTTTGCGTCGAGCGATTCAACACATTTGTCGCATAGAGACCAAAACGGCGGCCTGCCTGGATCAGCGATTAAAATTCGTTGCACGCCTGCTTCTAGCGCAAAGCCAATAAACTCAAATAGAGGATTGACCATCTCATCCCAGAAGCAAATGTCCGCGGCGATGATCTCATCATAAGCTGAAAAATAATCTTTGGTGAGGCTTTCAAATCCTCTAGCTTGAAAGGCAATGCTGCATTTGTTGATACTGGCGTGCAGTTGTAAAAAGGGCTCAACACTGGGGTCAATATCAATAGCGGTGACACGGGCACTGTACTGTTGGGCAAGGAATATACCGGTCAAACCCCAGCCGCATCCTACATCGAGTATTTTACTTGAGATTATTGGTGGGTACGTAGTCAGGTAGTCCATTAGTACAAAGCTTGAACGCCAGACCTTGTTGCCGTGGGCGCTGTGGCCCTGTTGCTGCCGTTTAAGTTTGCGTATTTCAGGGTGACCTGAACGAAGCGTCTTTATACCTAGATAGTCAATGGAGTGTGCAGTGTTTGTGATTGTAGGTTTTTGTTGTTGTTGATCTGGATTCTGCATGGTTAACGCACCATAATAAAGTTGGAGTTTATCAGTATATTCATACCACGGATAATTAAAGGTCTAATCTATATACATGGACGAATATTGGTCTATGATACTTTGACAGGCTAAAAACCCATTGATTTAAAAGAGCGCCCATTATAATGGTAGAGACTAATTTTCATCCCTTAGCAGCAAAACTTTATCAAGACTCTAACGCCCAATTTTTATTTTTACAAATAGTAGGATGGTCTGGTCTGTCGTTGGTGAGTTTCTTTAGTTTGACTCTCTGGTATGACCAGCAGGCCCAGCTCACCTATGTTGCCCATACTTTAGTGCAATCAGCGCTGGGCATGGCGGTGTCTTGGCCATTAAGGTTCTTAGCGCATTATTTGTGGGATATAAAACTCTGGCTAAGGTTTGTTTTGACTTTAGTTGGTGTATTAGTTTGTTCTGGAATGTGGGCGGTATTACGGCTTGCAACATTTATGTATATGACGGGAGAGGAGGGATTATGGCCAGATTTTGGTGGCTGGATGTTTGGCTCGATCTTTATTTTTGTCTCGTGGGCGGCTTTATACCACGGTATTAAATATTATCAATTGCTGCAGTCTGAGCATGCAAGCCTGCTTCGTTTTGCTGCGGATAATAAGGAGGAGCAGTTGAAGCGTTCTAGAGCAGAGACTGTTGCTCATGAGGCGCAGCTCAAAATGTTGCGATATCAGCTTAATCCACATTTTTTATTCAATACTTTAAATGCTATTTCTTCACTAGTGAGAGACAAAGATTCGGTCAAAGCAAATTCTATGATCGTGCAGTTAAGTAACTTTTTAAGGTACTCTTTGGATAATGACCCCATTCGGCGGGTTACCTTAAGGGAAGAGTTGGAGGCGCTTAAGCTTTATCTAGACATTGAAAAAACACGTTTTGGTGACCGACTCAAAGTATGTTTTGACGTTGACCCGAAAGCCGAGGCGATCAGAATCCCAAGTCTTATTTTGCAACCACTGGCTGAGAATGCAATTAAGTATGCAGTTGCCCCAGTGGAAGCGGGCGGAACTATAACGATCAAAGCAAGGCACGCTGGAGATCATGTGGTCATCGAGTTAGATGATACGGGCCCTGGAATGCCAGCCTTTAAGTATGATAGTGCCAGTCTTGGTATAGGGTTGCGTAATACTGTTGATCGATTACATGGGTTTTATGGTGACAGTTATAGTTTTAACATTAAAGATAAGTCGTCTAGTGGAAGCAGTGTGTGTATGAAGTTACCTCTTGAAAAGAATGAGTCAGTCTTTGAAGACATGCTTCCTAATAGTTAAGCAACATGAAAAGGAGTCCATGAAATGCCTAAGCTGAAGACCATTATTGTAGATGACGAGCCCTTGGCCCTTAACTTCTTGCGCTCTATGTTGATGGAGTTTGCCGATATTGATGTGGTTGCAGAGTGCCGTAATGGTCGCCAGGCTGTTTTAGCGGCCTCTCAACTGAGTCCGGAACTGATGTTTTTAGATATTCAGATGCCTGGGATGAATGGATTTGAAGTCATTAAAGCGTTGCAGTCAGATGTTATGCCGATGGTTATTTTTGTCACTGCCTTTGATCAGTATGCTCTAGATGCTTTTGACCTACACGCAGTCGATTATGTTCTAAAGCCCTTAGATCCTGAGAGGGTCACCCGCGCGGTAAATCGGGCTATTGATCGATTGCAGGACAATCGGGCGGAGAGCTATAAAGCGCCCCTGATTGGTGCTATTGGTGCGATAGCCGAGAGGGTTTCGGCGGCCACGTCAGTGGAGGAAGAGATCCATGAACCTGCATCAGATAGCATTAAAGGGAAGCTTCTCGTGCGTGATTCAGGCGTCGTAAAGGTTATACCGTTTGACGATATTGACTGGGTAGATGCTGCTGGTGATTACATGTGTGTTCACGCCTTAGGTGAGACCCATGTTATAAGAATTACTCTGGGCGAGCTAATGGAAAAGTTGGACGACAAGCTATTTGTTCGAATACATAGATCCACCATCGTTAATGTTCAGCGGGTAGTCAGTATTACGCCACTGCCAAAAGGTGGTAGCTTGCTGGAATTGTCTGCGGGTGAAACGCTTAAAGTGAGCCGTAACTATAGAGAATCGATTCGAAATCTGTTTAGCTGAATGTTTTAGAAGTTGAGCCTTAGTGCTAGACAAATCCATCCCTAAAGCACCAATAAGCCCCCTTTATCGCACTATAGAAACGTGCTGTCGCACGGGGTCTTCCGTTGGGCTTTGCGTCATGAAATTATTGATTGGAGAATAACTCATAGATCGAGGTTAGGCCAAATAGCCTAATTGACGATAATTGTAGTGGCTCAGTCCTGATACTAATCTGGTTATAGTTTTCGGTGTAATGATCAGGATTGTACCGTTTTGATTGTCCTTTTCGTGTGTCTAGGGACCGTATAATTGATACCTCCACTAGGTTTTTCTTTAGTGGTAGTTTGCGCCCTTAGTGATTAAAAAAGTAATGAAGTTACAGTTATAGTAAAAAGGAATGACGTTAATGCCCGGCCAGAGTCGCTTTTTGAGTATCCCTCTCCCTAATATGTCAACCAGAAGATGTTTAGCTGTCGTGCTAGTATTTTTAGCTTGCTGCCTGTCACAAATAGCGTGGGCAAAATTAGCAGTTAATGAGGATGTTGAGATTCGGGTTGCGAGCATTTTGAAGGACATGACGTTAGAGCAAAAAGTCGGTCAGATGGTGCAGGGTGAAATTAAGGAAGTTACCCCTGAAGATGTCACCAGATATTATCTGGGCTCTATCCTCAATGGCGGTGGTTCGTTCCCTAACGGTCAGAAAAACTCCACGGTCAGTGACTGGCTGGATCTTTCTGATCGATATTACTTGGCGTCGTTGGATAAATCACAAGGTGGGGCAGGTATTCCAGTAGTGTGGGGAACTGATGCTGTTCATGGTCACAACAACGTTATCGGCGCGACACTGTTCCCCCACAATATTGCTCTGGGAGCGGCTAATGATCCTGGCTTGATGAGAAAGATTGGTGCGATCACCGCCCGTGAGGTAGCCGTCACTGGAATTGATTGGGTGTTTGCACCGACTGTGGCAGTGGTGAAAGACAGCCGTTGGGGCCGAACCTATGAGGGATACAGTAGTGAGGCGCCAATCATCAAAGCCTATGCGGGAGAAATGGTCACTGGACTTCAGGGAGGGCCAGGGGATTTGCGAACAAATGAGCAACGAGTGATTGCGACGGCCAAGCATTTTATTGGAGATGGCGGGACCTATAGAGGTATTGATCAGGGAGACACTAGAGTTGATTTAGAGCAATTACTGAATGATCATGGGCAGGGTTATTTTAGCGCCTTGGAAGCTGGCGTACAGACTGTCATGGCATCATTTAATAGTTGGAATGGAATAAAAATTCATGGGCACAAATTTCTTTTAACCGACATCTTAAAAGATAAATTGGGGTTTGATGGATTTGTTATTAGTGATTGGAATGGCATTGGTCAGGTAGATGGTTGCGTCAATGAGAGTTGTGCTCTGGCTATTAATGCCGGGGTTGATATGGTCATGGTACCCAAAAAATGGAAGGCCTTTCTACAAAGTACCTTAGCACAGGTGAAAGAAGGCGAGATTTCTATAGATCGCATTGATGATGCGGTAAGTCGAATATTAAGAGTAAAGATACGTGCAGGCCTTTTTGAAAAAGGTCTACCATCATCCAGAGAAATTGCTGGACAAGAGTCCCTAATTGGAGCGCCAGAACATCGTGCAGTTGCCCGTGAGGCAGTGCGCAAGTCATTGGTGTTACTTAAAAACAAGAAGCAAGTCTTGCCTTTAAAGGCGAAGCAGCATGTGCTTGTTACGGGTGACGGTGCGGATAATATTGGAAAGCAAAATGGTGGCTGGACGATAACCTGGCAAGGCACTGAGAACAAAAATAGTGATTTTCCTGGTGCAACCAGCATCTATGCAGGTTTACGTGATGCGGTGGGTGATATTGGTGGTTCCACTGAACTAAGTGATGATGGGACTTGGGTTAAGGAACCCGATGTTGCTGTTGTTGTGTTTGGTGAAGAGCCCTACGCGGAAGGTCAGGGCGACGTGCATTCCTTGATTTATCGTGACGGACTAACAGCTGACCTTGCGTTATTGCGAAAATTCCAAGCCAAAAATATTCCTGTCGTGGCGATATTTTTGACGGGTCGTCCGCTGTGGATGAACGCTGAGATTAATAGCGCTGACGCCTTTGTTGTTGCTTGGTTGCCTGGAACAGAGGGCGGAGGGATAGCAGACGTATTAGTGGCAGATCGCCAGAATAAGCCTCGTTATGATTTTACCGGGCGCCTGCCTTTTAACTGGCCTAATCGAGAGATTAATCCAGCGGAGGTGTCACTGGCGGTCATTGATAATTTAGTACCCTTAGGGCAAGGGATGAGCTATGGCTCCAGAGCGTTGTTGAGAGGCAGTCTTAACGAAAAGCCTTCGTCTGAGGGTTCGGTAAAAGAAAATATTATTTTTAGCGGTAGTAGCCGTGATCCATGGAAGGCCTATGTGGGGGACGTTAACGAGTGGCGAAAGCTGGTGACAGGCACGCAAACGTCAACGGCTAGTGGTGCCTTAACAGTCATGACGGTTGACGGTGCCGTGCAAGAAGATTCTAGAGCGCTTACTTGGACTGGTGGGGAAGAGAGTCAGTTTTACTGGCAGAGCGAAGTACCTGCAGATCTGACGTTACTGGCCGACAGCGAGGGTGCCCTTATGATGGAGTTTAAGGTTGATAAACATCCGCTTGGACGGGTGGAGCAAAGAATGGATTGCGGATATCCCTGTTCTGGGTCGTTGGATATGAGTGCATTTTTTCGGTCTTTGCCAGAAGGTCAGTGGACTCGAGCAGGTATCAGCCTTAGCTGCTTTCGTAAACTTGGGGTAAACCTTGCAAAGGTAACAACACCGCTTGTCTTGCTTGCCACCGAGGCTTTTGCGGTAACCTTTAGAGACGCAAGAGTGATAGCAAATGCGCCTGAAAATTCGCTGATCAGCTGCAGTTAGAAAGTGTACTGATGGCGCTCTCTATTTTTTGTGTAAATTTAAATGGTGAGATGGAATCCTCCATCGAGCAGTATGGTTTCTCCAGTAACGACGGTTGATAACGCCATCAGATTGTATATAGATTCTGCAACCTGATTGGCAGTCACGGCAAGTCCTAAGGGCGAGGTTTTTTCGATGTTAGCCAAAGCGGCATCATAATTGTCGCTACCTAACCCTTTGCGTAGCCATTCGCCTTGAATAAAGCCTGGACACACCGCATTAACCCTAATGGGGCCTAAATTTCTAGCCATGGATTTTGTCATCGTATTAAGGGCTCCTTTTGATGACGCGTAGGCCAAACAGCTACCAATACCTTTAATGCCTGCAATAGATGAGACATTAATTACATTGGGGTTGTCACTGTGTATCAAATGTTGGCGGCACGCTTTTACCATTTGGAAGGGCCCAACAACATTAACGTTATAAATATGTAAAAAATCATCGCCATCCAGAGCGTCTAAATCACCGTGGTTAAACGCAAACTTGGTGGTGCCGGCATTATTAACCAAGCAATCTAGGCGGCCCCATTTTTGTATGGTTTGTTCAACGGTACTGAGACATGCTTGATTGTCAGAAACATCGGCCTGCAAAGCTTGGGCTTCAACGCCAAGATCTTGGCACAAGGCTACGACCTCTTCAGCCTGGCTCATTGAGCTAGTACAGGTAACCGTAATATTCCAGCCCTTTGATGCCAGTAAAAGCGCCGTTGCCTCGCCAACGCCTCGGCTACCGCCGGTGATTATTGCTACAGGGTTGGTTGATTTAGCCATTCAATACTCCTTGTTCGGTCATAGCTCGGTTGGTCATTTAATTAAGGGGATCAGTATGATTAATTCGGTAGGAAAATACAGCCCTTACTGCTAATATTTGATATAGCTTGGTATGACAAACGGGCCAAAATCATTAAGAGACCTCGGAGTAACTCCTATGAAAGCTACGTTTACTAAAATGTCACAGAGTACAGCTGAAGATTGGGCCGTCATTGTGCCGGAGCAAATGAAGTTTTTCAAAAAGCTCCCAGATCGCATTCTTAGCCATATGGAGCTGTTAACTGGGGACTATGGCGGATTTGCCGTGGATCGCCTTCAGCACTCACTGCAGACGGCACACAGGGCGGCAGAGGCGGGAGAGGACGACGAGTATGTCACCTGTGCTCTTTTGCACGATATTGGCGATACTCTAGGCAGTGCAAACCACGCCGATGTGGCCGCAGCAATTTTACAGCCTTACGTGTCCGAGGAGAATCATTGGATGATCAAGCATCATGCAATTTTCCAAGGCTACAACTTCTTTCATTTTCTTGGAGCTGACCGCAACATGCGCGATCAATTTCGTGAAACTGATCATTTTAAGCGGACTGCACGGTTTATTGCTAAATACGATGACCCTTCCTTTGATCCGGATGTCCCGGAATTGTCTCTCTCCACATTTGAGCCGATACTTAGGCGGGTTTTTAGCCAGCCTAAAAATAGCATTTATAAAGTTTTAACCGACAATTAAGAGAAACTTTCATGATGTCTAGTAAAACAATAACGGGAATCTACATCGCTCCGACAATGGGGGGCTTTATGACGGGCCATGCAAAAGTTGCCTTGAAGGCGGGTAAAGGTATTGTTGGCGATCGCTATTATTCTGAGACCGGGAGAAACAGGTCAACCTATAAAGGCCAGCCTGATTTTGAGCTTACTTTGATCGAATCTGAGGTGATCGAAAGCTTCAATAAGGGAAGTGGTAACAGTTTTCATGAGAGTGACTTCCGTCGCAATTTAATTACTAAAGGTGTGCGTTTAAATGACTTAGAGGGCCAGTATTTCACAATCAATGGGATAAGCCTCTACGGTGTAAGGCTATGCGAACCATGCGCTAGTCTGCAACGGCGTCTAGGGGTCAGTATTCTGCCAGAGTTGGTTGGCAAGGGAGGTCTCCGCGCTCAAGTAAGAGGTAGCGGCATTTTGTCTGTAGGGGCTAGCTTTAGCCTTGATCTATAGTTGGGCGTTAGTTCAACGCAAAGAAATCTAATGCGGTCGCAGTGGTCATTTGACGAATAATATCTTCAGGTTCCTCTCTGTTGTCAGAAATACATTTGACGATGTGCTTTAAAAAAGCGGGTTCATTCCGTCGATTTTTTGGCAATGGATTCATGTTTCTCGGCAGCAAATAGGGAGCATCGGTTTCTACCATCAATCGGTCTAATGGAATGTTTTTTACTAATTTTTGTAGCTCTTGACCGCGGCGCTCGTCGCAGACCCAACCAGTAATGCCAATATAGAGATCTAAGTCTAAATAATTAAAAAGAGTTTTTTTGTCACCGGTAAAGCAGTGAATGACGGCCTTGGGTATCGACTCACGATGGTAGGTTAAGATCTCAAGTTGGCGCTTGGCGGCATCGCGTTCGTGCAAAAATAATGGCACTTTTAGCTCGGTGGCGAGCTCAAGTTGCGCTTCAAAGACCATTTCTTGGTCTTTTTGCAACGATAAATTGCGATTGAAATCCAGCCCGGTCTCTCCAATAGCGACTACTGAGGGGTGGTTTGCTAGTTCTTTAAGACAGCTGCGAGAAGCTGTATCCCAAGATTTAGCCTCGTGGGGGTGAATACCTGCCGTGGCATAGAGCATATTAGGGAATTGAGATTGGTATTCATCACAAAGAGCAACCACAGTTTGGCTCTCGCTAATAGAAGTGCCGGTTAGAATAATCTTTTTAACGCCAGCTGATAAAGCTCGCTCCAAAACATCGGCAATGCGGTTCTTAAATTGTTGATTAGAAAGGTTAACACCAATATCAATTAACATCGGATACAGCTCGTATTTAGGAGGACTGTATTGTAAATAATTAAATAGCAATGTCACTGATGACGACGGCCTATTTAGAAAATAACCTCTTAGCGTGAAATGTTTTAATTCTC
>Ga0066381_10000228_pt1 | contig 11498 bp, 10 predicted proteins | sample Knorr_S23_td_AAI_FD_70949 | JGI IMG/M metagenome (GOLD analysis project Ga0066381, IMG submission 70949) | Marine microbial communities from Southern Atlantic Ocean transect - Knorr_S23_td_AAIW_ad_876m_LV_B | ecosystem: Environmental > Aquatic > Marine > Oceanic | place: Southern Atlantic ocean... | reverse complement strand
TTTGTTATATTTATTATTAACAAATTAGGTTATTAGGATGGAAAAAAGTAAGACAAGAAGATCATTTATTAAAAAATTGACATTGGGTACTTCCATTGTGTCTTCATTTCCCTATTTACTTTCAGGTGCTTACAACCAAAAATTAACGCTTGATCGTACTTATGCTTCGGAACCCTTTTCAGCAAATGATCAGATCAACTTAGCATTGATTGGATGTGGAATTCAAGGAATATATGACACAAATGCCGCTTTAAAAGTAGCTGGTGTAAAATTAGTTGCAGTTTGCGATCTGTATACTGGAAGATTGGATCGCGCTAAAGAACTTTGGGGTTACGATCTCTTTACGAGTCGTGATTATAGAATGTTATTGGAAAGAATGGATATCGATGCTGTAATTGTTGCTACCCCAGACCACTGGCATAAAAAAATCACTATTGAAGCCATGGAATGTGGAAAAGCGGTTTATTGTGAAAAACCCATGGTTCAAAATTTTGCTGAAGGTCATGAGGTCATCAAAGTGTACAATAAAACGGAAAGTGTGTGTCAAATTGGAAGTCAAGGTATGTCTTCCTTAGGAAATCAAAAAGCAAAACAATTATATGAAGACGGAGCTATTGGAGAAATTGTAATGTTAGACTTTTATAATGATCGATACTCTTCAGGAGGCGCCTGGCAATATGCAATACCACCAGATGCAACACCTAAAACCATCGATTTTGATCGTTTTTTGGGAAGTGCCCCTAAAGTTCCTTATGATCCAAAACGCTTTTTTCGATGGAGAAATTATCAAGATTATGGAACAGGAATTCCTGGAGATATGTTTGTCCATGCATTTTCAAGCTTAAATTATATCCTAAGTTCTAATGGACCAAAAAGAGCACTTTCAACAGGAGGGCTACGTTATTGGAAAGACGGCCGTGATGTTCCAGATATAAACATTTGTCTATACGATTACCCTGAAACAAAAACACATGCTGCATTTAACGCCTCTTTGAGGGTAAATTTTATTGCAGGATCAGGTGAAGGCCAGGGTTTTAAACTTATAGGTACTGAAGGTGCTATGGAAGTAAGTTCAAATTCCTGTAAACTCATCCGACCAAAGATGGGAACAATTCCAGGTGATTATTCAATGATTGCCTTTACAGAGAATACTCAAAAAAGAATAACTAAAAGTTATAATGATAAAAATATTAAAAAAAGAGCTGTGGCTTTGAATACTGGTGAATCGCTTTGGGAAGTTCCTGCAGATTACAAAGGTGGTCATTATGATCATTTTTATAATTTCTTTCAAGCAATCAGAGGAAAAGGAGAAATTATACAAGACCCCACTTTTGGTTTAAGAGCTGCAGGAGCTGCACTTTTAGCAAATAAAAGTTATTTTCAAAAAAGACCAGTGAATTGGAATCCTGAAACAATGATGTTGCTTTAGCGTCCCCAATAATCTTTTAAAAATAAGTTGTAATTAGGGTCATTTTAATATAGAGTTTATGTTACAGTTGGCTTTTCATTGTCATGATTCATATATTCTTTGTGCTTAACAATATCAAATAGCCTTTGAGTAAGATTATATATATCTTCAAAACTTGTATAAAGTGGTGTAAGTGAGATTCTAATAAACTTATTAGGTCTAAAATCAATTAAAATCTTTTTATCTCTACCTTTTGGAGAAATTAAACATTTTGAAATTCTCCAGGATTCTTTATGAGATATTGTTATATGAGAACCTCTATCACTATCTTTTGTTGGAGTTATTAGATTATACCCTTTTTCACTTAAGTGAGAGTTGAAAATTTTTTTAAATAAGTTAAATAACTCAATTGATTTTTTTTCTAGTTTAATTGTACCTGCTTCAAGAATTATGTCAAGTCCTTTTTCAAGAGCACTTAATTGAATTATATTAGGAGATCCAGATTTAAACCTACTCATTGAATTACTTTCTTCATAATTGTTGGAAAAATCAAAAGGGGAGTTATGGCTAAACCAACCTCTAATAGGAGTTTTTAGAATATTTTGCTCCTTTTCATTAACATATATAAAAGCTTGAGAACCAGGACCTCCGTTAAGATATTTATAAGTACATCCTACTGCATATTTGGTGTTTGTATTATGGAAATCAATATCAATTGCTCCAATTGCATGACTTATATCCCAAATAACTATAGAATTATTATTCTCGCAATAATCGTTTATCTCTTTTATTGGATATCTATAGGATGATTTATATGAAACAAGAGAGAGAATTAATATACCATTATTCTTAGAAATAAATTCTTTTAACTTATCAATATTTGCCTCAGCTTCATTTCCGTAGTCCAGAAGTTTAAATCTGATATTTTCAAAGTCTTTAGATATCCCTTCTGCAATATAGATATCAGAAGGAAAATTTAAATTATCAGATATTATAGACTTAATTTTAGAATTATTGATTAATATACTTTTTAATAATTTGTATAGATTCTCTGAAGTGGAAGCCCCAACATAAATTTCATCTTCATTGCATTTCAAAATATTAGAAATTTTTATTGATATTGTATTTTCGATACTTAGCCATTTTCGATTCCAACTAGAGATTAAATCTTTTCCCCAATCCATTTTCACAGTCTGATTAACATTATTTATTGTGTCTAAAGGGAGTTTTCCCAGTGAATTTCCAACTAGGTATATAAAATCATTAGAATTGTCAAATCTTTCTTTAAAATGGCTTAATTTATCTGATAAATCATATTTTTTAGCTATTTCCTTGTATTGTTCTATTTTACCCATAGTTTATATATTTTTTCAGCCCATTCTTTATACATTTCTCCACTAGGGTGTAAGCTGTCATTTGCGATGAGATCTTTTTCTGTAGAGGCTCGTCTCGAAATTCCAGTCACATCAACATAAAGTATATCATTTGTATTTGCAACATCTTTTATTACATTATTGAATTGATCTATCTCTTCCTTTATTCTATTTCTATCATATCTTTCTCCAAATGGTGTAACTCCCCAATCTGGTATTGAAATTAAAGCAACATTATCTCTTTTTTTAGTATATCCAATAGACATGTCCAAAAGTTTTATTAAATCTAATCGAAATGTATCAATAGATTTTAAACTGTATTGATTATTAACACCAATCATTAGAGACACATAATCAAATTTTTTAATGAAATTTATTTTATTTAGTGTATCTATTAATTGTTCAGTTCTCCATCCAGTTTTAGCTATGATAATTGGTTGCTCAAAAAGGAGATCTTCATTTAATGCAATATTTATCATTTGATTAGGCCATCTTTGATTTTCTGAGACACTTTCTCCTATTGTATAGCTGTCTCCTAGGGCCAAAAAAGATAAATTGTTGGATTCTGTTAAAGACTGATTTGTATCATCTGATATATCAATTAAAAGTTCTTGATCATTTGAGATTAATTCATTTTGATTATTTTCATTTAAATTATTCTCTTCTGAACATGATAAAAAATGAATAATAACAAGAAATAAAATTGATCTTCTCATTTGAATAAAGTTAAATAATATTAGATAAAAAAAAAGGGAGTTTTGCCCCCCTCTTTTTTTGTACTAATATTTAATTACTCAACTTGAGCTCTTTCTTGTTGATAAACATTAAGCATTTGAACTTTTCCATCAACAATCAATGCATCAATAACTTGATAAACTGTGATATCTTCACCGTCAACATTTAAAGTCACTTGATGACCTGAAGTAACATAGTCACCAACATCACCATTAGAGCTTTCACCTGTATTAGATATAGACCATAAAATATTCCATTTTGGGTTTTTTGTTTCAAACCATTGAGTTAAAAATTCTCTATGAGCATCATTTCCATCTACATATTCTCCAGCTGGTCCGTATGCACTAAATTCATCAGAATTAAGATTTGAAATTGCTTCCATATCTCTTTCGTTGTGAGCATCAATATACGCCTTCCATACTTCTGATGTTGATTCAGGCCCAGCAGTAACAGGTGTTTGAACTCCGTCTTGATTTACGCTATATCCAATTACTTGAGCTTCTTGTGGTGCATCACAAGAAAATGCAATAAATAATGATGATAGTAATATTAAATTTAATTTTTTCATTTGTATTTATTTTAGTTAATCTAACATAAGGTATTAATTATTCTTTTAATTTTTTAATTACCTCATTATAATCCTCAGAGTTGAAAATATAACTTCCTGCAACTAATACATCTGCTCCAAGAGACTTTAGCTTCATATAGTTATTAGCATTTACTCCTCCATCTACTTCAATTAATGTTTTTGCATTATTTGATTCAATCAAATTTTTTAATTCTATTAGTCTATCCAATGTTTTATCAATAAATTTTTGACCAGCAAATCCAGGATGAACACCCATTAGGCATACTAGGTCAATTTTAGATATGACATCTTTTAGGTCACCTATTTGAGTATCTGGATTAATTGCAATTCCAGCTTTAACATTTTTACTTTTAATTAGACTAATATTTTCTTCTAGTTTATTAGTAGCTTCTATATGAAATGATATAATATCAGATCCTAGGTCTATGAATTTTTCAATATATCTTTCGGGCTGAGTAATCATTAGATGAACATCAAGAGGTTTAGATGTCATTTTTCTAATGGATTTAACTATTGGCATTCCAAATGAAATATTTGGAACGAATATTCCATCCATAACATCAAGGTGGAACCAGTCTGCATCACTTTTATCAATTAAATCACATTCTTTTTCAATATTGCCAAAATCTGCGGCTAAAATTGATGGAGATACTTTAATTGACATTATTAACCAAGGTATGTTTTAAGAATTTTACTTCTTGAAGTATGTTTAAGTCGTCTAATAGCTTTTTCTTTGATTTGTCTAACTCTTTCTCTTGTTAAATCAAAGGTTTCTCCAATTTCTTCTAGTGTCATAGCATGTTGATTACCTAGTCCAAAATATAATCTAACAACATCAGCTTCTCTAGGGGTTAGAGTATCTAAAGCCCTTTCTATTTCTGTTCTTAGTGATTCATGTAATAATTGTCTATCAGGATTAGGAGATTCACCGCTATTTAAAACATCATAAAGATTTGAGTCTTCACCTTCGACAAGTGGAGCATCCATAGAGACATGTCTTCCAGAATTTTTTAATGATTCTTTTACATCATTAACAGTCATATCAAGTTCTTTTGCTATCTCTTCAGCAGATGGAGCTCTTTCATGCGCTTGTTCAAGGAATGCGTATGTTTTATTTATTTTATTAATTGAGCCAATTTTATTTAGTGGAAGTCTAACAATTCTAGACTGTTCAGCTAAAGCTTGTAGAATTGATTGTCTTATCCACCATACAGCATAGGAAATAAATTTAAAACCACGCGTTTCATCAAATCTTTGTGCAGCTTTTATTAATCCTAAATTTCCTTCGTTAATTAAGTCAGGAAGAGTTAAGCCTTGATTTTGGTATTGTTTAGCAACGGAAACAACAAATCTTAGATTAGCTTTTGTAAGTTTTTCAAGTGCAAACTGATCTCCCTTCTTGATACGTTGAGCTAATTCGACTTCTTCTTCAGCAGTAATAAGGTCAACTTTACCAATTTCTTGAAGGTACTTATCAAGAGAGGCTGTTTCTCTATTAGTTACCTGTTTTGTAATTTTTAATTGTCTCATAGGTTATATATTGCCACAATAATTGTTCCAAAACCTCATATAAAGATGATTTTTTTTAAAAGTTAATCACTTTTTTTCAACAATACTTTTCTCGAAATCTTAGGTTTCCTTGTTCTTGGGTCAGTTCCGAGATACTTTACTTCAATTTTATCACCAATATTTAGATAATCTGTTACTTTTTCAACTCTTTCCCAAGCGATTTCTGATACATGTAATAATGCTTCTTTGCCAGGAACAAATTCAATTACAGCCCCAAAATCCAGAATTTTTAAAACTGTTACGTTGTATGTCTCTCCATTAACAGGTTCAAAAACTAAATACTTAACTCTCTGTATAGCGTTGTCAATTTTATCTTGATCAACACCAAGTATTTCTACAATACCTTTTTCATCTTCTTCATTTATCACAACTGTAGTATCAGTTTCTTTTTGAAGTTCTTGAATGTTTTTTCCTCCAGGACCAATTACTAAACCAATAAAATCTTTTTTAATTTCAATTTTAACCATTTTAGGTGCATGAGCCTTAACAGTCTCATTAGGATTAGAAATCTCCTCATTTAGTTTTTTAAGAATTTCTAGCCTTCCTTCCTTAGCTTGATTTAATGCCTCAACTAGAATCTCATGCTTTAATCCTTTTATTTTTATATCCATTTGACAAGCTGTAATTCCATCTTCTGTTCCAGTTACTTTAAAGTCCATATCTCCAAGATAATCTTCATCTCCTAAAATATCTGATAGCACAGCATGTTTGTCATTTTCTGTAATTAACCCCATTGCAATTCCAGAAACATTTTTTTTAATTTTAATACCTGCATCCATTAATGCTATAGAGCCAGCACAAACTGATGCCATTGAAGATGAGCCATTAGATTCTAAAATTTCAGAAACAATTCTAACAGTATAAGGGCAATCAATAGGCATTACTTTTTTTAAAGCTCTTTGTGCAAGATTACCATGACCTATTTCTCTTCTTGATGTCCCCATTAATCTTCTTACTTCACCAGTAGAAAATGGAGGAAAGTTATAATGTAGATAAAATGTTTCTTCTCCTTGATCAGTTGGAAGATCAATTATATTAGCTTCTCTACTTGTGCCAAGTGTCACAGATGCTAGTGCTTGAGTTTCACCTCTTGTAAAAATTGCAGATCCATGTGTTGATGGTAAGTAGTTTGTTTCAGTCCATATTGGTCTAATTTCAGAATATTTTCTTCCATCCAATCGAATACCTTCATTAAGAACCAAATCTCTAACAGCCTTTTTTTGAGTTTTTGAAAAATAGTTACTAATTAATTTTTCTTTTTCTTCAATTTCTTCCTCATTAAATGTTGAGAGTAATTCTTCTTTTAGATTATTAAATAGATCACTTCTTTCGCTTTTTGGTAATCCTTTTTTTGCTATTTCGTAACATTTATCATAACAGTCTTTCTCAACCCTCTCCTCTAAATCACTGTCTTCAATAGCTTTATTGTATTCTCTTTTTGTTTCAGGTATTCCAAGTTGTTTAGCTAAATCTTTTTGTGCTTTTATTTGCTTGATTATTTCTTCATGAGCAAATTTAATAGCCTGAGTCATTTCTTCTTCTGATATTTGATCAAATTCTCCTTCAACCATTATAACTGATTCTTCACTGGCTCCTACCATCATATCTATATCAGATACTTCTAATTGAGATTTAGAAGGATTTATAACAAAACTACCTTCAACTCTAGCTACTCTAGCTTCTGAAATTGGTCCATCAAATGGAATATCTGATAATGATAATACAGTTGATGCAGCTAGTCCAGCTAATGAGTCAGGCATCACGTTTTCATCATGAGACATTAGTTGAAGCATAACTTGAGTTTCAGTACAATAATCTTTTGGAAATAATGGCCTTAATACTCTGTCTACTATTCTCATAGTTAAAACTTCTTCATTACTAGGTCTAGCTTCTCTTTTGAAGAAACCGCCGGGGAACCTTCCAGCTGCAGCAAATTTTTCTCTGTAATCTACAGTTAGGGGAAGAAAATTAAGAGAGCTTTCTTCATATGATGATACTACAGTAGCAAGAATCATACAGTTCCCCATTTTAATTACAGCTGACCCATGAGCTTGCTTTGCTAGTTTACCAGTTTCAATTATTATTTCTCTCCCATCTGAGAGTTTTATACTTTCTGAAAATACTTTTGGATTCATGTTTTTAGTTTTGGTTTATTCCTAATTTTTTATGTTGTGTGATGAATAAAGGCAACCAAACTAAATTATTATTTTCTTATATCTAACTTCTTAATTATATCTCTATATTTTTCAATATCATTCTTTTTAAGATATTCTAGTAAATTCCTTCTTTTACCTACCATCTTAACTAGTGATCTTTCTGTATTATAATCTTTAGCATTATTTTTTAGATGATCAGATAATAACTTAATTCTAGATGAGAAAAGAGCTATTTGGCTTTCAGTAGAACCACTGTCCTTTTTATTTTTGCCAAATTCTTTAAATATATCTTCTTTTTTCAGTAGTGACATTATTTCATATAATTTTAAAGCGATGCAAATATAATAGTTTTAAATTTAAAATTTAAACTAATTATATATAATTGCGAAGTGTATTGTTCTGGATTAAATCAATGTAATGATTAATATTTTTTTTAAGATTCTTTCTATGCGAAATAAAATCTAAGAAACCTTTTTCTAAAAGAAATTCACTTGTTTGAAACCCCTCAGGTAAATCTTGTCCAGTTGTGTCTTTAACGACTCTTGGTCCCGCAAATGCTATTAATGCTCCTGGTTCTGAAATATTAATATCACCAAGCATTGCAAATGACGCAGTTGTTCCTCCAGTAGTAGGGTCAGTACATAGAGAGATATAAGGTATTTTAGCTTCTGATAATTCATTTAATTTTGCAGCTGTTTTTGCCATTTGCATAAGTGATGTTGCAGCTTCCATCATTCTAGCCCCTCCAGATTTAGAAATAACTAATAAGGGAATCTTTTTTTTAATGGAATGATCAATAGCTCTAACAATCTTCTCACCAACAACTGAACCCATTGATCCTCCAATAAATGCAAAATCCATACATGCTATAACTATATCATTGCCATAAGACTTTCCATGAGCAACTCTAATTGCATCTTTAAGACCAGTTTTATTTTGAGCTTCTTTAATTCTATCTGAATATTTCTTTTGATCAACAAAATTTAAGAAATCAATGGAATTTATTTTTGCATCTATTTCAGTATACGTATTATTATCAAAAAGAATTTCAAAATATTCTTTACTTCCTATGTGTACATGGTAATCATCTTCAGGACTAACATATTGATTATCAGATAGTTCTTTTGTTTCAATAATCTTTCCAGTAGGAGTTTTATACCATAAACCTGCAGGTATATCCTTTTTCTCTTTTGTTTTAGTTTGAATTTTTTTACTTTTTCTTTTGAACCAAGCCATTTTGAGAAATTTTTACTTTAATGTATTTATATTGTTCAGATCTTTAAAAGACTTTAGTAACCTACTTTTCAAAGTAGATTCTCCCTCTCTTAGCCATATTCTTGGGTCGTAATACTTTTTGTTAGGAGTGTTTAGACCTTCAGGATTTCCAATTTGGGATAATAAATACTCTTTTTTTTCAAGAATATAGTCTCTTACACCTTCAGTAAAGGCATATTGAAGATCAGTATCAATATTGATCTTAATAACACCATAATCTATAGCCTCTCGAATATCTTCTAATGATGATCCTGATCCACCATGAAAAACAAAATTTATTGAATTGTTAGGTAGTTGAAATTTTTTAGACACATACTCTTGAGAATTTTTTAAAATTTTTGGCGTTAAGCTAACATTACCAGGCTTATATACCCCATGAACATTTCCAAATGCTGCTGCAATTGTAAAATTATTACTGATTGAACTCAGCTCTGAATATGCATATGAAACTTCTTCAGGTTGAGTATATAGTTTTGTAGAATCAATGCCAGTATTATCAACACCATCTTCTTCACCCCCAGTTATTCCTAGCTCAATTTCTAAAGTCATCTCGAGATCTGTTAATTTTTTTAAATACTCTTTACATGTCTTTATATTTTCTTCTATTGGTTCATCAGATAAATCTATCATATGTGAGCTAAATAGAGGGTATCCGTTTTTATTATAAAAGTCATGACCATAATCTAAAAGCCCATCAATCCAAGGTAGAATTTTTCTTGAGCAATGATCGGTGTGAATTATGACTTCAGTTTTATAATTATCGCATACATTATGAATGTGATGAGCACCGGAAATAGCACCAGCAATTGATGCGTTAAGATTTGAATTATCAATACCATTTCCAGCAATAAATTGAGCTCCTCCTTTAGAGAACTGAATTATTACTGGACTATTAATTTCACTAGCAGTTTCAAGTACTGCATTTATTGTATTGGTTCCAGAAACATTTATAGCTGGTAAGGCAAATTTTTTTTCTTTTGCAAGCTTGAAAATTTCTTGCACTTTTTTTCCGTAAATGAATTTACTTTTCAAATTGAGTATATTATGACAAAAATATTAAACTTATTCTTAAAAAGGATAATTTATTCCAATATTAAATACTGCTTTATCTATATTATAATCATTTAACCATCTTGATCCTAATTTATAGGCTGGATCATATGTTTTAAATCCTACATCTAGCCTTAAAACAAAGAAATTAAAGTCATATCTTAATCCAAATCCACTACCAATTGCTAATTCATTAAGATCTTTTAACCCATCAAACCTCATAGCATCGTCTTCTACATCATCAAGAACATTCCAGATATTTCCTATATCTATAAAAAGTGCCCCTTTAAATTTTCCAAATAATGCTGTTCTGTATTCTAAATTAAAAGCTAATTTAAAGTTAGCTTCATTAAATTCATTATAATTATCTGAGCTACCGGGTCCAAGCTTGTATGCTTTCCAGGCTCTATTGTCATTCGATCCGCCAGAATAATATGATCTTGAAAATGGTATATTATCTGAGTTTCCAAATGGAATGGCTATACCAGCAAATGCTCTAAATGCTATGACATCACCTTTAGTTAATGATAGATGTTTTATAAAGTTAAATTCAGATTTAAAGTATTGAGAAGGAGTAACACCAGATATTTCAACCTTTGAGTTTTTATTTAAATTATTTTTTCTTAAAAGTTCATTAAATATATTACCAACTGTTTCTATTTTCCAACGAAATTGATAGAAGTCTTCATCTAGTATGCCTTCTTGATTATTCATGTTATATATTAGAGATGAACCTACAATTATATTATTTTCAGTAAGTCTTTCTTTGCGTTCTAATATTCCCATTACATCTCTATATATATCTGAATCATATTGAATGGTTGTTTGATTATTTATGACTGAATTAATAAATTCATTAGCTCCTTCAGGAATAATTAGATCACCTTCTCCATTAATTATATTTTGATTAATATTATAAATAGAAGAAATATAATTTAGTTTATCATAAGAGTTTCTGTATACACTAAAATAATTTGAAATATTATTATTATTTACAAATTCAAAATCAAAGATTCTAAGATTTATTTTACTCTTTTTGGAAGGAGACCATCCAATTTCATAGATTCCTGTATAATATTGTTTATCTAGACCTATGTTCTTTTGAACAGTAGTACCAATATTAATATTTGTAATAGGATTCATCTCTTTATTTATATATGAACTTAAATTTAAAGGGAATAATACTCTAGGAATTCTAAGATTTAAATTTCCTCCAAGTTCAAATAAGTTAAAGAATGAATCATTTGGAATTCCTATATCTTTTGATGCGCCTATAGAATTTTTTAAGTTTATGCTCAAGTTTTCAGTTCCTTGGAAGATATTTCTAATATTAAGAATTGAAC
>Ga0066381_10000217_pt1 | contig 11693 bp, 8 predicted proteins | sample Knorr_S23_td_AAI_FD_70949 | JGI IMG/M metagenome (GOLD analysis project Ga0066381, IMG submission 70949) | Marine microbial communities from Southern Atlantic Ocean transect - Knorr_S23_td_AAIW_ad_876m_LV_B | ecosystem: Environmental > Aquatic > Marine > Oceanic | place: Southern Atlantic ocean... | reverse complement strand
TTTACTCTTTCTTTCCACGGAATAGGAATAAGCCCCTTTGATTTAATGTGTTCACCAGACTTATCAACCCAATGCTGATGTGCCTCTATCATATCATAAGGATCTGGATATTCATTTTTAATTTCTATAAGGAGCTCTTTTGTAGTTTTAGTGGAATCAATTTCTTTAGCTAAAGCATCCATCTTATCTACGGTCCTATTGAACTCTTGCCATCCAAATTCCCATAGAGTTTCATCATCATATGGTAAAAGAAACTGGTATTTCAACATCTTATTATATGTTGATTTCCCTATTGAAAAAGTTGATTCTTCTCTATTAGGTAATGAATTTTCAATATAATCTGTAAATATTTTAAGCTCTTCAATAATCTGGGAACTGAAGCTTTTCATTTGATTTTTTTCATCTTCAGTAATCGATCTACAGCTTTCAATAAACTTATTTATTTCATCATCAAAAATTACGTTTGAATTCTTTGCCATATAAAGTCCCAATTCCTGGAACCTTGGAACATACTCTACAAGCTGCCTAGATCCACTTTTTAAATCTTCTCGAATTATGGGTAGGTATTTGGTCAAAAAAGTAATTTTCTCTTCACAAGTTTTTGGTCCATTTATGGTACTTGAAATTTGTCTGAAATTCATATAATCTCTAGGGTCTCTCTTCCAGGATTGTATGTCTTCGTATCGAATCTCTTTACCTACCAAGAGGCTTTCAATGAATTTATAATCTACTTTTTCTTCGTTAGACAAATCTTCATATACAACTGATCTTAGTTTATTTAATTCATTTTTAACTTCACTTAGTTCAGAGAAGGTATACTCTTCGCTTAGCCTATTAGTTGTATTTGAAAAGTTATTTTTTTTACTGGTAAAAGATTCAACAATCTTCTTAAAGTCTCCATCCGTTTTAGATTCATTTATGCATCCAGCTAATATAAAATAAAATGTAAGAAAGAAAATAGATTTATTCATAATTACAATCTACCAATTCTTTTAAGAAAAAAAATAATTAGCTGATAAATTGTTAGTAATTAATTTGAAAGAAATTAATTGGGTAATACTATCAGAATTTTTAGAGGTTGAGATTCCTGATGACATTGGTATTTTTCCACATATATATTCTAGAAAAATTCAAAAAGAAAAAATTTAATTAAATATATAATTCTTTATTTTTTTGAAATTTAAATAAATAAATATAATTTAGACTGATTTTGTTTTGTCAAAACCCATACAAAAATGAAAGAAATCGGCATAATTGATGAATTAACCGATTTAAATCCTGATCTATCACCAAATTTAATTCAAGAACTTAAAAATTGGGATAGAATCATTGAAATGGATATTAGTTATCGTGCAGATGATGGTTCAACTAAATGGGTCAAAGCTTATAGATCTCAGCATAATAATAGAAGGGGACCTTATAAAGGTGGTCTTCGGTATAGTTTAGATGTTGATGTTGATGAAGTTAAATCATTAAGTTTTTGGATGACCATGAAATGTGCAATGATTAATATTCCATTAGGAGGCGGCAAAGGAGGAATATGTATTAATCCTTCTGATTTATCAAAATCTGAAAGAACTAGTTTAGCTAAGTCATTTTCAAAAAATTTAGGTACTTATATTGGTCCAAATGTTGACATTCCAGCTCCTGATATGTCTACAGGATCTTTTGATATGGATATAATGGAACAAGAACATTTTAGAAATTATGGAAAAAAAGGATGTTTTACTGGAAAATCAATTGCTAATGGAGGTATCGCTGGTAGAAATGTTGCTACTGGATTAGGTGGTTATTACGTGATTTTAAAAATAATAGAAAAAAATAAACTTAATCCAAGCGATTTATCAGTGGGTATTCAAGGTTTTGGAAATGCAGGAATTAATGTGGCAAGTCCTTTATATGATCTAGGTTGTAAAATAACTTCAGTAAGTGATTCAAAAGGATATGTTTATGATGAATCTGGAATAAATATTGATAAATTAATAACTAGAAAAGAAGAAACTGGTAAAATTGGTGGCGATACAGATATAAAAAAAATATTTGATCACAAGTATGATATATTTATCCCAGCTGCTGGAATAAAAACGGTTCCTTTTGTAGATTGTAAATATGTTGTAGAATTGGCAAATGGTCCACTAATAAATGAAAATGAGTTCCTTAAAAAAGGTGTAAAAATTTTTCCAGACATCTTTGCAAGTTCAGGAGGCGTTGTAGTTTCCTATTTTGAATGGCTTAATAATACTAAAAACGTATCATATAATTTAAATAAAGTTAAATCGGAACTTAAAATTTTAATTGATCAGGGATTTGATAATTTGATAAAAATTTCTAAAACTTATAAAATCAGTTTACGAAAAGCTGCATACCTTGTAGCTCTAAATAATTTCTAAATAATTTGTCGATTAATAAAAAACTTTCTGAACTAATTATTTTTTAGGGTAATAAACTACCTTATTATAAGAATGCTTTGCAATTAAATCTTTTGAATATAATAATTTAAAATACTCATCATTAGCCCAAGATTCATATAAATTTCTATAGAAAGGACTTGATGGATCTCCAGATTGACCTGGAGAATTTGTTGCAATGCTATTATCCCAATCTTTTGTATCTATTATTACTCTAAAACTAGCCCCAGAAGACTGATTAAGACTAGAGCCTGTTGATCCAATAGTATAACTATTACCTCCTCTTGGATAAGTTTTGAAGCTAATTATTTTATTTATAGAATCATTTACAACATTATCAAGGGGATGGCTAATTTTAATATGTTTGTAGCTACTTTGACCATAAACCCAATCATCAATATTATTTCCAAATCTATTTTTCAGATCTTCTACTGATGATATAAAAACCTTCTTTAAAAAATTGTTTCTCTCATCAACTTCAAAAGAATTAATTTTTTCTATAATCCTAAAAAGCTGTACCCATAATAAATTTCTTACTTCTTCAGGTACATACTCCTTATGGAAAGAACTTATAAGTTTTCTTTCAAAATTTACATAAATAGTAGCTTCTATTGAGTTTTTTAATAACTTATTATTCCAGTTTGCAAGCATAGAAATATATTCTTTAAAATCTTTCTCAAAATTTACTTTTGAAAGCATTTTTATTAATTCTTCAGATGGTAAAGAATGATAGTCAACCTGTAAACGTTTCATATCATCCATAGTAAATGAAGTATTATTTTTTAATACATCATTTAGCCTATCTCCTCTGTAAGGATCAGACCAACTAAAACCTATAGCATTCCAATTTGTATATGTTTCAGGAGTGACATTTTGATTAGCTGTAGAGAAAAAATTATCTAAAGGATTATAGGTGTTAGGTTTCTCTATTATTGGCAAATATCCATCCCACTCATATTCACCATTCCCTAAAACTGGTACCATTCCACTATGATTATTTCTTATAGGTGCTATGCCCACTGACTGCCAACCAATATTTCCCATTTTATCGGCCCATACCATGTTTTCTCCAGGAATATTACTGTAATTACAAGCATCTCTAAATTCTTCCCATGTTCTAGACTGATTCATTCTCAAAGACGCAAGATACGGAGATCCTCCTATTTCCAGCCAACCACACCTCACTGCATATGCTCTATTTTCTACACTATCTATAAGAGTTACTGGACCATGAATTGAATAATATAATGTTACATTCTGATCCTTCATCCCCTTCACTGGAATTGATTCTTCTATTATCATAAATTTATTCCACTCACCATTATGTTTGTACTCATTAAAATTATCTGGATTGAGTTCGTAAACATACAAATCCTCTGCATCTGTTCTAAATACAGTAAGTCCCCACGCACCGAATTCATTATGACCTATAGATATTCCTGGAATTTCAGGTTCACCGCCACCTATTACATTCCAACCTGGAGCCACTAAATGTGATATATATCTTAGAGAAGGTCCCACTATTGTTCTATGAGGATCATTAGCTAATATTGGATAACCACCATTTGACTTGCTTCCAGAAATTGCCCAATTATTACTTCCAATAGAAAATTCATCCATTTTATCAATTTGATTAATTTGGTTGTTAAAAGAAATTTTTTTATTATTTTCTCTTCTATACTTCTCTACAATATGTTCTTTTTTAAATTTAATAGGTCTTCTGTAAGCATTATATAAGGATAAAATATCTTTTTCTAAATCTTCTTTTCTTATTTTTTTATGAAGCTTTAAAGAAGGCTCTTTAGGATGAAACCAAATCAAATCTTTAACTTTTTTTTCTCCAATTCTTGAAACCGCTCTTCCTATATTAAGTTCCTGTGTAATATTTCCTAAAAGACCTTGATGTCTAGATATTACGACTTCAGGAGTCCATAACTGTGGTTTAATATTTAACAAAGTAAATTCTATAGGTAATTTGTTAGGATCTTTATTAACCACATCTATGTATGCATTTACTCCATTAACATACGATATAATTATTTTATACCCATCATCATGATAATGATTTGACTCATCCTCAATATTCCCTCTAAACTTAAATAATCTAGTTCCTATATCTCTTTCCAGCTCATCAGAACCTAATATTTCTGAAACTGTTCCTGTAGCTTGTCTTCTCCATACCTCGAACTGAAACAATCTATCTTTTGCAGCTAGATACCCCTGCATAAAAAACAAGTCTTCTTGATTACTAGCATAAATATGATTTATGCCACTATTATCTCGATATACTTCTACTTTATCAATTAAGTCATGTAATTGATTTTTTGTAGAACAACTAAGAATAAAACAAAAAAAGATTAACGTTAAAAATATTCTCAAGTTTCTAATCTACAACTATCTAATAAAGATTCAAAGAAAGGTACTTTTCTTATTTATGAGACCCTACTACTTTATTTACAAATTCTCCAATTTTCGAAGAATCTAGCCATCTAGCTACAATTACCATATCATGATTTGGTACAATAACAATGTAATTTCCACCAAATCCAGATGCATAATATATTTTATCAGAAAGGTTCTTCCATGACCTTTCACCCCTATTTAGCCACCACATGTACCCATAAGAAGAATTATTTTCTGAGGGTAATCTCATTTTTTTTATCCAACCAGAAGATATTAATCTTTCATCACCCCAAATACCATCTCTTAAAAATAGTAAGCCAAATCTTGCATGATCTTCAGAGCTTATAAACATACCTCCTCCAAAATGACCACCACCACTTACTGACTGTACCTCTACACCATCAATAATCTTCATTGACTCATCATAACCATACCATCTCCAAGTATTCGATGCACCTATTGGATCCATAATGTATTTTTTCAAAACTTTTGGTAGAGGTTCTCTAAACACATTTAATAGAGAATACGACAAAAGATTAACTCTCACATCATTGTATTTGTAATTCTTTCCAGGAGGTAAAAGAGATTGTTTCTTAATTTCTTCGAGAGTTAAACCTCTAGGTGGTCTGTCTGCCCAATCATAGGTTCCAAAAAGATTTCCTGACCATTGAGATGACTGATTTAATAAATGATGCCATGTGATTTGACTATTATGAGGATCGTCAAATTTACCATCCCAAACATAATTTACAAGTTTCTCATCTAAAGAAATAAGTTGTTTATCAAATGCAATTGCAGCCGTGGTAGATAAATAACTTTTAGTAACACTAAAGGTCATATCAACTCTTTTTATATCACCCCACTTTCCTATGATATAACCATTCTTAATAATTAAACCATTTGGATTATCTCTTTTTTTTGTCGGTCCTTTTATTCTAAAATCAGGTTCATGACCAAAGGATTTTGTTATGGCTATTCTTAGATCTTTTTCTACTTTATTTTCATTATTAATGGCAAATTGAATTGCTTCATTAAGTTTTTTTGAATCTATATTTAAGCTTTCAGGTGATTTTTCTTCCCAAATTTTATCGGGATAATACAGATCATCCTGTCCATAAACATTAAATGAAAATAGAAATAGTATATATATTTTTTTCATCTATACCCTACGTTTATTAGTGAAATATACAAAAATTAAATACCTTTAATGTTATTAATTAAAAATACATAACTATGTGCGAATGTGATAAATGTGAATGTACTAAGCCATGTGATTGTGATTGCTGCGATTGCTAAAAAGCTTTTACTATTTAAATTTCTAGATTGATTCTATTAAAAAAAATAAATTTTCTTCTACTTATTTTTATTTTATTTAGATGTAGTACCAATCAATCAAATCAAAGAAATTCCTTAGAAGTACCAATTAAATCTCCATTTTCTGGGATTGATACAATTTCTACTAATGACTGGTGGAATAGAATGCCAAATCCTATTATTGATGTAAATGTTAAAAGAGAAAATGTACTCGCATTTGGTATCTACACCATTTCAAATAATACATTAAAGCTTACTGCACAACTTTTTCCTTTATACCCATATGAAACAAGAGAAGTTAGATTAGAAATATATAAAAATGAAAAATGGGTTAAAATACAAACAAAAAAAGTAAATGATTTAGGATGGGCAACAACTTTTAGAATTGAAAATTGGGATAGTTCTAAAAATATTAAATACAGACTTTTACATGGAGAAAAGGCATCTTTTGAAGGTTTAATAAGAAAAGATCCAATTGATAAAAATGAAATTATTTTAGCAGCATTTTCTTGTAATAGCAACAAAGACAGAGGAGATAGAGAAAATTATGTAAAAAACATAAATCATATAGATCCTGACCTCTTATTTTTTGCTGGAGATCAATCCTATGATCACCAAGAACATACAGCAGCATGGCTAAAATTCGGAATACAGTTCAGAGATACTTTTAGAGAAAGACCATGTATTACTATTCCAGATGATCATGATATTGGTCAAGGAAATTTATGGGGAGAAAATGGAAAAATAGCTTCTTCTCCAGCTGGAAATGATGGTGGCTATTATTATCATCATGAATACGTAAAAATGGTAGAAAGAGCTCAAACCTCTCACCTTCCTGATCCATATGATAACACACCAATAGAACAAGGAATTAATGTATACTACACTAATCTTGTGCTTGGAGGAATAGACTTTGCTATTCTTGAGGATAGAAAATTCAAATCTGGTCCTAAAGGTAAAATACCTCAACAGGGACCAAGACCTGACCACATAAGAAATCCTAACTATGATCCTAAATCTATAGATGTAGAAGGCTTAACTCTTTTAGGGGATAGACAACTTGATTTTCTTGAAAATTGGGCTAATAATCATAAAGGTATCAGTATGAAATCTATATTATCGCAAACAGGATTCTGCGGTGGAGCACACCTCCATGGAAGTAAAGAAAATAGACTACATGCTGATATGGATTCAAATGGTTGGCCACAAACAGGAAGAAATAAAGCCCTTAAACTAATTAAAAAAGCTAATGCAGTACATATAGGGGGTGACCAACATATAGCCACAGTCATACATCATGGTATAAATTCTTATGAAGATGGCCCATGGGCATTTGTGGTTCCTGCTATTGTAAACAACTATTATAGTAGATGGTGGTGGCCTGAAAATGAGAAAGCTGGAGTAAACTCCAATCCAAATTTACCTTGGACAGGAAGGTATTTAGATGGTTTTAATAATAAAATTACAATGCATGCATATGCAAATCCAGATACTAATTCAAATGGAGCTGGTTATGGAATAATTAAATTTAAAAAAGACACCAAAGATGTTACTTTTGAATGCTGGCCTAGATACGTTGATGTTACAAAAGACGATGCTAGTCAGTTTTTAGGTTGGCCAATTACTATTTCTTTGGATTAGAATTATCATACCATCGATCTGGATGGAGTTTGTTGTATTCTTTTCCACTACCCAAATCTAAAAAAACTGGATTTATCATACCCTTTTCCCATTCTTTAAATTGAGATTTAAGTCTATCATAAATAGGTTTTGATGAATTAATAATATTTGTTTCTTCACTTATATCATTCTTTAAATCAAAAATATACTCATCATTTTTAATTCTTAGGTATTTATATCTCTCATCTCTGACAACATCAATGTCTTTATCTGGGTTCTTCCAGTATAAATATTCGTGAGGTAAACCAAATTTATCACCAGTTAGATATGGTAATAGATCAACTCCATCAATATTATTTTTTATATACTTTTCTGCGGATGCTGCAGATGCAACCGTAGCAAAGACATCTAAAGCAATAATAGGTTTATCATATGTAATTCCTGGTTTAATTTTTTGTGGCCACTGCATAGTAAATGGTACTCTTATACCGCCCTCAAAGAAGTCGCCTTTAATACCCCTTAAGACACCATTATCTGAAAAATTATACCACTCTACTCCCCCATTATCTGAAAAGAAGATAACAATAGTATTGTCTGTTATCTTTTTCTCTTCCAATTTATCTAATATTAATCCAATTCCATCATCCATAGATGAGACCATAGCAGCATAAATTCTCCTTTTCTCAACTTCAATATGCATATTTCTTTCCAAATCTTTCTTAGTAGCCTGAAGAGGAGTATGAGGTGCATTATATGATAGATATAAGAAAAAAGGATTATCAGAGTTATCCTCAATAAATTTTACAGCATTATCAGATAATTCCTCTGTTAAATATTTTTTAGTATCAATTCTATTTCCGTTATCATAGATTCTAGTAATATAACCATCCATCTGTCTTCTCGCCTCAGTCAAATCATTTATTGTTAGGTCTTCAGGAAAATACCTGTGTCCACCAATAATAAAGCCAAAAAATTCATCAAAACCTCTTCTTTCAGGAACTAGAGATTCGTGAGCACCAAGATGCCATTTGCCTATTGCCTTAGTTTTATAATTAGCCTTCCTTAAAACATCAGGAAGTGTTTGCTCTGTCAACGGAAGTCCCATAGTAGAGTCTTTAGGAGCTAATAAAATATTTCTGGTATATCCAAATCTATTCTGATACTTGCCAGTAATTAATCCCGCTCTGCTTGGAGAACATACAGCATATGAAACATAACCTTCAGAAAATATAACTCCATTATTAGCTATTCTATCAATATTTGGAGTAAAAATTTCCTCGCTTCCATGAAATCCAACATCTGCATAACCTTGATCGTCACTTATTATTACAATTACATTAGGTGGTTGTTCTTCATTAGTTGAACATGAAATCATTCCTAAGAGTAAAAAAAAGTAAGTTAAATGCTTCATAATTTTTTAATTATCATTTATCGTTATAATCCATTAATATAAATCAGTTATTCTTTTAAATAAAGTATAAATGTATTTTCTAGTATTGCCATTAGAAGGATGATTATACTGATGATTAAAAGATTCTAATAAGGTAAACTCCTCTCCAAGTCTATCTTGTAACATTTTCTCACTATAATTTACAATGTCCAAGCCACAACATTTTTTTGCTCCATCTATTCCAAACTCAGAAAATATGACATATCCACCTTTCCTAACTATTTTTTTTAGCAAATTAAAATATGAAAGTTGCTGATCTTTAGAAGTAAAAAAATGTAAAACAGCTCTATCATGCCATAAATCAACATTTTTTATGTTTAATGATGTAGTAGGATTCGTTAGATCATCCACAATAAAACTAACATTATTATTATTATTTATACTATTTTTTAACTTATCCAATGCCAAAAATGAAATATCATTTACCAAAATATTGGAATAACCCTTTTCTAGTAATAATCCAATTAATGTAGTAGCTCCGGCTCCGGCATTAAAAATTAATGAATCTTTTGATAAGTTGCACTTTTCAATAAGATCAAAAGATGCAACAGGATCATCTTCAAACCACCCCAATTTTTCTACCACATTATTTTGGTAAGCATTATTCCAATGCTCTTTATAATCATAATTGTCTAACATTATTTCAATCTAAAAATTTTTGATTAATTATTAATCTATATTATCATTTTTACAAATTTCTTTTAAACTTTTCACATTTGAATTCCATATTTCGCCATCATAAAATTCTATTCCTTTAAAATCTCTTACCTTATATAAAGCTTTATTACCATAACATGTTCCTAAGTAAACATGTTTTAATTTTTTTGATTTCGCATAATAAATAACCTGTTCCATAATGTATTTTCCTAATGAAAAATCTTTCATAAATTTTGTTTCATAAAAAGAAAACCAATAATGAATAATAGATTTATTAAAATAAGTCAAAACATATCCTATAGGCGATTTATTAAAATAGAAAACAAATATTTTATTATAATTATCTCTACTTAAAATAAGTTCTAATCTTTCAATTGATAATGGTTTATTTGAAAATCTTTCTTCTGAAAAATTTATACAAAAATTTTTAAAATCTTTTGAATGGTCAAATTCATGTTTAGTAAAAACTTTAAATTCAATCCCTAATTTTTTATCAATTTTTCTTATAACTCTATTATTTTCAGATAATCTCTCATAGTTTTTTAAATTAATTCTAATACTTCTAGCTAAATAATACTTTTCAAGAGTTGAAGACACATCATTTGTGTAAGGCAAAAATCCTTTAGAATACGCTTTTTCTATAGATTCCTCATTTTCTAAGATTGCATTTATTGCATAACCAAAATGGTAAGTTTTATAATCTACACTAGTTTCTTTAAGAATTATCTTCATTAAATGCGATTATAAAAAAAAACCCTGAAAATCAGGGTCTTTTTACAAAAAATAAAATTATTTATTAAAATTATTCTTCTAACAGCTTAGCACTATAATAAGCATTTGATCGAATAATTTTACCTTCATCATTAAAAGTATGTATATAATGAATTGGAAAAAGAATTAATTTATCATCTGATTTCCTTTTCATTCTAAATTTCCACCATGATAAAACGGATTTTGCACCTCTTCTATCATACTCTAAGTAATCAGGATAACCAACTTCATCAAAACCTAAAATTTCAAATTGACTTGATATCGCATCATTACTAGCTTTTGCTTCTTCGAAAGACATAGATTCACCCCAAGGTAGATTTATATCATAAAATCTTCCATTTTCAGAAAAATAAGACCAACCTTTTTCTCTATCTCCATTTTCAAAAGCATAAACCATCTTTCTTATTGTATTTATATTCTCGTGATTAATATAAATGGTTCCATTTTCTCTTGAGTAATAATTGTCATTAATAGCGTTAAAAACATTCTGATTATTGTATTCGAATATACCTAAGACTTTGTCTGAATCTTTATTCAATCTATAGAGTCTGTGAAAAGGCATATCTACTTTAACACCGGTTTTTTTATTAACGGCATATAATCTTTCCCATGTTTGTACCCAAATTCCACTCTCTTTATATTCTATAGCATCTGGATAAGCTGGTTTATCTCTAGTTATTGATAAATAGTCAAAATCACTACTCCACCACTTTGCATTGTTTATAAATTGCTGCTTATTCCATCCCTCAAAGTCCTTATTAAGACCAGTTCCATTTCTAATTCTAAAATCATCATCTAGCATTGAAGATAATTTTTCAATATCCCCATCTACTATAGCTTTTCCTAAAGTTTCTACAAGTACTATTCCTGGATGTTCTTTATATACAGTACCATTTTTTTCTTTCTGAGCTAATAGATTAAAAGAATAAAAACATATAATTATTAATATAAATTTTTTCATAAATGTATTTTTTTTTGATTTTAAATAAGCACTAAAACTATATAATTATTAACAAAAATATATTACGTAAATATTATTTTTTAATAACAGAAAATAATCCTTTAAGTTC
>Ga0066381_10000204_pt1 | contig 11969 bp, 14 predicted proteins | sample Knorr_S23_td_AAI_FD_70949 | JGI IMG/M metagenome (GOLD analysis project Ga0066381, IMG submission 70949) | Marine microbial communities from Southern Atlantic Ocean transect - Knorr_S23_td_AAIW_ad_876m_LV_B | ecosystem: Environmental > Aquatic > Marine > Oceanic | place: Southern Atlantic ocean... | reverse complement strand
CTTATTTCCCGCATGATGTGCCACGGGAGGGAACTCGGATGGTGCCGTTCTCAAATGAGCTTTTTATCGAACGGACGGATTTTGAAGAAGATCCGCCACCTGGTTTTTGGCGACTTGTACCTGGTGGGGAGGTCAGGCTGCGGCATGCGTACGTGATACGGTGTGAGAAAGTGGTTCGCGACAAAGCTGGCCAGTTAGTGGAATTACACTGTACTCATGATTCCGAAAGCCGTGGTGGGAAGGGAACTGCCGGGCGAAAAGTTAAGGGCACGATCCAGTGGGTATCTGCGGCCCATGCTCTGACTGCGGAGATTCGGCTGTATGATCATCTCTTCTTAGAGATTCCAGAGAGTGATTCAGATGAGGACGAGGAGATTGTCTCACGCATAAACCCTGACTCCTTGAGGATCCTGAAGGGGGCCAAAGTTGAGCCATCTATCAGTGACGACTCACCTGATACACGCTACCAGTTTGAACGAACCGGCTATTTCTGGAAGGATCCAGTCGATGGGGTAGGGGAAGAATTGGTCTTTAATCGTATCGTATCCTTGAAAGACAGCTGGAGCCGTAGTGCCGCCAAATCAGATGTGAAAGTTCCGAGAGACAAGAGTGGCTCTGGAAAAGTTATGAATAAGCCCAGGAGACCTGAAAAGCCTACGGTAAATGAGTCACGTGAGGCGGCCCGTGCAGTTGATCCCCAACTTATGGCTCGTTTCGAACGCTACAGTGATGACCTGGGACTGACTTTGGAGCAGGCGGATCTACTAACGACGTCTCCCGAGGTCTCAGATTTTTTTGAGAAAGCCCTTGCCGTATACGATGAGCCTGCTGAGGTGGCGGGCTGGCTAACGACAGACGTACGAGGCTTGCTGGGAGCACGCAGGTTGAAAGATCTCACGTTTGATGGCGAAGGCTTGGGTCAGCTTATTGCTCTTGTTGCTGCGGATCGACTCTCGCGCAGGGCTGGTAAGGATGTCCTCGCACGTATGATTGACGAGGGTGGTGATCCGGACCAACTCATGGTGGAAATGGGACTAGAGAAAGTCTCTGACCCCAGTGCGCTTGAGAGTGTCATTGAGGAGATTCTTGCAGCATGGCCGGAGAAGGTCATTGAATACCAAGCAGGGAAATCAGGACTAATCGGTATGTTTGTTGGGGAAGTAATGAAGAGCACGAACGGGGCAGCCGATCCGAAGGTGGCTCGGGAGTTGCTTTTAGAGAAACTCGGCGGGTGAGCCCTCCGGTGTATTGCGCCTTTATCCGATAACTCGACTGGGTGTATCCGCTCGTATTCTTAGCGAGAATGTTGTTGAGAGAGTATGGATCGTGATCAGGCCTGCGCGAACCTTTTGCTAGGGTCTTTCTTGACACTCTTCCGAGGCGCACATTAGGATAGCGCTCAAGCCAGGATTCGGGCTAATTCACTGCTCTTCAGAGATTCCGTATTGGCCCGCTCAGACACAACCTTCCAGCCGCAAATCGATGCCCCAGAAGCACGGGTAGAGTCACTCCCTGAACTCGAGAGGGAAATCCTGGACTTCATGGTCCAGTACCTCCGGTCTAATACGTATCAACCTTCGATCCGCGAAATCGGGAGACGTTTCGGGATTAAGAGTACAAAGACTGTGTCGGAGCACCTTCAGGTCCTTGCCGACAAGGGCTTTCTTGAACGAGACCCGTCCCGTTCAAGAGGGGTGAGAATACTTGGAATTGATCTCAATACTCAGACTGTCTCTGTCCCCTGTTTTGATCGGGTCCCGGAAACTGTTTCTGAATTCCGGATCGAGGATGCGGAAGCTCACCTTTCGGTCGACCGCAGGATGGGTGGACTCGAGGGATCTTTCATAGTTGTCGCTGCGGTTAATGACCTTGCTTTACTCGGTGTTGAAGAAGGGGACCACATCCTTATCTCACCGACTAGTATGGAGGAATTAGAGACTGGAGCGATAATTGCTGCTGATCTTGGTGAGGGAATTTCGTACTACCGTTTTACCGAAGCGGGAGCAGGGGCTAGGCTGGAGTCACTCCAGCCGGGGAAGGATGAGAGCCTCATAGAGCCAACGACACTAGACCTGCTGGGACGCGTTATCGGCCTATACAGAAGAATGGATAACGGGTCCAAGGTCAATTTGACACAACACTAGTGATTCGCGATTGCCCCTGCTTAGCCATTCCACTCTAGAACACTCTGATGACGACCAGATTTGGATGGGGCGTGCCCTTGAGTTAGCCAAAATAGCCGCATCCACTGAGGAAGTTCCTGTCGGGGCAGTATTAGTTCGTGGAACAGAGGTACTGGCTGAGGCTCATAACCGAACTGTGGCCGATGCTGATGCCACCTCGCACGCAGAACTTCTGACAATTCGTTCGGCTTCGATGGTACAGGGAGACTGGAGACTCCTAGACACCACGCTCTATGTGACCCTAGAACCGTGCGCTATGTGTGCTGGGGCGATCGTTCTGTCTAGGATTCCTCGGGTGGTCTACGCTGCGGCAGATCCGAAGGCAGGAATGGCCGGTTCCCTTGAAAACCTCCTTCAGGAACCAAGATTGAATCACCGGTGTGAACTCACCTCTGGGGTGCGTGCCGAGGAATCCGCGGAGTTACTCAGGGTGTTCTTCGAACGCCTGCGATGATTTCTTAGACCGCGTTTAGGCTAATGTGCCTAATCCGCGCCCGAGACTACTCTGCCACGGAATTGAAGAAACAGGAATAGCAGGAACACACCCCCAAGTAATGCCCCCCATGGGGGCAGCCCATATGCGGTGCCAACATTCCCTAGGAGCATCCCGATGAGTCCTACGAGGACCGCATAGGGCAGCTGGGTTCGGACGTGATCCATGTGATCGCAGGCGCATGCTGTGGATGAGAGTATGGTAGTGTCTGATATGGGCGAGCAATGGTCTCCAAAAATTGCACCAGCTAGGACGGACGCCGTTGCTCCTAAAAGGATTTCCATTTGGTCGCCACCGGGATATGTGGCAGCCCCACCCAAGGAGACAGTGAGGGGAATTACAAGCGGGAGCATGATTGCCATTGTCCCCCACGAGGTTCCGGTAGCAAAAGCCATTGCCGCACAAGTAACGAAGACAATCAATGGGATCAACTGCAGGCTGACACGGTCCGATAGTAGCAGAGATAAGTACTGCGCGGTGCCTATTGCTTCTGTTACCGATCCAAGCGACCAAGCCAGAGTCAATATGATCATCGCGATCATCATTGCCTTCATGCCTCCGAGCCATGCATCAATACATTCCTGCACGGTCAGCATCCTCTGTCCAATTGAGATCAGAATAGCAACCAGACACCCGGCCAGTGATCCCCACAACAGGGTAGAAAACGGGTCAGCTTCAGCGAACACCTCCCTCAGAGAAGCATCCGGACCGACGCTTGTGCGTCCAGTTGTGTAGAGCCCTGCCAAGACAACCACAATCACGGTTAGTACCGGGAGAGCGGCGTTCCACCATCGATAGGTTAGGCCTTTCTTCGGACTCATTAGCTCTGAAGACGTATCAGTAGCAAGCGTTGCACCTGGCTTATGAAGCTCACCTTTGGTTGCTGCTCGCAGTTCCGATTCTGCCATCGGGCCAAAATCACGATTCATCACCGATGTCATGAGTACGAAGAGCACCGCGAGTATGGGGTAGAACAGGAAGGGGATGGTTTGGAGAAATAAGTCAAAGGGGTTTTGGGACAGGATCACGTCTGCCCCATTCGGATTCTGTTCAGCTGCGATTCGTAGCCCATCCGAAATGAGGCTGATTTCATAGCCGACCCAAGTTGATATGGGCACCAGTGCTGCAACGGGGGCTGCTGTCGAGTCTACTATGTAAGCGAGCTTTTCACGCGATATCCTGAGCCGATCGGTAATCGGTCGCATTGTATTTCCAACAATCAGTGTATTCGCATAGTCGTCAAAAAAGATCGCTAGGCCCGCTGCCCAGGTAGCGATTTTCCCTCGTTTGGCAGTGCGAGCGAAGGGTGTGACACTCTCGACGATGCCCATGGTTCCACCGTTGCGAGCGATGATTCCTACCATACCTCCTAGCAGGAGCGAGAAGACGAGGATTGCGACATGATCAGCGTTAGTAAGCGCAGGGACTACGAATTGGTCTATCAGTCGACCTGTAGCTTTTAGAGGGTTAAATCCCGCGACCGCCAGAGCACCGAGCCACACTCCTGCAAAAAGGGCAGTGATCACTTCTCGGAAGATCAGGGCCAGCAAGATTGCTAGAATAGGAGGCAATACTGAAAACCACCCAGGGATGAGGGTCGGTTCCAGTTCGTCCGAGCGGTCGCCGATGAGTACTTCAAGGGGAAGTTGCTCTGTAGATCCTATCTCAAGGCCCGTCACCACTGAAACACCCTGAGGTAAGATCGTCCCTTCAGCCAAGATCAAACCGGTTGCGCTTCGCACTTCATACTGCGTCAAAGCTTGATTTGCACCCTGTAGGGTCAATTCGAAGGGGACATCGGTCAGGATGACCGAGGGAGGATCCAAGAGCTCTTGTGCACCCACATTCGCCGGAAGCAAAAGGATCCACAGGGCAGTTATTAGTCTCAAAAAGGGCATGTGATGGTGATTCGGGTAAGAAGCTGAATGCTTAACTATCTCTCAATTATGCGTTTGAGAAAGATGGGAAATCAATCATGGGGAATCCTATAACCTGGTGACAAGGTGTACAACGTAACCCTGGCTGGTCGTTGACCGATCGGCCATGAGGGTCGAACTTTTCGCCGCGAACGATCGACTGAGGGCTCTAACTGGTCCTCACCGGACAGCGCAAAATGGATAAAAACAACCGCACACGAGTGATGGACGAATCTGACGTCCATGGAGCGGTTGCTCGAATGGCCCGCGAGATCGTGGAGTTTAACGAGGGTACAGACGGTCTTGTCCTGATGGGCATTCAGCGCCGCGGAACACAGATTGCGGCATTGTTAGTCTCAGAGATCGAGCGGACTGAGGGAGTTTCACTTGAGTCAGGGTTTGTAGATATAACCCTGTATCGAGACGACCTTATGGTGGTCGGGCCAAGGCCTATAGTAGGCGAATCAAAGCTACCTTCCAGAGGGGTAGACGGACAGAAGGTGGTCCTCGTTGACGACGTTCTCCATACCGGGAGGACGATACGCGCCGCTCTAAATGAACTCACCGACTGGGGGCGCCCTAAGTTCATTCACCTGTGTGTTCTAGTTGATCGGGGAGGTCGGGAACTCCCGATCCAACCGGATATCGTAGGTCAACGTGTCGAGTTATTGGAAACCCAAAGCGTCGAAGTCCACGTTCCTGAAATTGATGGTGCTCTCGAGGTCGAGATCGTAACCATTAACTCGAAAACCATATGACTGCTGCGATGGCCTCGTCACCAGTCCCTGCGCTGGGGAAGGACCTTGTTGGCCTAGAGTCTCTTTCCCAGGAACAGATTCTGATGATTCTTGATACAGCTGAACCGTTCAAGGAGATCTCAGAACGACGCATCAAGAAGGTTCCGGTCCTCCGTGGTAAGACGATCGTCAACCTATTTTTCGAGGCATCAACTAGGACCAGAGTCTCATTCGAGTTTGCAGAGAAGCGTCTTAGTGCCGACACGGTTAATATCTCAGCCGCAGGCTCTTCGGTTATCAAAGGAGAGACGTTGGTTGATACTGCACGGAACCTAGAGGCGATGCGCATCGATATGGTTGTGATGCGCCACGGATCTTCTGGGGCGGCCAAGTTCCTTGCAGATCGGATTCCCTCGAACGTGATAAATGCTGGAGATGGACGGCACGAGCACCCGACCCAAGGTCTATTAGACCTATTAACGATTCGCGACCACTGCGACCGTGTGCAGGGTCTGAAAGTTTGTTTAGTGGGTGATATCCTGCATTCACGTGTCGCTCGCTCGAACATCTACGGACTCTTAAAGCTTGGTGCAGAAGTCGCAGTATGTGCACCCAAAACACTTCTCCCTTCTGCTATTGGTGATCTCGGTGTCAAGGTGTTCAAGAGGATTGAAGAAGCCATCGAATGGGCAGACGTGCTTAACGTCTTGCGACTACAGCTTGAGCGTATGGAAGAGGGTTACGTGCCTAGCTTGCGCGAATACAACAGGATCTGGGGTGTCACAGCTCGGAAGCTAGAGCTCTCCCCACAGGATTTATTGATTCTGCATCCAGGCCCAATGAACCGGGGGGTGGAAATAGACTCAGACGTTGCAGACGGGCCGCACTCAGTGATCCTTAACCAAGTTACCAACGGTGTAGCTGTGCGGATGGCGGTTCTTTACCTACTAGCAGGTGGACAGCCTGGTAGCGCCGAAGCAGCGAAGAAGGAGGCAGCGACATGAGTGCAAAGGCCCTCCTTAAGAGCGGACGGGTAGTGGATCCAAGTCAGGGTTTAGATGAAATACTTGATCTCCTGTTAGTCGACGGGATTGTCGCTTCAATTGGGAGAGATATCTCCGGCCCAGAAGATGCGGACGTCATAGATTGTTCTGGTCTCATAGTGTCGCCTGGGTTGATCGACGTGCATGTCCATTTACGGGAACCAGGAGAGGAACATAAGGAGACGATCGCGACTGGCGTTCAAGCGGCTGTAGCGGGTGGGTACACCGCGGTATGCGCGATGCCGAATACGGATCCGCCGATCGATGATCCTGCTGCAGTTGGGTTTATTGTGGCCGAAGGCAGGAAGGCTCAAGCTGCTAGGGTCTATCCCGTAGGATGTATCTCGGTACAGAGAGCAGGGGAGAACCTGGCACCCATCGGAGAGATGGTGGACGCTGGCGCAGTAGCTATCACTGACGATGGAAATCCTGTTATGAATTCTGGGCTGATGCGGCTTGCGCTTGAATACGCGCAGGCATTTGGCATTCCTGTCGCCGACCATCCGGAAGACCTCGGCCTATCAGCGGGACGCCATATGAATGAGAGCATCGTATCCACGCGTCTGGGTCTGGCGGGTAAGCCGAATGCAGCGGAAGAGGTTCATATCGTTCGTGATCTTTTGCTAGCTGAGCTGACCGGTGGCCAGATACATCTTCAACATATTTCTACAGAGTTTGGTGTGGACGCGATTCGACAGGCGAAAGCTCGAGGTGTACGGGTGACAGCTGAGGCGTCCCCGCACCACTTGGTCCTCACAGAGGAAGCAGTTGAAGGGTATAGGACTGAAGCGAAAATGAATCCACCACTTAGGACTGCAAAAGATGTCGCTGCTGTACGAGCAGGATTGGCGGACGGTTCACTCGACGTTATTGCGACAGACCATGCCCCCCACCATTACGATGAAAAGGAGTCAGCGTTTGAAGATGCTCCGAATGGTCTGGTGGGATTAGAAACAGCGGTAGGGATCATCATGACAGACATCGTAAGTGAGGGAGTGATCGATATCGCGACTATGATCGACCGCATGAGTTGTGGGCCAGCCAGGGCATTTGGCCTCTCCGGGGGCACACTATCTGAGGGTGCACTAGGAGATGTCACAGTGATCGATCCAGACCTAAGCTGGACTGTGGACCCAAACGCCTTCCGATCGAAGAGTCGAAATACTCCCTTTACCGGGCGGGAACTTAAGGGAGCTCCCCACAGGACGATTGTGGGCGGTCGCACCGTCTGGACACGATGAGGGGTGAGAAGCCTACTACATCTTGGGATCAGCTTGAAATAAAGAAATCAGAGAAGCCGGGGAGGCTCCTTCATCTGCACCGCCTACCGTGCTTCTGTCGAGATCACTTCAAGAAGTGAGTGACCTCGTATGTTTTTCAAGCTGACTCTTCACTCGTGCAACACGGTTCGGATGGATCAGCCGCTTGGTCGCAGCTCGGTCCAAGAGCTTAACTACACTACGGAGTTGTTCCTGGGCATCTTTGGCGGAGGTGGTCGCACGGACTCCCTTTACAGCTGTGCGTATTCTGGCTCGTTCCGACCGATTCCTCAGTCGAGCCTTGCCACTCAACTCCATCCGCTTTTTCGCACTCTTGATATTCGGCATCTGTTCCTCGAGGCGGAATACGCCGTTCATTTCCTAGCGAGCAAAGCTAGGAACGACTCGGGACAGGATCAACGGGCATTGAGCAGTTAGGTTACTCACGACATGCAAGCAATCCTTATTGTTGCAGTACTCATTTTCTCGGTCGTCGTGCATGAGGTCGCACATGCATGGCAGGCCCGCCGTGAAGGAGACGACACAGCGGAACGGCTTGGCAGGATCACGCTGAATCCGATCTCTCACCTGGATCTATTCGGCTCGTTCATTGTTCCGCTTATCCTCTACCTTGCGCCCATTCCTTTCATATTTGGTTGGGCAAAACCAGTCCCCGTCAATCCGTCCAAGTATCGAAGTCCCGTATGGGGAGACATCCGAGTCTCTTTGGCTGGGATCGTATCCAATCTGGGTTTAGCCGTGCTCTCGACTCTTGGGGCGGCGGTAGTCCTCAAGGTGACAAGCTTAACCGGGTCACCTCCAAGCAGTCTCGCGGAGACCTTAAGTTTGATAGCCTACTATGGGATCCTAATAAATCTGGTGCTTGCCTTCTTTAACTTAATTCCGATCCCACCCTTGGACGGATCACACGTTCTTTTTCACGTACTTCCGAGGCCGGTAGCAGGTTGGTATGCCCAAGCGGGCCGCTATGGATTGCCTCTATTGATTGCCCTGCTTTACTTGCGTAGTGACCTCTTCACATACCTCATGTGGCCAGTGGAGTTTTTCTTAAATCAAGCTGACGCGTTCATCCGCTTATGGATCTAAGATTCGCCGAAGGTGCCATTGTGCGCGACGATTTTTTCCTTGTGGAGATTGAGCGTTTTCAGGGCCCATTAGATCTGCTGCTGCATCTGATTCGAACCCAGGATATCGATGTATTTGATATTCCTGTAGCCCGGATTACTGCCCAGTTTCTTAAGGCGATTGAGGGACTAGACGCGGAAGACTTAGACAGCGCTGGTGAATTCCTCGAAACGGCAGCGACACTCATACGGATTAAGGCTCAGATGCTCTTGCCCCGGGAAGGCGATGATGAGGATGAAGACCCGAGAGCAGAGCTAGTACGCAGGCTTCTTGAGTACGAGCAAATCCGGGAAATATCACAACGTATGAGAGCATCTGAGGCGGATCGCGGACGGCGTTTCTCAAAGGGATTCATCCCTGCTCGACCAAAGCTTCTTCATCAGGAGATGCCACTCGAGACAATGTGGGCGGACGTCCTTAGTGCGGCCCTCGCTGTGGAGATGCCAACGCCTAGGCAGGGACTACATAGGGTCACTACACGAACAATCTCTATGCAGGAAAAGGTCGTCTTAATTTTGGACCGACTGCAAGATCAATCCGGTATCGAATTTAGTCACCTTCTAAAGGGTTTCGGAGACACCATGCATGGTGTCATGACTTTTCTAGCGGGTTTGGAACTCACACGTAGCGGTGTCCTTTTTCTAAGGCAGTCCCAACCTTTTTCTGAGCTCTGGCTATACCGGCGTGAAGAAGATGAGGATGAGGTCAGCACAGATCTTGGAGTCGTAGAGGTTGATTCATGAATACACCCCAAATAGTTGAGGCTGTTTTGTTTGCTTCGGACGCCCCTCTAACACCAGGCGAGATTGCTAGGGCGGATGAACGTTTGGATGAAGATCAGGTGGAAGAGGCACTCCAGATGCTTAAGGCCGAGTACGACGATGCACAGCGTGCTTTCCATCTGACTGAGATCGCTGAGGGTTACCAAATCCTCACGCGCCCAGAGTTTGCACCTTATCTAGAACGTTTCGACAATATCCCGAGAGCCAACCGACTTTCGGGGCCTTCACTAGAGACGCTTGCCATTATTGCCTACCGTCAGCCGATTGGTCGGATAGAAATCGAGTACATCCGAGGCGTGAATTCTTCAGGGGTGATCCGTACCCTTCAGGATCGGATCTTGATTGATATTGTCGGAAGAGGTGACGGCTTGGGTCGCCCTCTCTTGTACGGGACTACACAACACTTTCAGGAACATTTTGGATTTGCCTCGCTAGATGATCTTCCACGCCCCGATGAACTGCCGATCATTCTCAAAGACCGGATGCCACTCCAGGAAGGTGAGGGAGACTTAGACAAGGAAGGAACTCCGGCGATGTCAGATCTGGGAGAAAGTCCTGCAGAGGAACAACCTGATAACTCTGTGAATGAGTCCGCCAAAGACGTAGTGCTCTGATAGCGCAGTGACCGAAGGTATTCGCCTCCAGAAGTATATTTCCCGATGTGGCCGAGCTTCGCGCCGTGAGGCTGAGGTGTTGATGCTAGCTGGTCGAGTTCGGGTGAATGGGGAATTAGTCTCTGAACTGGGAACGCGGATAATCCCAGGGCGAGATACCGTCCAGGTAGACGATGATGTGCTGGAACTCACCGCGGTACGGTGGATTGCTTTCCACAAACCTACTGGGGTACTGACGACGCGTAGGGATCCACATGGTGGGCTCACCATCTACGACGTGCTTCCGGAGGAGTGCTCAGCCTTGCGTTACGTTGGGCGCTTAGATCGCCAGAGCGAAGGGCTGTTGATTCTGACTAATGACGGTGACGTAGCTCACGGTATTCAGCATCCAAGTCGACAGGTCGAACGAGTCTATAGAGTGGTTGTAACCGGTACACTAGGACAATCTAAGTGTGCTGCGTTGCTTCGAGGGGTACAGCTAGAAGATGGAGTGGCAAGAGTCAATTCAGTCCATGTGCTGAATAAGGATGAGTTTAGCACAACCATCGAGGTAGTTCTAACTGAGGGTCGAAAACGTGAGGTACGACGAATGATGAATGCTATCGGCCACGGAGTCCTAAGGCTTGTGAGGATCCGTTTTGGGCCAGTGAAGCTTGGGGAACTACCGGTAGGGGAGTGGAGAGATTTGGATGAATCTGAGAAGAACTCTCTGAGAACCCTAGCAGAAAGAGGCGAGAGTTAATCAATGGAAGGAGCGTCGATTCTTCCACATCTCGGGGTGGAACAAGAGCAATACCGTAAAAATCTCAAGCCGTCCGACCAGCCTGAAGAAGGAAAGAACGGCCAGGGCCGGGCTAGATATGATTTGGATTTGTGGGATCTTTCAAGTCCTGCGCGGGTCGTCGCGCGCGGGTATCTTGTAGCGAACGGGCCCGTAGCTCAGTTGGTTAGAGCATCCGACTCATAATCGGCAGGTCGAAGGTTCAAGTCCTTCCGGGCCCACTCGAAAAGAGCGCTGTAATTACTGGCCTCCTAGGGTATTTCCTCAGGAGGTTTTGTAAGCTCTTATCTCATAAGAAATCTATTTGGTAGGGGCTATTCCAAGTCCGCATCGGGCTTTTTACGAAGCTTTTTGGTTTGACTACGCTGCCGTTTATGCTCGAGCCGCCTCTTTTTTTCTCGCTTAGGGATGATGGTTCGGAGACGGGGTTCTGGCATCTTGTTATGAGCTTCTAGTTTTTCTCGTAGACGACTAATTGCTAAATGTCGGTTCCGAAGCTGACTCCTCTCATCGCGAGCTACTGAGCTAATTCCGGTTGCTAGGTGTACGATCCTGACAGCGGTCTCCGTCTTATTCTGGTGCTGTCCTCCTGGCCCACCCGCGCGAAATGTCTCCACCCGGCACTGTGCGAGTAGGGCCTCATCAGACTTCGGGACCGTGATTTCTGCAGGGGGTTGCTTGTCCATCCTATTATACTTGTAGCTGATTAACCTGGCGGAACTGAAATAGCATGGCACCGATCCCTCTTTATTGGATATCTTTGGTACGCGTCCTGCCCTCGACATTGTGCTAAATGTATCTTATCGACCATGATCTTTAACGAGCTGGAAAAGAAACCAGGAGCCAGATTTCTGTTCATTCTGGCTTGCCTAGTCGTGATAGTCTACGGCTTACAGTTTGCTGCTCCGATCCTTCTTCCTTCAGCACTAGCTCTTTTCTTAGCTGTATTGAGCTTGCCCGTCATGGCGTGGCTCGTGAATCATCGGATTCCATCGGGTCTTGCAACGCTTATTAC
>Ga0066381_10000196_pt1 | contig 12083 bp, 7 predicted proteins | sample Knorr_S23_td_AAI_FD_70949 | JGI IMG/M metagenome (GOLD analysis project Ga0066381, IMG submission 70949) | Marine microbial communities from Southern Atlantic Ocean transect - Knorr_S23_td_AAIW_ad_876m_LV_B | ecosystem: Environmental > Aquatic > Marine > Oceanic | place: Southern Atlantic ocean... | reverse complement strand
GTTTTCCTAACACTTCATTTCCATGAGTTGAAATAAAATCTTTTATTGATGATGAAAAATAGCTTCTACTCATTTTAGAATCATCTCATATCCACTTATCTAATGTCTAAATCCATTTTCTGCGACTTCTTATACTGTGCAGATTGTACCGCTAGAAGCGAAAACCCATTTTAACGCCTACATTGCCATAGGGCCGATCAAAATAATGTTCTGTTCGTTGATTAAACGTAATCGGTTCAAACCCAATTAAATTATGATGGTAGTAATTACCATATAACTCAACTAGAGCAGTATCAGCTTCATACCGAAGACCAACTCTCACGTTCACATTATAATTTGGAGTGAAGGCAACGGCTTTGTAATTAGAATGGTGTAGATAAACCCCATGAACATCAGTGAACGCCTCAATATCGCCGTAAACGTTGATGGATTTACTTCCACTTATATCCAGCTGGTTAAATCGCCATTCATCCCGCTGCGGGAACTTTCTGAAGGTTTCAGTAATAGCATCGCCTAATGTCTTGCCATTGAAAACTAAACCCAAAATAAAGGGCGAAGTTAGCTCCTCAACCGGCGTAAGCCAGTCATACTTATGAGTTGTGGAAAACACGCCTACCGTGAAGCTATCTATCCATTTTGAGTTAGTCGTTTGGGAAAAACTAATGCCATTTGTCTTAGTATCGGCACTAAAAGCGACCAGATCGCCCTCAAGACCATCATATTTGGAGTTGGTGCTATCAATCTGAATGTCACCATCCTCACAGGAGCCTATGACAATACCACTAAAGCCGTAGCACTCAAATCGCTGCTCATCAGCATTCTGGCGACTGCTATGAAAGGTGATTTTTTGCCGACCTGAGAGCTTATAAAACAACGATACAGTGTTTTTTTGGCCGGCAAGAGAGATGTCTTTTGGTTCAACGGCTCTTGCTAACTCTAGGTCAAGATTAGATCGCCCTACCTCAAATCCAAAGTTGCTAAATTCTGCACCTGCAGAAAAGTTAATATCTCTTGCCGACTGGAAGCTAGATGGAACTGCCGGTAATAATGGCCAATCCTTGTCCATTGATCGATAATCTATTAAAACACTATAGTCAGATGCATAGGCACCCTGCCCCGCCATAGCAGTAAGAACCAGAAGCATCAAATACCTGCGAGATGAACAAAGTATTTTTGTCCAGAACGACATCACTCAATGCCACTCATTTTTAAAATAAGATATTGCGTAAGAGATGTGTCAAAAGAGTAAGTCACAATCCAATGATTACCTTTCTTTAAAACTTATTCTATTTTGATAGCCATATGAATCAAGAATAGAAATCTTCACTCGAGATCGACTTAACGCCTGACCACTTGAGGGGGACGAGATGTCTATGTAGGCATCATGCACCCAGTCAAAGTGTGTATCTTCGGAAGCAGTTATCTCAACACATTTTTCAACTTCATCAACTGCAAAAGATACTATTGATGAGGAGAGTAAAAAGTCATCTGCAAAAGCTCCCTTGCCTGGTCTCTCTCTTTGAGTAAAACTTAAACTAAATGATGTAGCATCTAAATTCCCTTGAGATGGTCTAAAAAAGCACAGATTCTCAGTAGAGCCTTCATGGATTCTCATGTCATTGACTGAGATGGGGTAAGTAGGAGTACTTTCCACTGTAAAGGTTCCTGTTATGTAGTCGATGGTGTTTCTGTAATAGCCAACTAGCGAATGACCTCCAGACGCAAGGTCCACTTTCATTGTGTAAGTTCCACCATCTGTGAAGAAACCTTTAATTCCATCAATGCTACTGGATACTTCCGTTATTAAAGAAAGGATCTTTGCATTAAGAGTTGAAGGCTGTCCGATCAAAGCACCATCAAGATCATTTATCGTACCGTCTGACAGAACTATTTTATCTACATCACTATTAGAAATATTCTTTGATAAAGTTACCGTATCCTCGGTATATTTAACTATAATTGTTGAATCAGCTGGAACTTCCCATGTTTGAGTTGCAGTTCTCTGATTTGGATTTTCCTCACCCCCTTCTTCTGAGGCAACAGTCAAATCAAATTCAATAGAGAAATAGCCTTCACCTGCATCGAGGTTAGTATCACTTCCCTTGTATAAATAAAGCTTTACTGGGACTGTAGCGGAAATTGAGTCATCTGGGTTGTACCATAGATGTGCAGAAACAGGAGTTCCATTGATGCCATTTTCAATGAAGCTATGAATGTTTTCCAAATCAAGAGATGCACCGTTGATGGAAAAATCAAGCGTTTTAGACGATGCGTCATATGTGGGATACACAGGAATTTTTATTCGATCGCTTCCAGAATAGTCTATTACTTCGACTAGCGAGTTAGAGATCCTACCTAAAACACCAGGATTCACTGGCGCGCTATCACCATATATGCTCGAGGTAAAAGCGGATTCACCTTTAATTCTATTATAAAAGGCAACTCTAGCATCTTGTCCATAAACTTTGACGTCAGAATCCGGATAGAGCGAATAGTCAAAAAACATATCGTTCCTTGGATTAGTACCAACTTCAAAATATGCACTTGGTCCAGCCTCTTTGTGGTAAACATATAAGACATAATCCCCCCCGTTGAGCATTCGCCGAATCTCGTCAAGATCCGCCAGTGTCCTTGGCAAGGCCGCTATTTCTTTTATCACTCCTGAAGGGTCAATATTCACTCTGTTACTTATAAAGTCATAAGGGAGATTTTCAGAGATACCTGAGCGATTAATATCATGTATGTAGTAATCCATTTCTAGGCTAGTTCCAGCTGAACTGTCTATATGAGTTCGGGTTCGTAAAATTGGGAAGTAATAATGCCTTACCGTGTCACAATCAGCTTTTTGGTAACCTTGTGAGTATGAAGAATACTCAAACTCTGTCCTTGTTCCAGATATTAAAGAATTTTGGAACCGAATTTGATTGTCCGTTTGGCATTCCCTATCTCTGTTGTTTTTATCTCTCCAATTTGCTGAATTGTTTCTCCATGCTCTGCTGTCTCTGGCATTAACATACAAGGTACCCGATGTAACATTTATGTCACTGAAATCAATACCACTATTGAAAAAGTCAGATGATTGTTGGTATGAAGTTGACGCATTTGAAATGTTCTTTAATGATAATTCAGTAATACTGCAAAGCTCGGTGTCGGTCTCAGAACAATCAGCTCGAGACAAAACACCGCTATTTGAAATAAATGCTCCACTAGCTTCTAATCTCTCTTCTTGATACCAGCCAAAGTCATTGGCCTCGGTCCGGTATATGCTACTGAAATCTAAAGGTAACTTATCATAAGAGCTACCTCCAAAAATAATGCCTAATGATGATTCAGACAGGGACACGTTAGCCCTAATTTCTTTCCCAAACTTAGTACTCAATCCTTCAGACACTTGGTTATCAATAGTTTGGAGATATGGAAGTAACGAGGCTATATTTTGCGCTGCTAATTCATTAACTTGATCACTAGCGTTTAAAACGAAATCTGACAAAAGATCTTGATAACTTATGCCGAAATTACTTTGAATGGAATCTTTAAGTTCAGTTATTCTTGCTGTTACTTTTTGAGCGATTGATGAGCCCTCCGAACCGCAACCTTCACTCACCGTTAAATCTTCCGTAATTTCATTTTTTGCACTCAGAATTGCCTGTGAGAATAAAGACGTGAATGGTGATATTATTATGCTATCTGTACCCGCATCCACAATCGAGGGTAATATCATTTGATACGCTTGAGTCACATCGCCAGCTGTTGAATCAACAGCCCCAACTGGAACATCTGCCACTATGGGCCGATTTTTGAGACACTCAAACAATACATCATCATTTGTTTCAATTAAAAATTCCCCATTACTGTCAGTTACTGCGGTAAATTCACCACTATCGTTCTTAAAATTATAATTTTGATCTATAAAAATATTCGCCCCTGAAATGTATCCATCAATCGCATAGCCAGTGAATGCCGAACTAGAAACAGGAGCATTGATCGTAACAGTTACAGTTACAGAATCACTATCAGAACCTCCTGCACCACTGCATGTGATGGTGTATATTTTATCTCCCGCGTCTGGTTCACTGAGTGATTGAGTTCCCGACGTTCCAATAGAGGAACTCCAATCTCCAGAGGCTGAACAAGACAATGCATCAGTTGATGACCACGTTAATGAAAACTCGTCATCGACAAAAACTGATGATTCTGATGCGCTAATTGTTACGCTAGGGGGAGGAGTAGTAGGTACGGATCCCCCGCCTCCTCCACATGAAGCTATTAGCAAAGTAAGTATTACTAGGCGTATATTTCGCATGAACTTGCCTTTATGGCGCTTGCCTTTATGGCGACAATTCAAGTTAGTCTAACACAGTTGTAATATTGAGAATTTGTACGGCTACGATAGTGAGTGGGCTGAACAAGAGCCAAAATTACCAAGTGGAGAAACAAGAACGCCATTTAGTTTCCATGAGATACGTGGACCTTCGACAACAATCCTGGTTAATTCAGGATTTACCGATGAAGAGATTGCAGAAGTCACTGCACATGAATCTGTTAAGACTACTCAAGGCTATCAAAACCCCGATGATTTACCTTATATGCCTGTTCATATACAGATTGGAAACCTGTAAGTCACTGATAAATAATGGTACCGGTTGAGTGATGATGTTGAGAAATCGCCAATACTTTATCTGTGTTGCTGATGTGCGCTCTTCCACTTGCGGGCTGATACCCCATATTTCTTTTTAAAGGCTTTTGAAAATGCACTTAAGTCATAAAAACAAAGTCTCTGGGCGATATACGTAAAAGGGTTATCACTATTCGTCAGTAGATTTTCCGCGAGTTCAAAGCGACTCTCGTTGAGTACTTCGCTATTCTTGCCGTAACTTCCTTTTCCCTTCATCATTGGGTGCTTGAAAGATCAAATGGACACAAGCTTCCAATAAAACATTACTACTGGGCACGACCAGATGAGAATATTATCCCGCCCCACTATTATGCTGATAAGTCTGCTTACTTCTCCAATGTCATTTGGAGAACTGGAAGAAAATAGGCAAGTCACTAAGATCTCAAGATCTGACTATATTCAACAACTCCAGGGCTTTTGGCTTGGCCAAAATATCGCTAACTGGACTGGCCTAATTACCGAAATGGATAAGGTGGGAACGCCTCAAACATTACCTTTCTATACCGATGAGGATTGGGGGAGACCGGATTTAAAAGCAATTTGGGGGGAATTTGTACCGCACTCAAGCACTATTGATTTTTACTTCGAACACTCAGGAACTCCATGGGGGGCTGATGACGACACCGACATTGAGTATATGTATGCATACCTCCACGACCAACTGAAGACTAGTAAACTGAGTGCAAACCAAATACGTGATGGATGGCTCCATCACATATACTCAGAAGAAGATGCTCCCCTGTTCCAAAAATTCCCCACGTCCAAGCCAATAGTCGAAAATTTTTTGTGGGTATCTAACGAGCAGGCTAGAAAATTAATGGCAAGAGGGATGAGCCCCCCAAAAACTAGCGAGCCAGAAAATAACAGCAATTACATGATGATCGATGCTCAACTGACCACAGAAATTTTTGGACTACTAGCACCGGCACGACCTGATGTAGCCATAGATATCGCCTACTTACCTGTTAGAACAACTGCTATGGGAGATGCACAATGGATTTCTCAATTCTACATAGCGATGCATTCTTTAGCTTCTGTTGCCGACAAGTCAGAGACTCTAGCTAGCCAAATCCTCTGGCTGGCGGAACAATCCAGTAGTTACCTGCCCCCGAACTCAACTCCCGCCAAAATGTATGCCTTTATAAAGGAGCATTATCTGAATAATCCCAACAAAGATGACTGGGAAAGTACCAGAGATGCAATTTATCATCGCTATCAACTAGAGCGTACTGATGGATATGTCTACAGAGAACCCTTTGATAGTGGAATTAATTTTGCAGCTAGCCTAGTGAGTCTATTTTATGGAGAGGGAAATATTGCTCGTACCATTCAAATAGGGTCTCTTACTGGATGGGATTCAGATAACCCAACGGCAACGTGGGGAGGATTACTAGGCTTTATAATCGGCCCTCAAGGGATCGCAGAGGCTTTTGGTCAAAGTAACTTGTCCGACACCTACTGGATTCACCGCACTCGCCGTAATTTTCCAGATCAAACGCAAGATACCTTAGGTGAAGACAGTTTTACTAAAATGGCTGAACGCGAGATGCGTACTGTGGATAGAGTGGTTGTCCAGCGCATGAAAGGCTCGATTACGACAGATGGGCAATACTGGGTTATTCCAATACATTAGAAGAACATACCTGAAAAAAACCTTTAGTGTTTCCGCGGTATTTGAGGGCGTTGATATTTAAAGTATTGAGGCAATTATTTTATTAAGCTATTGATTTATATTGAATTAATCGACTATGGGCAAGTGACTTCGAACCACTTGGTCGGGGGTTCGAATCCCTCCGGGTGCACCATTTCAAATAGAATCAACATGCAAGATCCATAAAGATGGCATCTTATATAGTCACTGAGCGGTTTTTTGAATCGGTTGTAATCTTAATGGCGGGATAGTAAGGATCCAGTCCGGATGATCTTGTTCATCGCGCGGGCCAATAGTTCCCTCAACACTTTCTAGCAGCGCCTTAGGGTCATGCGCTACCCCATTTTTAATGACCCATTTAATGTTGCGCACATTTTTGATGTCTACCAATGGATTACCATTAATAATGTTTAAGTCGGCAATTTTGTTTTCTTCTACGCTACCCACATCACGATCAATACCTAAGGCTCTAGCTCCATTTATGGTCGCGGCTTTAAGCACCACACTGGGCGGCAAGCCTGCATCATTGAGTGCAAATAATTCTCTGTGATAAGCAAATCCGGGCAGAAGAGTGGTGTAGACCGGCTCGTCGGTACCGACAATTAGAAGATTGCTCCCGCCCGCTTCATACAGGGCCATAAGTTCAATGACACGTTGGCGGTACTCTGGCCAATCAGACTCAGGGGGGGGTGGCCCACGTTTCTTAAGAAGTTTTTGTGCATAAGGGGTAAAGTACTGTGCCTCATCAACCCAAAGCATCTCAGCAGCATTCTTCGCTCTTAAATTCACACTGCCGTACATCTGCAAATTGGCACCATAAAACACCTGATGCTCAATCATCAAACTAACGATATGGCTCAACTCTTTTATATCTGCTTCCTCTGGACTCAACGCAAGCATCAATTGATGCTCTATACGATCAATGCCCATTTCTATTGCTTCTTGGGTAGTGACGTCATACTCCACATCATAATTTGCCAAATGCCCCGTAGTGGTTAATCCATTTTTATCTGCTTGATCAATAATAATGCGCATCTCATGGGGTGTAGCCTGTTTGATTTTAATACTTGTGATATTCTTTTTGGCCCAGTAGTCCACCTCATCTCTGATCTCTTGGTCGGTTATATCATTTGGCCAAGCTATACAGTCATCAGTAGCAGCTTTGACGCTGTATTCACAGCGAAATCCACCAAAATAAGGTCCTGATGATAAGAGTGTTGGGCCTATAGCCTGTCCTGATTCGATCAGACGTCGCTGGTCTATTACACGCTCGGGATTAAACTCCCCCGCCGACCATGTAGTGGTGACGCCATTTGCAAGGAATACCAAACCGTTATACGCAACCTCCTCTACCCGCCCCTGATCGAGAAAATCAAAATTGTAATGCGCATGTAAATCAATCATACCTGGGAGTACTGTCTGTTCATCATTTAGTTCAATAATTGTCGTATTTTTACCTACGGGGTATTTCTCAGGCACATCAATGGCTTTGATAATTCCATTTTGGATAAAAATACCCCTATTAGGCCTACGCTTATCAGTAATGCCATCAAACACCCAACCGCCACGGATCAGTAGCGATGCCGAGATTTTTGCAGTGTTTGCCACCTGGGCATAGGCAGGAGATGCGTAGAAAGCACTCTGCAAGGATACGAAAATAATGGTTATGACTATGAATATGGGTAGTAAGCGGCGCTTCATATTATGATCCCTCAGTAGTGTGAATCTCTCCCAACAAAAGAGGCTAAGCAAGAGATATCATATATTAATTCTCATTTTATCGGCAATAAGGGGTCAAAGTTTCTCTAATAGAAAACCATGAATCAAGTCACTCTTCCTCTATAAAATTCAAAGCACTTCATCACCATCTATTAGGGCTATACCACTGTAATCAAAGCTAGCATCCATGCGTTGAAAATACTATGAGCGATTAGCCAGACCTTAACTCTTCGAGCAGGAGACTCTCCCATATAATGCTGGCAATCCTCATAGAGATTTCTTCTCTGACGTTGCCAGCTACCTAGACCATGGACTCCACTGCGAATAACCAAATGCCCGGATGAATCTCTGGAAATGCCCTATTGCGCAGTCTTTTCAAAGGATCGTAACGACCAGTCACCAAAAACGGGCTCTCCCCCTAAAAGGGTCAGAAGAACTTCGGCCTCAGAAATCTCTTGAGGTTCTAAGTGAAACAGATTTTTATCCAAGACTATTAAGTCCGCTAACTTTCCAACCTCACTTGATCCTGTCTGTTTCTCCATAAAATTAACAAACGCACTATTGGCTGTATATGCCTCTATGGCATCAGCCAAATCAATCCGCTCAACGTCTAGAAATGAGTCACTATTATTAGTTAGAGGATCTTTTCGGGTAGTCGCTGTTTCAATCCCGAGTAATGGGTTACCTGAGGTGACAAACCAATCACTCCCAAACGCCACAACTGCTCCCGAATCCAACAGGCTTTTCATGGGATAAAGCCATCTACTTCGCTCATCGCCCAGCTTAGGTGTTGTCAGTTCAGTGATAAACTTGTCTGCCCATGCCCAATAAGGTTGGAAATTGGCTATAACGCCTAATTCTTTGAATCTTGGAATATCAGCGGGATCAAAGAGTTGAGTATGGGACATATGGTGACGACTATCTCGTACACCATTGACTTTTTGTGCTCCTTCAAGCGAATCGAGCGATTGCCGAATAGCGGCATCTCCAATCGCATGAAAATGAATCTGGAAGCCAAGCGCATCCAACTGCGTAACGACTTTATCCAAGAGATTAGGTTCAATAAGTAAACTGCCACGATGACCATCAGGTCGATCCACATAAGGTTCGAGTAATGCAGCTGCATGAACCTCCATAACGCCATCTAGCCAAATTTTTACCGGAGGTGCATGAAATTGAGGCGTATTAAACCGATTTCGAGCATCTATTATTCTCATTAGCTGTTCAAGTCTAAGGTCTGTATTCCACACCAAAACGCCAACGACTCGCAGTGTTAGATCGCCCGCTTCATCCATCGCTGCACAGGTAGGAGCGCCAGCATATGCCTCATTTCCATCTAGCTTCAAAAGAGCATCCTGCACAGTAGTTACACCATATTGGTTAAGATAATGCTGGCCAAATTTGAGGACTGCATCCATCTGACTTTCAGAATATGGTGGTCGAGTATCAAATGCTAAATTCATAGCACTATTTTCTTGCAGGGAGCCGCTAGGCCGACTTGAACCCTCATATCGATCTATTCTCCCGCGAATGGTGCTGAAGAATCGCCACCAATAACTAGTACACTATTTGATTCAACATAAACCGTGACACTGATGGTAGCCATTATGCTTTGCCCTTAATCTATACCCAGATTCCTGCACAAATATTTTGAACAATTTGCGCTTGATCATTGATTACAGTTGGATCATCATTCTCATCTTAGCCACGCAGTTTATGGAGAGTATCTTGCACTATTTGGAGTACGGAGCTTCTGAAGGAAAAATAGTTATATATTTTCACGGTGCGCCCGGTTCACCGGAAGAATGCTCTATTTTCGATCAGCATGCTAAAGAGCATGGGTTAAATTTTATTTGTTACGACCGGTTTTCTACTGATTCATCATTACAAGGTCAGGCTTATTACAAACATCTGGCTAGTGTTATTGCCGGTAAAATAAACGGGAAAAAGATTGATATAATTGGTTTTTCAATTGGTTGCCAGGCAGCTATTGAAACGAGTCTTTATTTAGAAGATTCAGTTCATGAACTACACCTTATATCTCCAGCGGCACCACTCGATGCGGCAAAATTCTCACATGACATGGCAGGTGGAGTAGTATTTTCTATTGCAAGGAAGCACCCATTTATTTTTATATTGTTATCGTATTGGCAAGCTTTTTTAGCAAAGGTTGCTCCTAATATTTTATTCAAAATGTTGTTTGCCAGTGCTGCTGGCAAAGATAAAGCACTAAGTAAAACAAATGAATTTAAAGATTTCATGAGCCAAGTTCTCAAGCATTGTTTTGTCACCAATGTTAATGGTTATATCAGAGAGATAAAACAATATGTAACTCCGTGGCAAGATTCAGTTCTTAAATGCAGCGTTAAAACTCAAATATGGCAGGGTACACACGATAATTGGTCTCCGGTTAGCATGGCAAAATATCTAAAAGGAAATATGTCAAATGCCTCAAGTTTACAGTTAATGAAGGACTTATCTCATTACACATGTTTGTATGCATCAGCGCCCTCAATATGCAGCCAGCTAAAAAAACCATAACAACGCAGGTAACCAAGGACGCACCAGACCCATAACGCTTGGCTTGGGGTTAAACGAAAGTGGAGTTAGCTATCAGCTAAAGCCGTGGCTTATACTCAAGGTAATCCTAGTTAGGATCTCAATTCTTTAAATAGTGATAGCAACCAATGGAGGTGGTGATGTTCAAATATCGTGAAGGTTCAAAAAGTCTAGCTTGGGTTTTGGTCGTGTTTATGTCTTGCCCAGTGGCGGCGGCATCTATCAACAAAAATGATAAGCCTAATATTGTTCTAGTAGTCATGGACAACTTCGGTTACGGCGAGGTTGGCGTTTATGGTGGTGGGGTTTTGCGTGGCGCTCCAACGCCTAATATTGATAGTATTGCCTCTGAAGGGTTCCAGCTAACCAACTTTAACGTCGAAGCAGAGTGCACGCCTTCGCGCTCTGCGTTGATGACAGGCCGCTATGGTATTCGGACACGTCAGCAGCCAGAGGGACCACCTAGAGGCATTTGGTACGGTCTAACAGCATGGGAAATTACTCTGGCAGAGATGCTATCAGGTACGGGATATGCCACAGGCATGTTTGGGAAATGGCACTTGGGCGACGCCGAGGGACGCTACCCAACGGATCAGGGTTTTGATGAGTGGTATGGTATTCCCAATTCGTCAGATCAGGCGTTTTGGCCTGATAGCGATAGCTTTCAGAAAGATGCGGGGGTGGAATTTACCCGCGTTATGACATCTAAGCGAAACCAAAAACCTAAAAAACATGAAATCTATGGCCGCGCCAAGCGCGCTACTATTGATAGAGAAATCACGGACCATGCGTTAGATTTCATTAAACGAAAAGCCAAAGCTAAACAGCCGTTTTTTGCTTATCTGCCCTATACTCAAACTCATGAACCAGTCGATGCTCACCCTGACTTTAAAGGCACAACCGGAAACGGAAGTTTTGCTGATGTGTTGGCGCAAACTGATGCTTATATAGGTGAATTATTGGCAACGATTGATCAGCTTGGGTTAAAAGATAATACGATTTTTATCTTTACATCAGACAATGGTCGCGAAGGAATAAAACGCTCCTTTGGATTTACCGGCCCTTGGCGCGGCACTATGTTCTCACCCTATGAAGGATCGCTACGCGTACCTTTTTTGATTCGTTATCCTGGTAATATTCCCCCTCGTCAAGTTTCCAATGACATTGTTCATCTCATCGATGTTTTCCCTACGCTGGCTAACTTTGTAGGTGGCGATATTCCCCAAGATAGGGTGTTAGATGGCGTTGATCAGTCTGAATTCTTGACTGGCAAGGCAGAAAAGTCCGCCAGAGAATCGGTCATTATTTATATCGGCAATGAGCTCTTTGGTGTGAAATGGCGCAACTGGAAAATGCTTCTCAAGGAAATCGATAAGAAGAGCTATGCCGTCCAAAACATGGCTTATCCCTCAATTTATAATTTAATTGTGGATCCCAAAGAGGAAGAGCCTGAAAAGTTTTATCTCGATGATACCTGGG
>Ga0066381_10000180_pt1 | contig 12451 bp, 11 predicted proteins | sample Knorr_S23_td_AAI_FD_70949 | JGI IMG/M metagenome (GOLD analysis project Ga0066381, IMG submission 70949) | Marine microbial communities from Southern Atlantic Ocean transect - Knorr_S23_td_AAIW_ad_876m_LV_B | ecosystem: Environmental > Aquatic > Marine > Oceanic | place: Southern Atlantic ocean... | reverse complement strand
ATTACCCCGAAAATGATGCTGTTTTCCAAATTATCCAACTGCATTCTGGTTTGTTCCGACTGGTCGTTAGTGATGGAGATGTTTAGCTCTTGAGGTAAAAATTGAGACGTTTTGGCATCGTCTAAAATGGTCATGATCTTATCGGTTGCAACCAAAAGGTTTTCCCCACTTTTCTTAATAACATTTAAGGACACCACCGGCTTTTTGTCAAGACGAGCGTAACTTTTCCGTTCTTCATAACCATTTACAACTTCGGCGATATCTTTTAAATAAACAATATTCCCTTTTTCACTTTTAACGATAATGTTTTCAATTTCTCCGGTGGTTCTAAATTCGGCATCAGTACGTACAGACCGACGTGAATTGCCTAAAAGAATATCGCCACCGGCAATAGATACATTTTCAAAACCAACGGCATCTTCGATATTTTTAAAACTAATTTTATTGTTCTCCATACGATGGAGATTAGTTTTGATGGTAATTTCTCTGTCGAGTAAACCTGTAATTTCAACTTTCGATATTTCTGATAGTGATTCTATCTGATCTTGCAGTTCTTCGGCATATATTTTTAGATCGTCTAAGCTGTAATCTCCTGACAGGTTAATATTAAGAATAGGAAATTCAGAGAAGTCGATATCCATAACCATGGGATCCATATCCAGATCGTTAGGAAGATCACTTTTCGCTTTATCTACGGCATCTTTAACATCTTGTAATGCAGTTTTTACTTCTACATCAGTGTTAAATTCTACGATGATACTTGAATTGTCCTGAACCGAATTTGAAGTTAAATTCTTGATTCCTTTCACCGATTTAATTTGTTTTTCTATCGGTCTGGTAATCAGGTTTTCGATATCAGCAGGTGAATTTCCGGGATAAATCGTTTGTACCATGATGGTAGGCATAACAATATCCGGAAACAAGGATTTTGGCATGTTCTTGTAGGAGAATAGACCAAAGAGCGTTAGTAAGGCGGTAAGGATAAATACCGATATTTTGTTTTTTAGCGATAGGTTGGTAAGCCCGAAACTTCTGTTTTTTTGTTCCATAACTTACTTTTTAATGTCTAATAAACTTCCACTAACGACTTCACTGTAGCCATCTACGATAATTTGGTCGCCTGGGTTTAGACCTGAAACAATCATACTTTTGTCGTCCTGAGATAAGCCCATTTCCACATATAATTTTTCAGCCTGTCCTTTATTGTTGATGAAGAGGTAATCGCCACGCATATCCTTTTTAACAATTTTAGATGGAACGACCAGGGCCTGTTTGTTTACATAGTCTTGAATTTCCAGTGAAGCTGTTCCATTGGGTTTTAAAGCACCCTGGGTATTGTGTAGTTCAATTTTTACTTTGAAAGTGCTGTTTTCAGGATTGATAACTTGTCCTACAAAGCTTAAAGGGGCTTCTTTATGAATACCAAGTGCCTTGAAAGTTACCTTAACAGGTGTATTCTTTTTTAGCACGTTTGCATAGCGCTCTGCAACATCTGCTTCAACGTAAACCTTTTCTGTATTAACGATTCTAAAGGCGGGCCTGCCCGGGTTGGCGAGTTCTCCGGGTTTTAGGAAAAGCTCTTCAATGATACCGCTAATAGGTGCTGAGATGCTTAGTTTTCTTAACTGAGTTTCTGCTGCCTCAAGTTTGTTCTGAAGTGTTTCGTATTGATTTTTAATTTGTAGGTATTGAAGTTCGGAGCCTATTTTTTTGTCCCATAATACCTCTTGTCTTTCGAAGGTTGTTTTTGCCAGTTCCAGAGCAGATTTTAGTTCTTCTACATTACTTCTCATTAGGTCTGAATCCAATTCAATAACACTTTGGCCTTTGCTTACCCATTGTCCTTCGCTTGCGTTGATCTGTGTGGTGAGCCCCCCCATTTCAGCGCTTACTAAAATGTTTTCTTTTGAATTTATTTTCCCCGATTGTTCGATGTAATGGTAGAATACTTCCTCTTGGAGTTCCTTTACGCGTACCGGAATTTTCTTTTCGGCAGGAAGTTCAGGAGCTACATCCAAATCATTTTCTAATTTTTTAATTTGACTCTTCAGTTCAACTAATTGAGATTTTAGATCTTTTAGTTGTGCATTTTTGGCTTCTGTGTTTAACTCTTCCGGTCCACAGGAAGAAATAAGAATACAGATGGTACAGATGAATATTGCTAGTTTTTTCATGGCTTTATTTTCCTAAAGAACGTTGGTAGTTCAAATTACTAATCAATAAGTTGTAAATGCTTTGAGAAAGGTTGGTACTTGTTTCTAAATAGTTTGTTCCGGCTTCTGACAATTCGATACTACTTACCAAACCTTCCTTGTATTTGGTTAAAGTTTTATCATAGATTTTTTTTGATAAAACTAAATTGTTCTGTTGATGGTTGTAGTTGCTAATGGCATTCAGATAATTACTTTGACTTGCCAGGAAGGCGAGTTCTAAACTTTCTGAAATTTGGTTTTTGTCATTTTTAGCCTGTTCGTATTTTAAACGTGCTTGCTGAATTCTTGCCGTACCACCAAGGCCATTAAAAATGGGAACGGTGATTTTTAATCCGACTAACTGACGTGGGTACCAATGGGTGCCTTCTTCAAAAGCATTAAAATCACCACCCATAGCACTGCTTCCTACGGATGCAAATGCAGTTACAGATGGTAATTTGTCTGTTTGGTAGCGTCGCATATCCAGTTTTTTTAATTCTACACTCATGCTTGCCATTTGATATTCTAGGCGATTTTTAATCTGAGCTTCTTCCAATTGGAATTTTACACTCGTATCGAGTAGTGTTTGTAAGCTGTCGGTAAGCGTTATTGTTTCACCCAGAGAAACACCAACGATGAGTTTTAGATAAGCTTCGGCAATTTCTGTTTGTCTTTGTACGTTGTTGTATTGCATTTCCATTTGAGAAAGCACCAAAGCCATTCGATCGACTTCCAAGTCTTCTACAAAACCATTGTTGTATCTCGCTTCTGTTTCAGCTACAATAGCCTTGTGTACGCTGACGATATTTTTAAGAAAACCTTTGTTTTCTTTTGCAATGAGTACATTGAAATAAGCTGTTGCAATACTATCTTTAACCTGACTTTCTGTTAGGTTTTTGCTGATTTTAGCGAAGTCCATAAAGGATTTTGCAGCTTTTAACCCAACGATGTAACTTCCATTAAAAATCAGTTGGCTGGCACTTATTGAGGCACTAGTAGTATGAGGTATCCCAAACTGCATTTCCGTATAAATATTGTCGGGAGCAGCAGGGTTGAATTGTGATGCCGGAACTAAGGTTGTAGGAACTTCCAGGAAATTTTGCCATTGGGCTTCGGCATTAATTTGAGGTAAGCCAATAGAAATGGTTTCCAGCATTTGTTTAGATGCGTATTTAACATCCAGATGTGCATTTTTAATTTCACGATTGTTTTCCAATCCGTAATTTTGAGCCTCTTTTACAGAGAAAGAATGTTGTGCTTTTAGCGAAAAGCTTAGTATGCAGCACAGGATGAATATGAGTTTTTTAGTCATTGTTTAATTTTCTTCTAAGTAATTGATCCCTTTGCTTGTGGCTATTCCACGTATGTGATAGATGCGGTTTTCTTTTAACAGCGATTTAAAATCATATTGGGTAAGTGGGAAAAGTTCGTCATCCACCAGCGCTTCAATTGTATTCATCATGAGTTTGGCAATAATCTCGCTATTTACTGTTTTTCTGTACAGACCATGACTTTTCCCTCGTTCTATGTTTTGTGTTACACAGGAGAAGATGTGTTCCTTTCTTACGACTTCAAGAATTTCCCAGACCGATGGGTAGTATTTTTCGAGATTGTTAATCAGCATTGGTGGTCTGTTTTTTAAGATGTGACATACCTGTTCATCAATGTCAAAAAGTTCATCTATCGGATTTTCATTCTTTTTTTGAATGGTATTGATGATGTCTAATATTCTGTTTTGGTAAAGTCTGAATGCTTTTTCCAGAAGGTCTCCCTTATTGTCTACATGTTGGTAAAGTGTTTTCTTAGATATTCCCAAAAAAGTCGATACATCGTCCATGTTGACACTTTTTACGCCATCTCGCATAAATAATTTAAGTGCTCCTTCTATGATTTGGTCGAATCGTTCCATAAGGCTGTAAAATTAAGATGTAAAAACATAGGAAACAATTTTAGCATAAAAATGTTTCCAACGATTAACTTACTTTAACAGAGTTTAACAAAGAAATATTAGTATTTAAAAAAAGCCCCTAAAAAGGAGCTTTATAAGTTAAGGTGCAGTGGTTTATTCTTGCATATTGTGATACACATTTTGTACATCATCATCGTCTTCAATTTTTTCCAGAAGCTTATTTACGTCTGCTTCTTGTTCTTCCGTAAGTTTTTTCAGCGTTGTAGGAATTCGGTCGAAGCCTGAACTTAAGATTTCAAATTCGTTTTCTTCCAGAGCTTTTTGAATGCCCCCAAAATTAGGAAAATCACCATAGATCATAATTCCACCTTCGTATTCAAAGACTTCTTCAGCACCTGCGTCGATTAATTCAAATTCGAGTTCTTCAAGGTCTTGTCCGGTGTTGGCGATCATGAAATTACATTTGTGTTCAAACATAAATTCTACAGAACCCGAAGTACCTAAAGAACCATCACATTTATTGAAGTAACTGCGAACATTAGCTACCGTACGATTATTATTATCGGTTGCTGTTTCAATTAATATGGCAATACCGTGGGCAGCATATCCTTCAAAAAGAGCTTCTTTATAATCAGAAGTATCTTTATCTGAAGCCTTTTTTATGGCACGCTCAATATTGTCTTTAGGCATATTGGCTGTTTTCGCATTCTGAATAACAGCCCTTAATTTTGAATTTGTTTCCGGATCCGGACCACCATCTTTAATGGCCATCACAATATCTTTCCCGATTCTGGTAAACGTTTTAGACATGGCTGCCCAGCGCTTCATCTTTCGACCTTTCCTAAGTTCAAATGCTCTTCCCATTTCTTCCGGTTTTGTTCTTTTGTCAAATATATAAAATGATGTGTTAACTACAGTTTTGAGTTCTAAGTTTTAAGTTATGATGCTGAGCCTGTAGAAGGGTGTCATTCTGAACTTGTTTCAGAATCCCACAGATGAGGTAAACTGCCGGTTGGAATTGAGAACTGAAAACTGTTATGCTGAGCTTGTCGAAGTATGTCTTGCGGTCAGATTAATTTATTAATCAGTCATTATCAATTGTCAATTATCAACATCCCGGGCAACATTCTTTCCCTTTAATCGCTTTACAAGCTAGAATGGCTAATAAAGCACCTAGAACAGGCGCAGCAATATAAAGCCACAAGTGTTCTGTATGACCGGAGAATAACGCCGGAGCAATAGATCGTGCAGGGTTCATAGATGCTCCGGTTATCGGTCCTGCAAACATGGCTTCTAGGCCTACGACACCTCCAATGGCAATACCTGCCATCGTTCCGGTTTCCTTAGATCCGGTAGAAACTTTCATGATCACAAACATCAGAATGAAAGTTAAAATAACCTCGAGTATAAAAGATTGCATTGCCGTATCAGAAGGAAGTGTAGCTCCCTGAGTTTCATGTAAAGGGAATAGAAGGTAAAGTATGGCTGAGGCCAGTAAAGCTCCAAGCATTTGTGCTGTGATGTATGGGAGTACTTCTTTTTTGTTTAAGCGCCCTGCAGCCCAAAAGGCAATGGTTACTGCCGGGTTGATATGTGCACCGGAGATCTCGCCCACGGAATAGATCATTGCCATGACAATAAGACCAAAAGTGATGGCGATTCCTACGTGGGTGACAGCACCCCCACTAACATCATTCATAATGATGGCTCCGGGCCCACAAAATACCAAGGCAAAAGTTCCAATGAGTTCTGAAATGTAGCGTTGCATAGCGAATATTTTACTGTAAAAATATTTCTTTTTTAGTTAAAAGTTGAAAGTTAAAAATTGAAAGTTAAATCCCGATCGATTGCATCGGGATTTAACTTTCAACTTTTAATTTCTGTCGCATTTAATTTTTTGTTATTTTGGGTCTGTGTGAGATTGGTATTGTTCCATGTTTACACGGGAATATTCAATTAAATAATTGGTTAAAAAGCATGTAGATGATCCAGCAAGTAGAATTTAGTTTGGCAGCAAAGAGCCGTGGATTTCATTTGGTAACGAATGAAGTAGAATTTCATTTACCTAAATTACCCCAAGAAGGATTATTGAATTTGTTCATTCAACATACATCTGCAGCTCTAACCATTAATGAAAATTACGACCCTACCGTACGCGAAGATTTCGAACAATCGATGAATCATTTGGTGAAAGAAAATGAACCTTTTTACAAACATACCCTTGAAGGTTCTGATGATATGCCGGCGCATATTAAATCTTCGATTATGGGTTTTTCATTATCCATCCCAATTACAGATGCACAGTTAAATTTAGGCACCTGGCAAGGGATCTATCTTTGTGAATTTCGAAATCATGGTGGTGAACGCAAATTGATCGCAACGATTTATTCTTAAATTACCCGGATGAATAAGAAAGAGCTTTTAGTTGAGTTGCAAGCATTTTTAAGTGCGGAGCGAATTGAAAAATTTGATAAGGTACTTGCCAATCGAACCCGACATTTTACGGTTGCTGTAGAAAATTTATTTCAATCGCATAATGCAAGTGCAGTGATGCGAAATTGCGATTGTTTTGGGATTCAGGATCTGCATGTTATTGCCAACCACAATCAATACGAGTTGTCTAAAGATGTTGCCATGGGAGCTGAAAAGTGGGTGGATATGCATAGTTATTATGAAAAGGAAAATAATACACAAGACTGCATTGACGAAATCAAATCTCAGGGCTTTCAAATTGTGGCTACTACGCCACATACGAATGATGTTTTTCTTCCGGAATTTGATGTTACCAAACGTTCGGCTTTCTTTTTTGGAACCGAAAGAGACGGCTTATCGGATCGGGTATTGGATCAGGCTGATGCTTTTGTAAGAATACCTATGTATGGTTTTACAGAAAGCTACAATATTTCTGTTTCTGCAGCTTTGGTTTTACACGATGTGGTTACACGATTAAAAAAGTCGGATGTGGACTGGCGCTTATCGGAAGAAGAAATATTAGATAAGAAAGTAGATTGGGCGGTAAAATCGATCAAGAGCGGCCCTCAAATCTTAAAACAACTTTTGACGCAGTAGTTGAGATCGTTTCAAAAAGTGTGTGAATTCCCTTCCTTAACCTTGGGTTTAAACCCAGGGTTAAGGAAGGGAATACAGGGGTGTCTTTAATTGGCGATTAATCTTTTTTTAAAAGCTTGTAGGCCAAAGGAATTCCGTCTATGATGTCTCCGGCACAAAGAGATTCTTCTGAGATTTTTTTTGCCATAAGATCGCCTGCCAAACCGTGTAAATACACACCCAATAAGGCAGCATTTTGAGGGCTGTAGTTTTGGGCCAGCAAGCTTGTGATAATACCCGATAAAACATCTCCACTACCGGCAGTAGCCATTCCCGGATTTCCACTGCTGTTAAAATAGCAATCGCCATTGGGGCAATGTATTTGACTGTGCGCACCTTTTAAAACAAAATAAACCTGATGGTTTATGGCAAATTCCCGGGCTTTTTCATGGAGTTCCCAGTCTTTCATTGATGTATTTAAAAGTCGTGCTGCTTCTTTTTTGTGAGGTGTTAAAATACTATTCTTTGGTATTTTTGAGATCAGGTTGTTTTTCGCTGCAATGATATTGAGTGCATCTGCATCCAATAATAGGGGAGTGTTGACTTCATTGAGTAATTCAGAAAGAGCATCAACGGTCTTTTTGTTTTTTCCAATTCCCGGTCCCACACCTATGCTGTGCTTTTTGTCAAAAGGAATAGTGCTAATGTGATTATTTTCTTCATCACATTGAATCATAGCTTCGGGAATGGTAGCCTGAAGGATGTCGTATGCGCAATTTGGCGCATGGATGGTTAATAATCCAACACCTGTTCTTAAACAGGCTTTTGCCATAAGTACTGTTGCTCCGATCATCCCTTTAGAGCCACTAACAATAAGTGCATGGCCGTAATCTCCTTTGTGACTATATTTAGGTCTTGGCTTGTAAATTTTTTTTAGATCCTTTTTTTCAATAAAGAAGTCACGACAATCCGATAAGGCGATCCCTTTTTTTGATAAACCGATATCGATAAGCTTTACTTGTCCGAGGTGTTTTTCATTTTCAGGGATGAGCATTCCTTTTTTTAGCAATTGTAAAGAGAGGCAGGTATTTGCTTTTACGATAGCTGAGTCCGCTGTTGTTTCCCTATCCATAAATAGACCACTTGGGCTGTCTATTGAAATGATGGGCGTATTGAGGGAATTGATGTAATGAATTAATTTTGCCCAATCGTCCTCCAAAGCCCTGCTTAAACCACTACCAAAAAGTGCATCTACAACGATATCACCTTTTATTTTTTTAAGATCATTTGTGTTTTGAATGGTAATTAGTTCATGATCTTTTGAAAATACTTTTTCCTGTTTAAGATTGTCCTCGCTCCGTCGGTTTGAGAAATTGACCTTGTAACAAGATACGGTGTAGTTTTTCTCATTCAATAAGCGAGCTATTGCAAAACCATCACCCCCATTATTTCCGGGGCCGCAAACAACTGCAAACGTTTTTTTGTTCGCATAGTTTTTACAGATCCATTGGGTACATCTGTAAGCAGCACGTTCCATTAGATCAAATGAGTTTATGGGTTCATTTTCAATGGTGTATTGATCTAATTTTCGTATTTCCGGTATTGTTAATAGTTTCATTTTAACAAATTTTTGGATCGTGCCGATTCTAAATTTAACAAAAATCAAGATGGGAAGACTTGCATTTTTGTTTTCATTAGCATAATCCTAGCCTGTTGGGTTAGAGGGCTACTTTTTTAATTTTAGCAAACTTTTGAAGTTTGTATTTCTTTTTCTTTTTCTTTTCAATGATCTGTAGTTTCAATTTATGCTTGTTCCAATCCCATTTTTTAGGGATGATTACCTTGTCGTTTAAAGGTTCGACATCGGCAATATGTCCTGAGGTATGGAGCTGAATTTCTGAGATATCTGAGGCTGCATGCTTTAATCTTACCGAGTAGTATGGATTTGTCCATGCCCAGTCCGGCAATATGTTTACCACAGGGTCTACAACTTTTTCTCCTCGCATGAGTACGGTTGGGATGTAGTATTTGGATACACCACCGTCTTTTAACACGACATCAAATTCAACGGGCATGGGCATTTCTCCTTTTTTCAGGAGGATTTGAGTGCCATTGTTATTTTCGCTTATTTCATAAATCCCGTAGTCTATGGTTTTTGTGGAATTAACAAAGTATTCGAAATACCAATCCAATTCGATTTCGCTTTCTTTTTCAACGATGCGTTTAAAGTCGCTCGCATTTGGATGTTTGTAGGCCCATTCATCGAAATACCGTTTTAGAGATCGGTCAACAACTTTTTGTCCGACGATATGACTTAATTGATCTAAAATCACCACGCCCTTGGAGTATGAAGCAGCTCCATAGGCCCAATTCGTGTCAAAATGATCTGCGTGGGTACATAGGGGTTCTTCATAATTGCTTTTGGCAATTCTCTTGTAACTTTTATAGGAGCCTCCATGTGTGGCTGGAAAGTCTTCGGGAAAAAATTCGTATTCAATCCTATTTGATGCGTATGAGGTAAATCCTTCATCCATCCATGCAAATAAGACTTCGTTGGTAGCCAATAAACCGTGATACCAACTGTGCATGGCTTCGTGAACCGATACGCCAACCAGACTCTTTAAGCTTCTATGTCCTGTAATTAAAGTTGCCATAGGATATTCCATACCTCCATCTCCACCTTGAATGATGGAGTAGTGTGGGTAGGGGTATTTTCCGAAATGCTTGTCGGCATATTCAAAAGTTCGGATCATGTATTCACCCAGACGCTCCCAATGTTTTGTTTTTTCTCCTTTTTGGTAGAAGAGGTGAAAGTCAGGTCCTTTATCGTTTACAACAATGTCGTGTGTGTAATCCGGATCGGCTGCCCAAACAAAATCGTGTACGTTTTCGGCTTTAAAGTTCCATGATAATCTGTCGGGTACGGAGTCAATAAGTACATTCGTATATCCGTGGCCAATTTCATCCGGATTTTGAAGGATTCCGGTGGCAGCAATGGTGTAATCTGCATCCATGTGGATGGTCACATCAAAAGAACCCCAAACACCATAGAATTCTCTACCCACATAAGGGTTGGCATGCCAGCCGTCTTTGTCGTATTCACATAGTTTAGGGTACCATTGCGACATGGAGTAATCGATGCCTTCTTTATTCATTCTTCCCGAACGACGAATTTGTAAGGGTACCTGAGTTTTGAATTCCATAGAGAAAATCACAGTGTCACCCGGTAGGATGCTTTTATTTAGATCTACATCCAAAATAGTTCCATCGTTTGTAAATACTAAGGGTTCACCATTTTGCTTTAAGCTTAAAATTTGCTGAATTCCCATTTCGGATTTCTTCAATTTAGAAATACGATTTCCAACACGCTTGTCTGAGTCAAGAATGGTTCTTGAGCGTATATCCATCATACTTCCCGCTTGGAAAGCATTAAAATACAAGTGATAGAAAACTTTGTTTAAGGTGTCAGGAGAGTGATTGATGTAGGTCAATTCTTGTTGACCGTCAAATTGATGGTTATCCGTATTAAAGTCGATATTCATCTGGTAATGAGCCTCCTGCTGCCAGTACGATTGGCCAAAGCCGGAAAATGAGACCCCCAGGCAAAGAAGTATTGAAAAACATCTTTTCATTCGAGTAGAATTTAATTATTTTAGAGCATAAATCTACAAACTATATTTTTCTTGTAAAAGATGGCAGAACAACGAAAGATTTTGCGAATATTTAAGCTGATAAGCTTGTTGAAAGGTGTTCGGAGAAGGAGTCCTAAAGAACTTGCCGATATTCTTGAAATATCTAAGCGAACGGCATATCGCTATTTTATTCTTTTAGAAGAATTGGGTTTTGTGATCGATGTAGATTTTGAAGGTTGTTATTTTATCCCAACGGAAGAAGGAGATGAGTACAAATTTACGTTTAATGCTGAAGAGTCTTTATTGATCAGGCAATCCATAAAGAGTTTGTCCGCTTCCCATAATTTGTCGGAACATATTCTGAAAAAACTCCATATGATGAGTGAACAGGCTCAGATCGGGGAGAATATTTTGAATGCGAGTAATGGTTTAAAAATTGAAAAACTCTCAAAGGCCATTCAGGATAAAATTCAGGTTAAATTATTGGATTATTCGTCACTAAATTCCAATACCGATTCTACCCGTTTGTTTGAGCCGATTACTTTTACTACCAATTACACCGGAGTTATTGGGGTAGACGTGCAAAAAGCTCCTGATGAAGCCCGTATTTTTAATATCAACAGAATCGGGCAAGTAGAGTTGCTACAAAAGCAACAAAAATTTGCTTTAGAAATTGAAGTGCAATCGATAGACGCCTTTGGCTATAAAGGTGAGAAACTTTATGATGTAGAGTTAAAATTACAGCGTAAAGCATATTCGCAATTAATTCAGTTTTACCCCCAAACAAAGCCTTTGGTAAAAGGAAAGACGGATGATTATATTTTCGCCGGTAAAGTCTATTTTTCAGAATATCTATTGCGTTTTTTGCTGGCATTTCCAGATAAGGCTCATATCCTAAAGCCTCAGGCCCTAAAAGATGAATTCATAAATTTTAAGCAGTCTCTTTTATAAGATAAGTTCTTTGTTGAAATTTAGTTAGTGTCACAAGTTGTCACTCCGTTATCCTTCATTTGTAGTGTAGAATTAAAACACAAGATTATGACAACGACTTACGCACTCAGACAAAGTACCCATCAGTTTTTACCTTTCGGAGTTGATTTTTCTCAGAAGGATGACCATTTAGGAGTTTGTAATACGCAGGTATTAGAAGAGCTGATTGATGGGAACATCCAAAGGGAGTATTATTTTCAAACTCGAAAGTTTGGCAAGGTTTATTTATCCATAGTAAGTAAATTGGTTATTTCGGACCAAACCTGGAATGCCTTTATGGGAACTTTCACAAAAGACCCTGATGTGGAGGAGTTTATTGATCTGATGGTTAATGATCAATTGGATTCTGAGTTGTTGGGCTTAATTGGGAATAACCTTCCAAAATATCCGGATGTGGTAGGGGTTGTTTTGATGGGAGAATCTATTCATAACGGTTAATTAATTCTGACTTCTGAAAACTGTCATGCAGTCTTGCGTTCAAGAAGTTTTGCCCCGATAATGTCGATCGGGATTTAAGTTTTATTTGTCACGCTGAGCCTGCCTACCGCAGGCAGGTCTAACAATCATTTGTCATGCTGAGCCTGTCGAAGTACGGCAAATGAATTGTTTATCCTTCGACAGGCTCAGGATGACAATTCATTTTTTTAACTTTTTCCTACTTCCTACTTCCTACTTCCTAC
>Ga0066381_10000175_pt1 | contig 12609 bp, 10 predicted proteins | sample Knorr_S23_td_AAI_FD_70949 | JGI IMG/M metagenome (GOLD analysis project Ga0066381, IMG submission 70949) | Marine microbial communities from Southern Atlantic Ocean transect - Knorr_S23_td_AAIW_ad_876m_LV_B | ecosystem: Environmental > Aquatic > Marine > Oceanic | place: Southern Atlantic ocean... | reverse complement strand
TGTAATTCTTAAAGGAAAATGTAGAGAATGTAAAACGATTGCTGCACGACATATTGAAACAGGAGAAAATGAAGGAAACTTTATTGTTGCGGATAGAAGAAAAGAAAGCCAGTAGCAAACAATACCTATAACGTAATGCTAGTTTTAGGGTAAATGAAATTTATTACTTTTAACAAGGTCGCCAAAACTTTAAATTGGTGTTTAACAGAATAATTTAAAAACAAATCAAAAGCTACGGCTAAGTACGAATTTGAAAACTATCGCTTTCAATCTACACAAACGCATAGCCAGACTGTAAGTAGTCAAAGAATCTTAACAATGAACAAATTAAAATTCACAAAAGACAAAGGTTCTGACTTTTATAAAGAACTCAACGAGAGAATTGAACAGTACTTTTCGACAAAAAATATTCGAAAAACGGGGAATAAGATTATGGTATTTAAAATAATCATGTATTTCAGTCTTGACATACTGTTTTATGCTCTTATGATTACAAGTACATCGACAATTGCATTTTACTCTTTCTATTTGCTCATGGGAATTTCTGTTCTATTAACCGCGTTTAACATTTCTCATGACGCAGCTCATGGAGTTGCTGTAAAAAGCAAATTTTGGAACAAACTTTTATTTTCGCTTAGCTTTAATCTTCAAGGAAATAATGCATATGTATGGGGGAAGAACCACAATGAATCCCATCACATATATACAAATATAGAAGGAAGCGATATTGATGTACTCAATAACCCTGTATTGAGAATGACTTCAACCCAACCGCTAAAACCATTTCATAAATATCAATACCTCTATGCACCAATATTAAGTCTACTATATTCCATCAACTGGTTCTTTATCCGTGAGTTTCTGATGCTTTTTAGAAAGTCGAGCAGAACAATAAAGGTTGACATGCCTTTTATAGAGGTTATAAATCTCATTATATTTAAGCTACTTTACATCGCCTATATGATCATATTTCCTGTCTATTTATTGCCTTTTGGCATTTACAATGTTCTTTTGGCTTTTATTCTAAATCACTTTATGGTCTCCATTATTTTCACAAGTGTGCTAGGCGTTTCTCATTTGTCTGACTATGTAGAACACCCTATACCAGATAAAGAAGGGAAACTTCCAATTAGCTGGCCTACTTTACAAATGAGCACCTCAGTTGACTATAACGCCAATAGTACTTTTTTGAACTGGACCTTAGGTGGATTTAACGCACATGCTATGCACCACATTTTGCCCAACATCAGTCATGTTCATTACCTCAAAATACTTCCTATCTTTATAGAAACAGCACAAAAACATGGGGTAAATTACATGAATATGTCTTATGGACAAGCATTAAGTTCTTATTACAGATTCCTCTATAAAATGGGCCGTGAACAATCAATTATACCCCTTCAATATGAAAGCAAAGCATCTTAATGTAACTGCTCATAATGATTTGTATAAATCGATATACCATCAAATCCATGTAAAACTTACAATGGATAAGCGAAAAGCAAACAGATATTTTGTGCTTAAAGGTCTATTCTATTTTAGCTTGGCCATAACTAGCTACTTATTAATCTATTCAATTAGTAATCCCGTAGCTTTCGTTTTAAATTTTGTGTTATTTGGTTTTATAGCTGTTTTACTTTGTTTTAATTTTGCGCATGACCTGAGTCATCATTCAATTTTCAAACGTCCCTTTTGGGACAATTTGTTTTTTGAGTTTATTTATACATTGGTTGGGGCTCACCCCGAGGCATGGAAAAAAAGACATATTAACTCTCATCACATTGCCCCAAATGTTGCGAATTTCGATACAGACTTAGCCATAACTGGATTGATTCGAGTATTACCGCAAGGCAGTCGGAAATGGTACCATAAGTACCAATATATTTATGCACCATTTGCCTATATGTCGTATTCCTTTTATTGGGTATTTATTAAAGACTTTATTGTTCTGAAACAATTTGCACCCAAGAGTAAAAAACAACAATTGAGGTACTTACTCACATTTATTGCACTAAAATCGTTTTACTTATTCTATTTATTAATCTTTCCAATGTTCTATTCTCATCAATCTATTTGGGTTGTTTTGACTGCTTTTTTGGCAATGCACATGGTGCAATCTCTGTACACCCTTTTCACTTTTTTTATAACACATCATGTACATGGAGCTAACTACCCAACCGCTAATAAAGATGGCTTAATAAGTACTTCATGGTTCATGAATCAAATAAAAAGTTCGAACGACTTTTATCCTTTTAGTAATGTTGCTAATTTCATTTTTGGTGGAGTAAACAACCATGTTGCACATCACTTATTTCCTAATATCAGCCATTATCATTACCCTAAACTAAACCGAATTCTGTATGGCGCACTATTGGAAAACAACATTACCCCTAATCAAACAACCTACCTAGGTGGAATTATTTCACATTTAAAACTATTAAAAAAAAGAGGGCTACAAATTAAATAACAGTTTACAACACTATGTAAAATACATTAAAACATATTTTACACTAACCGTTAAACAATAGAAAATGACTATTAATAAAATAAAATGGACCTTAACGATATTTTCTCTTTTAACAAATTTCTGTCTTTGTCTCGCTCAGGATAAAGGAATAATAACAATTGCAGGACATATTGTTGACACGGACAATACCCCATTAATACGCGCTACCGTTCAGGACATCAACACTCAGAAAGGAACAACGACAAACAAATATGGAGTTTTTCTATTAACGCTTCCTCAACAAACTACAACCATCAGGATATCATATGTTGGTTACCATACATTCGAAAAGAAAATCACAGCAACAGATATTAGCCAATCAAAAAATGACACGCTTCAGCTTTCCATTTCATTAAAACCGAAAATTACCGAGCTGACAGAAGTTGAAGTACGTGCAGCCGATATTCAACGAGCATATGATAAACCCAGGATTTTAATTATTGACTACGACTTTCACACAGATGGGCTGTTATTACTTCTATCAATAAATAATCAGTACAGACTGCGATTGGTTGATGAGAACAGCAATACACTTAATGATATTACGATTCGTAAGAAACCTGAGAGATTATACAGGGACTGCTTAGACGATTTGCACATTTTGTATTCAGACAGTACTTATCAAATCAAAGAAACAAATTCTGAACTTAGCTTAATGAGTGGCTTTTCAATAAAGACATTTAGTGAATATCTACTGCCATGTATTGCAGCAAACGATGAGAGCTTATTTTTCAAAGAATATGGATTGCACAATCAATCGATGATTTACTACCTAATCGAAAAAGAGAGCAAACAAGAGAGGCTACTGCAGGAAATCGTTGACAAGAAAAGTTTAATAGGAATTGACGACTATTACCGAAAAACAATGGCAGAAGCTGGAATCACACAGAATGTTATGGGAGAGAACACCGTAGCCCAACAAAATTCTGCCCGACAAGTGTATGCGAACTATTGGTTTTACAAAAGCATTCTAAACAGGCCTATTTACAATCCATTATGCGAAGTGAGGGATTCACTTTTCCTTTTTAACCATCTTGCTGACACAGTATTTGTTTACAATAAAAAAGGTGAATTTCAAAGGGCTTTCCCTATCAACTACCATTACAAAGACGGATGGAAAAATGAGCTCATAATGGACTACTTAAAAAAAGAAATATATGCGAAATGTGTAAGGGACGGACTGGTTTATCTCTTAAAAATTGATCCTAACAGTGGACACATTCTGAGTGAATTCAAATTAAGTGGGCATGTTTTTCCGGACAAAATAAAAATCCGACACGGCTTTGCATATTATTTATCTATTGACAACAAGTACAATAGCGTGCAAAATGTATACAGACAGAAATTAAACTAAAACAACGGTATACAACAAAAAATAAACGCCATTAAAACAAACGATTATTCAAAACTTTGTAAGTAATTGCAAAAAAATAAAGTTCGTAACTAATCACACATAAAAACATATCATGGCAAAAATCACATTAAAGGGAAACGCAATAAATACAAGTGGCGAATTACCAAATGTTGGAAGCCTAGCAAAGGACTTCAAACTGATAGCGACTGATTTATCTACCAAAACACTGAACGACTTTAAAGGAAAGAACTTAGTGTTAAATATTTTCCCAAGTATTGACACTGGCACGTGCGCAGCATCAGTTCGAAACTTTAATAAATCAGCTACTAATCTTAATAACACTAGTGTTTTGTGCATTTCCAGAGATTTACCATTTGCTCAAAATAGATTTTGTGGAGCAGAAGGAATTAAAAATGTACTTATGCTGTCAGATTTTAATACTGGTCAATTTGGTAAAGATTACGGTTTGAATATTATAGATGGACCACTTGCAGGACTACATTCAAGATGTATCTTGGTTATTAATACAGAGGGGAGGGTAATTTATACAGAGCAAATATCTGAAACTACCGAAGAACCGAACTACGATTTGGCTCTAGAAAGTTTGTAATACACTCATATGGAAAAGAATTGTGTTTGTAAAACAAACAATTATGGTTCTATGAAAAACTCTCACAACAAAACCTAAACTGCATTAAAACGCAGTTCAGCCATAACTTACATGCCAATATAAAGCACTATTTCATTATCTTTCCTCAAAGAGCAGGAGCATTACGTGAATTTGTTGCCGATATTTCAGGTCCATATGATGGTATTACTCACTTCGAGTATACAAAAAATAACTAGTAGAAATAATGGCGCAGCTGTAGTAGAAGCTAGAATTAAAATCATCGAAAGACTTAGAATCTTTAATTGCTAGAATGAAACAGTGCAATTTTTACGGAGATTATTTAAATGATAAACCTGATTTATTTCAGTTTTTGTTTTAGAGATTCGTAAATTAGTATAGTAAAACTTATTACTATGGCTTTAAATAAAACTTCACTGGAAGTCCCAGAACAATATAAAATAAATAGAATAATAGAACAAAACACCTATTTAGTTGGTGGACAATTAAAACCGTGGTTAGGTGAAACAATTAATGTATATTCAACAATATCTTCTACAGAATCATACAAACCAACATTATTAGGAACCATCCCTCAATTAGGTGAAAAAGAAGCTTTCGAAGCCTTAGATGCTGCATGTAATGCTTTTGACAAAGGAAAAGGATTGTGGCCTACAATGAAGGTTACAGATCGTATCGCATGTATGGAAAAGTTTGTACAACAAATGAAAACCAAACGCGATGAGGTTGTAAATCTACTCATGTGGGAAATAGGAAAAACATTGCCAGATTCAGAAAAAGAATTTGACAGAACTATTGATTATATCTACGATACAATAGAAGATTATAAACAAATGGATAGAGATAGCGCTAAGTTTGAAAAAAACGGAGGCGTTTATGCTCATATTAGAAGAGGTCCATTAGGAGTTGTATTGTGTTTAGGTCCTTATAATTATCCATTAAATGAAACTTTTTGTTTGCTAATTCCTGCTTTAATTATGGGAAACACAGCCATCTTTAAACCTGCTAAATACGGAGTTTTATTGATGTCACCTTTATTAGAAGCATTCCAAAATAGTTTTCCTAAGGGTGTAGTAAACATAATTTATGGAAGAGGAAGAGTCTTAGCTACACCAATTATGAAGACTGGTAAAGTAGACGTTTTAGCTTTGATTGGTAATAGTACATCAGCCAATGCATTACAAGCTCAACATCCAAAAAGTAATAGATTACGTTTAGTTTTAGGCTTAGAAGCAAAAAACCCAGCGATAGTTTTATCGGATGCCGATTTAGATGTTACTATTGAGGAATGTTTGGCAGGATCATTATCGTTTAACGGTCAGCGTTGTACAGCTTTAAAAACCATCTATGTTCATGAAGCTATTGTAGAAGAATTCAACAAACGATTTTCCGCAAAAGTTGATGAACTAAAATTTGGAAATCCTTGGGAATCTGGAGTAAAATTAACGCCATTACCAGAACCAGATAAACCTGCGTATATTCAAGAACTCATTGACGATGCAACAGAAAAAGGAGCTTCAATTTTAAACATTAAAGGAGGCGAAACTTCAGATAATTATATTTTCCCAGCTGTTTTATATCCAGTAAATAAAGAAATGAGAGTTTTTCACGAAGAGCAATTTGGGCCTGTAGTTCCTGTTGTTTCTTTCAAAGATATTAACGAACCTTTAGATGATATTGCAGATTCTAATTACGGACAACAAGTAAGTCTCTTTGGGAAAAATGTTAAAACCTTATCACCATTAATAGATAGTTTAGTAAATCTTGTTTGTAGAGTAAATTTAAACAGTTCTTGTCAACGTGGACCAGATGTATATCCATTTACAGGAAGAAAAGATTCAGCTGTAAGTACATTAAGTGTACATGATACATTGCGTATGTTTTCTATTAGAACTTTTGTAGCATCAAAAGACAATCCGTACAATAATGCAATCTTAGAAGAATTATTAGACAAAAAGTCTTCTAATTTTATTAGTACAGATTATATTTTATAGTCTAATTAGAAATAAACACTTGATAATAAATTATCTGTAATTATAAATGCCAATTTTACAGATAATCGAAAATCGAATAAAAAATGATTTGGTAATGATTGTCATTCCAAATTAATTTTTATATTTGCAACATGATTTTACAACGATATAAAATAGTTCCTGCAAGTCCCGCACGCCGTTGCCGCTAATTATTACCCAAAGCAGTAACGAGTTATTACTATTTTATAAAAATCAAATTGAACACAACATCTCACATATCACTTATTAAATCTCAAGTTATTTCTAAAAATAACTCGAAATGCGTACGTCGCACTTTTCCTCGTCGCCCGTAAGGGTATATGCTATTTTGGAACTCAGGTGAGTCCGGTTCCGTATCCCATCATCATAACAACTTCAAGTTTATAATTACTAAAAATCTAGATAATGGAAATCATTATTACTGATAAATCACATGCTATTTATGCGGAAATTATCTGCGGCACAATTGCAGATTCTGCCAACGTAAGAGGAACAGGTATTGCCAAAAGAACCCCAGAGTACATTATCCAAAGAATGGAAAATGGAAATGCTGTTATTGCTTTAGATGGAGAAAAGTTTGTGGGATTTTGCTATATAGAAAAATGGGATCATGGAAAGTTTGTTGCCAATTCTGGATTGATAGTTCATCCAGATTATAGAGGAAAAGGGATTGCAAAATTAATAAAGAAGAAAATTTTTGAGCACTCTAGAACTAAGTTTCCAGAAGCAAAAGTATTTAGTATTACAACGGGATTAGCTGTCATGAAAATGAATAGTGAGTTAGGCTATAAACCAGTAACATTTTCTGAATTAACAAAAGATCAATCATTCTGGAAAGGGTGTCAAACATGCAAAAACTACGATGTCTTACAAAGAACATCTCAAAATATGTGTTTGTGTACGGGCATGTTATATGACCCAAACACAAAAGAAGAAATTCCAAAAAAAGCAAAAATGAAAGCTTGGCAAAGACTCAAAAGCATCAAACAAACACTCTTTTTAAAGAAAGATAAAAAATAAGATTATGAAAAAATTAGTACTAGCTTATAGTGGCGGATTAGACACATCGTATTGTGCCGTCCATTTTTCTAAAGATTTGGGTTATGATGTTCATGCCGTAAGTGTAAATACAGGTGGCTTTTCACAAGTTGAAATCAACGAGATTGAAAAGAAAGCCTATCAGATGGGTGTAACCTCTTATCAAAATATCAATTCGATTGATTCCTATTATCAAAAAGTAATCAAGTATTTGATCTACGGGAATGTGTTGAAAAACAATACCTATCCATTGTCTGTAAGTGCAGAAAGAATTATTCAAGCTATTGAAATTATTGAATATGCGAAGGGAATTGGAGCAGATTATATTGCTCACGGAAGCACAGGAGCGGGAAATGATCAAGTAAGATTTGATTTGATTTTTCAAACCTTAGCACCAGAGATTGAAATTATTACTCCTATAAGAGATCAAGAATTAACCAGAAAACAAGAGATAGAATATTTACAATCTAAAGGAATTGAAATGTCTTGGTCTAAAGCGAAGTATTCAATTAATAAAGGATTGTGGGGAACCAGTGTTGGAGGTTCAGAAACACTAACTTCAAATTTACCCTTACCAGAAGAAGCATATCCATCTCAATTACAAAAAGAAGGAAGTGAAAAAGTGAAATTGACTTTTTCTGAAGGCGAATTAATGGCAATAAATGATGAAGAAGGATTGCCTCAAGATACTATTGAAACATTAAATAATTTAGCCTCTGAATACGCCATAGGAAGAGATGTTCATGTAGGTGATACAATTGTGGGAATTAAAGGAAGAGTCGGTTTTGAAGCCGCTGCTGCTAGTATCATTATCAAAGCGCATCATTTATTAGAAAAACACACATTAACCAAATGGCAGTTGCAACACAAAGACTATTTAGCCAATTGGTACGGAACGCATTTACATGAAGGGTTGTATTTAGATCCTGTGATGAGAAATTTGGAAGCTTTCTTAGAAAGTAGTCAAGCAAAAGTTTCTGGTGATGTTTTTATCACCTTAAAACCATATCATTTTACCTTAGATGGCATTACTTCTAATCACGATTTAATGAAATCCGATTTTGGAAGTTATGGTGAAGAAAACAAAGCTTGGACAGCAGCAGAAGCCAAAGGATTTATAAAAATCTATGGAAATCAAAGTAAAATTTATCAAAACGTAAACAGATGACTCTCATAAAGGGGTTAAATACTAATAGTTGCCGAGCATAGTTGATTGGTGGCTGAGCGAAGACGAAGCCTAATAATCAAAAAAAAACATGAAAATCAAAGTAGGAATAATAGGAGGAGCAGGATATACAGCTGGTGAATTGATTAGAATTTTACTGAATCACAAAGAAGTAAACCTCAATTTTATTTACAGCACATCCAATTCAGGAAATAAAGTCAGTGACATACATCAAGATTTAGTAGGAGATACAGATTTAGTTTTTACTAAAAAAATCAATCCAGAAGTTGATGTCTTGTTTTTGTGTTTAGGACACGGAAATTCTAAAGCATTTATAGAAGAACATATATTCTCATCAAAAACAAAAATTATTGATTTAAGTAATGATTTTAGACTAAACGAAGATGTATACTTTAAAGGTAGAGAGTTTGTTTATGGATTGCCAGAACTTCAAAAAGAGAAGATTAAGCAAGCGAATAGTATTGCGAATCCTGGTTGTTTTGCAACAGCTTTACAATTAGGAATCTTACCTTTAGCTGCCAATAATTTACTGAAAGAAGATTTGCACATCAACGCAGTAACTGGTGCAACAGGAGCGGGAACTTCTTTGTCAAAAACCACACATTTTACATGGAGAGATAATAACTTCTCTTATTATAAACCTTTTAAACATCAACATTTAGGAGAGGTTTATCAATCGGTAAAACAATTGCAACAAGATTTTGATACCGATATAAATTTTGTGCCAAATAGAGGGAATTTTTCTAGAGGAATTTTCGCAACAATCTACACTAAGTTCTCAGGAAGTATAGAAGATGCAACAAAGCTTTATACTGATTTTTATAAAGATTCGGTGTTCACATTTTTATCAAATAAAGAATTGCATTTAAAACAAGTTGTAAACACAAACAAATGCCTAATTCATCTCCATAAACACAATGATAAGTTATTGATTACAAGTTGTATTGACAACCTATTAAAAGGAGCTTCAGGTCAGGCTGTACAAAACATGAATCTCATGTTTGGTTTTGAAGAGACCATGGGGATTCAACTAAAAGCGAATTATTTCTAGACAGCGTGTCATTCTGCACGGACACTGAGCTTGTCGAAATGTGATGCGGAATTCGAAGGATTAAAAATAGATTCCCATTTTCACGGGAATGACAAAATAAAAAAACATGAAAATAGCCATCATAGGAACCGGAAATTTAGGATGTTCAATTGCAAAAGGATTAATAAATGCAAATGCAATCACATCTTTATATTTAACAAAAAGGAATTTAGAATCCCTCAATGAATTTGAAGGATATAAGAATGTCCTACTAACAACAAATAATAAAACAGCTATTCAAAATTCGGACATAATAATTTTTGCAGTTCAGCCATCACATTTAGAAACAATTTTAGAAGATATTAAAGAGTTATTGACTGAAAATCATGTGTTAATTTCTACCATTACTGGTTTTTCAATTTCTAAGATAGAACAAGTTGTTGGTCAAAATAAGTTTATCATTAGAGCAATGCCAAATACAGCAATTGCTGTAGGGAAATCTATGACATGTTTGTGTAGTAATGAACAAGGAAATGAAAGAATTAAAATAGCAGAAGCCATTTTTAATAGACTGGGAAATTCAATTGTAATTCCAGAAAATCAAATGCAAGCCGCTACAGTTGTTTGCGCTAGTGGAATTGCTTTTTGGATGCGACTGATGAGGGCTACAACTCAAGCAGCAATTCAATTAGGATTTGATGCACATGAAGCTCAAAAATTAGCGATGTATACAAGTGAAGGTGCTGCAAATTTATTAATAACAACTGGAAATCATCCAGAACAAGAAATCGACAAAGTAACCACCCCAAAAGGTTGTACTATTGAAGGGCTCAACGAGATGGAACACAAAGGGTTGAGTTCTTCTTTAATTCAAGGAATGGTAGCTTCTTTTAATAAAATAAATAGTATTAAAACAGACCAATTATGAGTTTATTTAATGTTTATCCACTATTTGATATTACGCCAGTAAGTGCAAAAGATGTCTATGTATATGATGAAAATGATGTTCAGTATCTAGATTTGTATGGAGGTCACGCTGTAATTTCTATTGGTCATTCGCATCCAAAATATGTATATAATATAGCCAAACAATTGAATCAGATTGGCTATTATAGTAATTCAATTCAAAATCCTTTACAAGTAGAATTAGCTTCAGAATTAGAAACTGCTTCTGGTTGTAAAGATTATCAATTGTTTTTATGTAATTCTGGAGCGGAAGCCAACGAAAATGCTATTAAACTAGCTTCTTTTCATACCAATAGAAAGAAAGTAATTGCTTTTAAAAATGGTTTTCATGGAAGAACTTCTGCGGCAGTTGCAGCTACAGATAATTCAAAAATAATTGCTCCTGTTAATGCTCAACAAGAAGTAGAGTTCTTTCAATTAGGGGATTTAGTTGGTGTTGAAGCTGCTTTAAAAAAGAATGATGTTTGTGCTGTTATTATAGAAAGCATTCAAGGTGTTGGAGGCTTGGATGAAAGTACCACTAGTTTTTATAAAGGATTAGATATGATTTGTAAAAGGCATGATGTTGTTTTAATTGCCGATGAAGTACAATCTGGTTTTGGAAGAACAGGAGATTTTTTCGCATTTCAAAAACATGGAATAAAACCAGACATTATTTCGATGGCAAAAGGAATGGGAAATGGATTTCCAGTTGGCGGAATTTTAATTCATCCAACTATCAAAGCATCTTACGGTTTATTAGGAACCACTTTTGGAGGAAATCATCTGGCTTGCGTGGCTTCTTTAACGGTTTTGGAAGTTTTGAAAAAAGAGAAGTTGCAACAAAATGTAAAAGAGATTTCAAATTATTTTATAAAGACAGCACAGTCATTATCAAAAGTAAAGGCTATTAAAGGACGAGGTTTAATGTTGGGATTGGAGTTTGATTTTCCAATTGCAGATTTAAGAAAGGAATTAATTTTCAAGCATAAAATCTTTACAGGAAGTGCAAAAAATCCAAATGTGTTAAGAATCTTACCACCTTTAACTATTCAAAAAGAACATATTGATGTATTTATAAATGCTTTAAAAATGGAGTTAGGAAAGTAAAATATCTCAATTCTACTCAAGGGGAAATTAATTTGTCTGATCGAGCGGAGTCGAGATCTTAAAAAAGATAAGATGAAAAAATATACAGCCATTTACGATATAGAAAATATTGAACAAACGGTTCAAGAAGCGATTAAACTGAAAGAGAATCCATTTCAATTTGAAAAATTAGGCAAGCATAAAACATTGGTAATGCTCTTTTTTAATGCTAGTTTAAGAACAAGATTAAGTACAGAAAAAGCAGCTAGAAATCTTGGAATAGAAGTGATGATTTTAAATATCAGTGATGCTTGGAATCTAGAGTATGAAGATGGAACTGTCATGAACCTTAATACTGCAGAACACATAATAGAAGCTGCTCAAGTCATTTCTCAGTATGCTGATATTATTGCTGTAAGGGCTTTTCCATCACTAATAGATAAAGAAAAAGACGAATCAGAATATGTTTTAAAAAACTTTGTAAAATACGCCACAGTTCCTATTGTAAATATGGAAAGTGCAACAGCACATCCATTACAAGCTTTGGCAGATGCAATTACAATTGAAGAATTAAAAACTACAACCAAACCAAAAGTTGTATTGTCTTGGGCTCCGCATCCAAAAGCATTGCCACAAGCTGTTGCTAACTCTTTTGTGAGTATGATGAAAGAATTAGACGTGGAGTTTATTATTACGCATCCAAAAGGATATGAATTGAATAAAGAACTCACTAAAAATGTAGCGATCAATTACAATCAAGAAGAAGCATTAAAGAATGCAGATTTTGTATACACAAAGAATTGGAGTAGTTATGATAACTA
>Ga0066381_10000166_pt1 | contig 12918 bp, 9 predicted proteins | sample Knorr_S23_td_AAI_FD_70949 | JGI IMG/M metagenome (GOLD analysis project Ga0066381, IMG submission 70949) | Marine microbial communities from Southern Atlantic Ocean transect - Knorr_S23_td_AAIW_ad_876m_LV_B | ecosystem: Environmental > Aquatic > Marine > Oceanic | place: Southern Atlantic ocean... | reverse complement strand
CTTTTCTTTTTCTGGTCGGGGTGGTCGGATTCGAACCGACGACCCCCTACACCCCATGCAGGTGCCCTGCCGGACTGGGCCACACCCCGACGCTCAGCAATTATAACACTCATGAGCCAGGCATGGAGGAGCCAATTTGAGAGAGGCCAAAAATCCCCTCTCCCTCGAGGGAGAGGGTTAGGGTAAGGGAGAATCGATGGCCCGCAGAGATTTGACATCTTCGAAGCGACCGGCCCATTGCAGCAGCAACGCCTAGTCGGCATAATTGCTGAACGCCGGCGGCAGATCGCTGTCAGCGATCTGTTTGGAGGAACTCCCCATGCCCGGACCCCTGGACGACGTCAAGGTCGTCGACTTCACCGAGATAATAGCTGGGCCCCTAGCCGGCCGCTTGCTGGCCGACTTGGGCGCCGACGTGATCAAGGTGGAACCGCCCTGGGGCGAGCCCTGGCGGCTGACTCAGCGGTTCACTGACACCGAGAGCCGCACCTTCATGACCTATAACCGGGGCAAACGCAGCCTACCGCTGAACCTGACCAAGAACGCCGCTGCCGAGATCCTCAAGCGGCTGATCCCGAAGATGGACATCGCCCTGGTCAATTTCAGGCCCGATGTCGCGGCCAAATTGGGCGTGGACTACGAGACGCTGTCCGACATCAACCCTCGGTTGATCTACTGCGAACTGACCGCCTACGGCCGGGAAGGGCCCGACGCGGACCGCCCAGGCTACGACATGATCGTCCAGGCCATGACCGGGATGGTGGCCTCCGAGACCAAGACTCTGGACGGAGTTCCGTCGTGGGTCTGGTCCAGCCCTTTGATCGACACCTCGGCCGGCATATGCATGGCCTGGTCGGTCTGCGCCGCGCTCTACGCCAGAGAACGCACCGGCGTAGGACAGAAAGTCGAGACCAGCCTCTTGGCGTCGGCACTTTCGCTGATGGGGGCCCGGTTCCTGCACGTGGAGTCGCTGGACGGGGAGACTAGGGACAAGACGATTAAAGAATTGGAAGCGAAACGGGCGGAAGGCGCCACCTATGAAGAGATGGTAGCCGCCTCGCCGGGAAGCCGCCGCCGGGAGCACCACGGTAATCTCTACTACCGGGTCTACTACACCGAGGACTCCCCCATCGGCGTCGGCTGTCTCAGCGACCCGCTGCGCCGCCGCTTGTTGGAAACCCTGGGCCTCACTGACGACGGCCTGGAGCCGGGCTGGGACCCAACTAAGCCCGAGTCCCGGGCCTACAGCCAGGCGCTGGAGCAGCGAGCCGAGGAGTTGATCGCCGAGAAACCCAGCGCCGAGTGGCTACAGATCTTCGAGGAACGGGCCATCCCCGCTGGGCCGGTGCGCTTCATCGAGGAGATGTTCGACGACCCCCAGGTGGTGGCAAACGGCCTGGTCACTGAGGTAGAACACGTTCAAGAGGGCAAGGTGAAGATGATGGGTCCAATGGCCCATTTCCGGGGCACCGTTCCAACCCCTCCCGCCGCTTCCCCCGCTCTGGGCCAGCACGCCGGCGAGATACTGGAGAGCCTGGGTTTCACCAAGGCAGAGGTCGAGTCTTGGCGGGATGACGGGGTGATTGGTTAGCTCTCAGCCGTCAGCTATCAGATTTCAGCAATAAAGAAGTAGGGGCGCCGCAGGCAGCGCCCCTACTTCTTGGTATCGGATGCCGGAGGACGACCTGCTTAGAGTTCGCCCAAGAAGGCGGCCATGGCGGCGTTGAACTCGTCGGGTTTCTCCATCTGAGGACTGTGGCCGCAGTTGTCGATGGACTTCAACGTGGCGTTCGGTAGCAGCTTGGAATACATCTCGCCGCATTCCACGGGGATGATGGCGTCCTGCTTGCCCCAGACGACCAGCGCCGGAGTTTTCACACTGCCCAGGTAGTGAGGCAGGCTGGGATTGTGGAGGTAGGGCCGCCAGCACAGCCTGGAAAGCATCTCCATGTTGCCATGCCCGATAGCTGCTCCTTCTGGGGTCGGGTCCGCCGATATGACGTCATAGCTGGGTACCTGAGAGGGGTCGTGGAACCCCAGCTTCAGCCGGGTCTCGCCGGAAACCATGAAGACCTCGGTGATCTCGCCCTTCTCGGGGCGGACTCCCGCCGCGTCAATCAAGACCAATCCCTTGATGTTGTGATGGTCCATTGCCGCCATCTCGGCGGCGATCCAGCCGCCCACAGAATGCCCGACCAAGACGTAGTCTTCGAGACCCAACTCTTGGACCATATCCTTGTAGAAATGGGCCAGGTCGTTGATCGTGTACAGCCAGTCCGGCCGCTCTGAGCCGAAGAAACCGGGATGGGACGGTGCGTACACGGTAAATTTCTCCGCTAGCGGACTGGCCGTGGGGTCGAAAGTCCCGAATCCTCCGCCTCCGTGCAAAAAGAGCAGGGGCGGTCCTGAGCCGGATTTGTGCATCTCAATTTTGTGCCCTGAAACCGTGGCCTCAGACTGGTTGGCGGTTTTCATCAGAGTCATTGATTATCCCTCGATCTTCGCCGAAATTACCGCACGATGACTGTATTGGGATGTCATATAAAGGGGGCAGCCTGTTATCCGAGACTGACGGGCGGCAACCCGATTTTGTTACAAACGAGGAGGGTTGTCAAGTTGCCTGCGTACGCACTTCTTGACACCGTTCTGGCCCGTCAATACCATAGGATTACGGGTTCTTCCCCGGAAGGGCCATCGTTCTTCCCTTCCGACCGGTGGAAGAGCACCGCACCGTTGGGGATTAGTCCAGTGGTAGGACGCCTGACTCTGGATCAGGAAGCGGAGGTTCGAACCCTCCATCCCCAGCCATCGCAGCCTCGGTTTTCGTCTCTCAAGCTTGCGGGCCACGTTTGACACTCTTTTGCTACCTCGGTATCATCCACGCGCCCTCGTGGCCTTAGCCCCGCGGCGGACTCCAGACCGATCCTCAATCACCAGATCTCCGTATAACCGGATAACGTCATTACGAACCCCCAACAGGTCTCCCGGCAGGACTTCATTCGATGAGTAAATTAGCAGCCTTGGGGCGATTCATCGGGACTTGGTACTCCAGACCGGGTCCGGCAGATCCTTCGCTTCACTCAGGATGACAGATGCACGAAATGGCGGCGTCTATGCGCCTGGGTTGTACCACCCCAAAACGCGATAAAACTCCCTGGATCAGAGAGCTTTATTTGGAGACCTATATCAGTGCATCCAGAGACCCGGATTGCTCCACCATTATTGTAATTCCATCAAGAGCGCATCTGCGGTTAAATCAGGTCTCCGCGCCCGGTAATTGATAGAGCAGCAACCGGGCAGGTTGGAAACCCGCCCCTTACGTCTGCTGGCGATCGTATTTACAATCAAGAGCCGTCAGACCATTTGTGGGGTAGGCTGGCCAGTCTGCCGAAGCCTAGATCGTCGCACAATGCCTGGTATTTCTCCCGGTCGACGCCTTTCCACTCCAGGGCCGCCAAGGATGCGGCTATGGGCACGTCGGTGCGCAGGGTGGTCAGGTCTTTGTATAGACGCGCTTCGCTGGCATTGGCATTCAGGCTTTCAGCCGCGGCTGCTGCTCCCCTAACCTTCACCTCCCAATCAGCGGCATCGTGCGGGATGTCTTCGATGTGGCCGTACTGGGCGAGCAATTGGGCTGAGGTCTTAGCGCCCCATTTGGGAATCCCCGGTATTCCGTCCGCCGCGTCGCCGGTCAGCGCCAACAGATCGGGAATGGAACCGGGGGAGACGCCGAATTTCTCGATCACGCCGGTCTCGCCCATAACTGTTTCCCGGCGGCGGTCATAGCAGACGACGGAATCACCCTGGACCATCTGGGCCAAGTCCTTGTCCGGGGAGCAGATAACCACCTGTTCAACTTCGCTGAGCCCGGTGCAGTAAGCGGTGGCGGTGGCGATGGCGTCGTCAGCCTCGTATTCAACCATCGGCCAGGCCAGGATCCCCAGGGACTCCACCGCCCGTTCGGCCAGTTCAAATTGGGCCAGCAGGTCTTCCGGAGTGCCGTTGCCGGTCTTATAGCCGTCGAACATATCGTTCCGGAACGACTTCACAACATGGTCGAACGCGCAGCCGACATGGGTCACTTGGTCTTCCCGAAGCAGATAGAGAAGGCTTTGCACGATGCCTCGGACCGCGCCCACCGGACGTCCGTCCGGCGCCTGGATGGGCGGAAGGGCGAAATAGGACCGGAACAATTCGTAGGTGCCGTCCACCAGATGGACTTTCATATCGTCCTTTTCACCTGGCTATTCGGTGAAATAAACATAGCGGTACTTTGGAATCACCAATGGGAAGAGGAAGTAGTCGTTGACGTTCGGCTTGATCAGGACCGAGCCGCCGTTGGAGTGCCAGAGCGGCACCCACGGAGCGTCATATACGATGATTTCTTCGGCTTGGTGATAAAGCTCGAACCTGGCTGATTCGTCCAGCTCCACACGGGCCCGTTCCAACAGGACGTCCAATTGGCCGTTGTTGTACTCCGATTGGTTGTTGTTACTCTTGCTGTGGAACAAGACATCCAGGAAATTCTCCGGGTCAGGGTAGTCGGCTATCCAACCGAGACCGCCGAACATCTGGAACCGGTTCTGATGGAGGTCCTGCAGGAATGTGGCCCATTCGGTTTGTTGAAGTTGAATGTCCACATTCAGGTTCTCTCCCCACATGGCCAACATCGCCTCGATGGACGGGCTGACGCCGGCGCCGAAGTTGCCTGGCAGGGTGAGGATTATCCTGGGCAGTTCGTCCAAGGCGCCGTATTTGGACTCCTGGATCAATCTGAGGGCCTTCTCCGGGTCGTATTCATATCCTTGGAGGTCTGGGTTGTAGCCGGGGAACCCGGGTGGCAGGATGCCCGCCGCAGGCACCACTAGGTCTTCGAGCAAGGTGCTGGCTAAGGTCTGCCGGTCTATGGCGTAGTTGAAAGCCTGTCTGACTTTGATGTCGTCGAACGGAGGTTCAGTTGTGTTGAGGCCAAAGTAATCGATGTCGAATTGGGGCGGGGCCGCGACCACTTCGCTTCGTAAGGCATTGGATGGGTCCAAAATGCCATCCAACAGACTCAGTGGGATGCCGGTGATGTGCAACTCGTCATTCTCGTACATCAGCATGCTATTGCCGCCGCTGATCAAGAATTCTACCCCGTCGATCATGGCTGGCCCTAGGTGGTAGCCATCGAACTTTTCGAGCCTAAGTACCTCGCCTGGTCGGTATTCCGCAAGTTTGAAGGGCCCGGTGCCGTTGGGTTCAAAGATCCAGTCCCGGCCCGATTCCACATTCTGCTGGTCCAGCACAAAACTCACAGGGTAGGTGAGCTTGGAAAGGAAATAGGGCTTGGGAGCGTCGATGGTAATGGTCACAGTGCTGTCATTGATCACCTGGATACCTGATATCGCAGTTGAAGCCCCGGATAATTTCTGAGTAACACCAACGATGTCATTGAGGAAAACGCTGGCGTTGAAAGCCTCGGTGAGCGGGTCCGCCGCTCTCTCCAACGACCATTTGATATCGTTTGCCGTTACCTCCCTGCCGTCATGGAACTTGGCATAGGGATGGATGCGGAAGGTGGTGGTCCGTCCATCTGGGCTAACTTCCCAGTTCTCGGCTAGGTCGCCCACGATGGCCAGGTTCCGGTCAATGGTCATCAGCCCGCTGTAGATCTCCACAGCGTAGACTGCCGAGTTGACATCGGTGGTCAGGTGGGGGTCCAGCGTAGGCGGATCTGCTCCCAGTCGGAGAAAGATGCCGCCCTCAACGATCTTCTTGGCGTCGGAACGGGTTGCAGGCTCGCTGGTGGATTGGGGTACTGGAACGGCGGTCGCCTGCGTCCCAAGTGCCGCTTGGGGGACCGATGTCGGATTGGCTCCACTAGACGAATCAGGTGTCGGGCTAGTGGCGGAATCGGTGGTGGAGTCCGACGAACACGCGATGGCAACCACGAGAAATAACGATAGTGATGCGAAAACGAGTCTCATGTAATCCTCGCTTAACGGTCTGGCAACGGGATAGCCGCGCTCTGTGTGACGTAACGATATATGGTATCGACAATCTGGTGCCAGCCTCGGTGGCGTTCCATTTGAATCTTCTTGTAATTATGCCTCTAGCTTGGCGTCAATGGAAGGAGCCAGATCTCCTTCGTAGACTCGGTCAGCCTCGAATCCCATGATTCAGGGAATGGCTATACTGGTCTTTGTAAGGATACGCCATGACACCGGTATCGGATTACATCGCGCTGGACCGCCGCCCATGCAACGTATGAGCAGCGGCCAGCCAATGGAATATCATTCTCCTGGCGAAGTTGTGTGTTTCGGAGTGCTGAGCTACCTTCAGTTGATGGTGGTAGACCAGGTGCCGGTGTACAACCAAGGAACGCCCATCAGTCAGTTGACCGATTCCTACGGCGACGACGCGGCCATCGTGGCTGGGATGCTCCACCACTGGGGGCAGAAAACCAGGCTCATACCATCTGCGGTAGGCGATGACGAATTGGGCCGTAAGGTGGCCGATGCCGTAGGCGGTCTGGGAGTGCCAGTGAGTATGGTAATCGACCCGGCGGTTTCCACCGTGGCAGAGATTTCCATCGCCGACCCCAGCGGCGCGCGCACGTATTTTTACCACAGGACTCCAGAGCTGTTGGCCACGCTGGACGCTGCCGATCTGGCGCCGTTGGAAAACGCCGCCTACCTGTACGTTGACTGGTACGACGGAGACCACATCATACGGCCCATGGAAGTGGCCACACGGCTGGGAGTGCCGGTACTGGTGAACCTGGAAGACCAATACGAGAACGCCGAATTGTTGTCCAAGCTACTTCCGTTCGCAACCGTCTGCCAGGTGTCGGCGGACAGTCCTGATAAGGGATATGGGCTGGAATCGATCGCCGATGGCTTGTTGAAAGCAGGAGTGGGCACGGTATCGGTCACCGGAGGCAGCCGCGGTTGTTTGGTGGCGCACTCCGGACAGAAGGTCAGGGTGAGTGCGCCTAAGGTGGACGTGATTGACGGCAACGGGGCAGGGTCAGCTTTCTCAGCCGCCTATATCTACGGTAGTTTGCGAGGTTGGGACCTTGAGAAGTGCGCGCGTTTCGCCACCGCTCATTCCAGCCTGAAATGCGGCGTCCCGGGATACACAGTGGCTGCCGTTGCCGAAGCAGAGCGGCTGGCCGCTGAGCTAAGTGTTGATGTCGACAAGCGGATTTAGCCGGCTGAGACATGAGTCATCCCGGAGATCGACTCGCGAGTCTAAGCGGAATTTTGGCCACAACAGTTCGTCCTGAGCGTGTCGAAGGATGCGCCTCGGTCACGTTCGACGCGAAGAGGGTGGGCGACGGGCTCACCACGAACGGATGGCTAGAAATCTAAAATTCTTGAATCCCACTGAAGGGGAATCTCAGTATCTACTAACCCGCAACCCTCGCGCGCGCATATCTTAAGTAAATCTCGGATGACTCATGTTTCAAGCACTCGCTGGTGATTGCTTAAGCGACCTTGGCGTCCGCGAATGCTGGGATCACCTCTTTGCCGTACAGTTCGATGGATTCCATCACCTGGTCGTGGGGGATGGTCTCCGTCTGCATGATCAGCATGACCTGGTCGACGCCGACGTCTTCATAGGTCTTGATGGTATTGATGCAACTTTCAGGGTTGCCGGCGATGATGACGCCCCGGTCGGACAGGATATTTGCGTCTAGTTCAGCCACGGCGGCCCGGGCAGCGCCGGGTCCGGAGTCCAGGGAGATCCCGGCCTCCGCCGCCTGAGTCTTGTGTTCATCGTCTGACTGGCGCAGCCAGCGGCCGAAGTCCGCCTTCAGGTTGTCCGGGACGCCGCCCCAGGACTCCAACAACTCCTCGTAGGCGTTGATGCGGCCTTGGATATAGGGCTTATCCGGCCCGAAAAACGTCTTCATGGACTCGGCGCAAAGCTGCTTGGCTGCCTGGTCGTCCTTGCTGCAGAATGAGTGGACGTTGTTGGCCCAGTAATCGTTGATCTCTGCGCCAACCGGGTCGGCATCCTTGATGGCGTCCCGGTAGACTTTCACGTGCTCTTTGAGGATATCCACGGCGTACGATGCGGACGACAACACGCCGATACCCTTCTGGGCAGCCAACCGGAAGCTCTCTGTCTGCGTGCAGGCGAGGTACATGCGGGGGTGGGGTTTCTGGAAGGGTTTGGGCAGCACCCGCCGTGCTGGGACGTTCCAAAATTTGCCTTCCCAGGAGAACTCTTCTGACTGCCATATCTGAGGGATCATCTCGATCGCCTCTTCCCATCGCTCCCTGGTCTCCCGGGGGTCGATGCCCTGGCCCACCTGTTCGTAGGCGTTGGAGCGGCCGGTACCGAATTCCACCCGGCCGTTGGTGAGCTGGTCTACCATAGCCACCCGTTCCGCCACCCGGATGGGATGGTGGTTGGGTAGGACTGACACTCCAAAGCCAATGCGAATGTTCTTGGTGCGTTGGCTGAGTGCGCCGAACATGACCTCAGGACAGGGCGACCCGGAGAACCCGAATAAGAAGTGGTGCTCCACGAACCAGAGGTTGTCGAATCCCACCTGGTCGGCCAGTTCGCACTGGTCCAGAGTTTCCCGGTATAGGGCATTCCAGTCGATGTCAGTGCCTTCGTAGGGGCGCTGCATCTCAAATAGCAGTCCGAATTTCATGTGATTGCTCCTTTCTGTCGTCTATCCATTGTCTTTCACCGGCACGCAACCGTATTCGGCGTGAGTATAGCGCATCGTGGAATGCGCAGGTGAATCGGTCAGTCCTCAAAGATATCCAGAGGCAGGAAGGCGGAAACCACGAAATTGGGTACGTCCACCACTTCGCTGACCTTCAGGTCAACGGCCACGCTACAGATGCAGTAAGCCTGCTCTCTTGACCAGCCTCTTTCCATCAGCAGTTGAATCATGTTCAAGAGCGCATTACGCGACGCCAGGGTGCCGTCCTCGGACTGGTTCACGCCGTCACTGGAGATGCACATACCGGTTGCGGCGATGAAACGCCTGGGGGCCGCCATCTCGGGGCTGGTGAAGTACTCGTCCCGCTCGAAGATCGGGAAGCGGATGCCGCGGCGCGCGGCCTCCCCTTTCAGGGGTCGAAAACTCACGTGCAGCGTGCAGTCCATCTCCACAGCAGTGCCGCAGCACTCGGAGTCGCCTTGGGCATAATGGGCGTCGCCGGCCGAGAATAGAGCGCCCTCGGTGAATACCGGCAGCATCAGCCTCGTACCGGCGGTTAGCTGCTTGATGTCCATGTTTCCGCCGTGCTCTCTTGGCGGGATGGTCCGGAGCCCCTCGCTAGCGAAGGGCTCCTGGGCTGGGACAGCGCCCTCGGGCGTTGGGCCTACCACCATGCCGCCCCGTCGCAGCAGTTCGTCTTCCCGGAGCAGGATCTCCTGCCGCAGGGCGCGGGACGGGGCCACGCCGATGGTCCCCATGAATGATGCCTCGGGGATGGCCACGCCCGGCAATTGTGATGACCGCGCGAACCCGTCGTTCATCTCCCAATGCACCAGATACGGTTCGGTGAAGACGTCCCTAAGGAACCCGAACCCCGGCAGGATGCTGGTGAAGCCCCAATGGGCCGGCTCGATGTGCTGGATCGTCACTTCCAGCAGGTCGCCCGGCTCGGCCCCTTTCACGAAGACCGGACCGGTGAGAGGGTGGACCAAGCCGAGGTCAGTGCCCAGCAGGTCGTCGGCGATGGTGGTGGGCGTGATCTGGCCGTCGAAGGCGTGCCTGGTCTGCATCACCACGTCTTCGCCCGGGTCCGCTTCGACCACTGGGGGTATGTCAGGATGCCAGCGGTTGTGGCCCTTATTAGGTTCTTCCCCGCAACGTTTGGAGTAATCTAGCTCGATGCTTTTCATCCGTTTCCTCCCATCTGACTGTGCGCGTTCGAAAGTCCACGCATTATAGACCAAGAAAAGGGAAAACCAACCGGCGGTTGACGCAGCCTGATCAAACTTGGATACTGGGCGTGATTTGACGACGATATTGCTGAAACACGATGGGAGGCTGGCATGCGATTAGGAGCTATATTCCCGCAGACTGAGATCGGCGCGGACCCGTCCGCGGTTAAGGACTTCGCCCAGGCCGCCGAGGACTTGGGTTACGAGCATATCCTGGTGTTTGACCACGTGTTGGGCGCCGACCACACAAAGAGGGACGGCTGGGACCGGCCCTATAACAAGAACGACATGTTCCACGAGCCCTTCGTGATGTTCGGCTATCTGGGCGCCATCACCGAGAAGATTGAGTTCACCACCGGCGTGCTGATCCTCGGGCAGCGTCAGACTAGCCTGGTGGCCAAACAGGCGGCAGAGGTAGATGTGCTGACTGGAGGCCGCCTGCGTCTCGGCATCGGCATCGGCTGGAATGAGGTCGAGTACGAAGCCTTGGGCGAGAGTTTCTCCAACCGAGGCCGGCGCAGCGAGGAGCAGATCGAGTTGTTGCGCCTGCTGTGGACCCAGGAATCGGTGGACTTTGACGGCCGGTACCACAAGGTCACCAACGCCGGCATCAATCCCCTGCCGGTGCAACGGCCCATCCCCATCTGGCTGGGTGGCGGCGAGGAACGGGTCATCCGGCGCATCGGCAAGATGGCAGACGGCTGGTTTCCCCAGTTCCAGCCCGACAGCGCGGGTCAAGAGAAACTGGCTCAGATGCGTGAGTACGCCACCAAAGCCGGACGCGACCCCAAGGCCATCGGCATCGAGGGTCGCATATCCTACGCCGCTGACGACCAGAGCACCTGGGAAAAAATGGCCGCCGCCTGGGACGAAGCGGGCGCCACCCACCTCTCGGTGAACACCATGAAGGCCGGCCTCCAAGGACCGGACCAGCACATAGAGGCGATTCGACGCTTTAAGGAGACAGTGTCGGGGTAGGCAGGCGAACGTCTCCCTCCACATCGGGATTCCAGCGAAGGCAGGAATCCAGGAAAGCGCTTTCAATATCGCTCAAAGCGAAATGTTCGATTCTTCGTATATGACGTAGGGGCACGGCATTGCCGTGCCCCTACGTGTGTATGACTGCAACGGCTTCGATAGCCACGATATTGGAAACGCTACTTCTCCGGCCTTCGCCGGAGTGACGGCAGGGCCGGTTTCGTTGGGTTGATAGGGAAACCGTCAGTCCCGGAACAGTCGCTTCACCCGGTCCAGTATCCGGTTGCTGACGTCGTATTTGCTAAGCAAGGGGAGTTCTTCGACCGCCAGTTCTCGGTCGATCAGGGTGACTTTGTTGGTGTCGGAGCCGAAACCGCTGCCCTCGGCGGTGATGTCGTTGGCCACGATCAGGTCCAGTTGTTTGCTGCCGACCTTGGCCTTGGCGTTCTCCACCAGGTTCTGGCTTTCGGCGGCAAATCCCACACGCACGAAATCACCTTTGGCTGATTTCAGGATGTCAGTGGTCTTGGCTAGAGAGATGCTTAGGTCGTCGTCCGCCTTTTTGATCTTCTGATCGGCGGCCTCGGTCGGACGGTAATCAGCCACGGCGGCGGCCATTATCAGCGCATCGGCTTTTTTCAAATGGCTCTGGATGGCCTGCCACATCTGTTCCGCGGTTCGGACTTGCACCACCTTCATCAATGCGGGTTCGGGCAGGCTGGTCGGTGCGGTCACCAGCACCACGTCGGCGCCCCGGTCGCGGGCGGCCTCGGCCAGTGCGTAACCCATCTTGCCCGAGGAGTGGTTGGTGATCACCCGCACCGGGTCTATGGGCTCCATGGTGCCCCCGGCGCTGACCACGACGGTCTTTCCAGCCAGGTCGCCGTTTTTTCCTATGGCGTAGGAGATGTGCCCCAGTAGTTCAGGGGTTTCCAGCAACCGGCCCACACCGGTCAGTCCCGATGCCAGCCTTCCTGTGCCGGGTCCAGCGATGACCACCCCACGCTTTTGCAACGTGGCCAGGTTGGCTTGGGTGGCTGGATGGTCATACATGTTGCCGTCCATGGCAGGCGCGACCACTAATGGGCATTTGGCGGCCACTATCGTTGTCGTCAGAGGGTCGTCTGCCAACCCCAGGGCAAGCTTGGCGATGCAGTGGACGGTGGCGGGGGCCACGACGATAACGTCGGCCTGCTGGGCCAGGGCCACATGCTCAACGCTGTATTCGGAGTCGGGGTCAAAGGAGTCGGTCACCACCGCCCGGTGGGTGATACTGCGGAAGGCCAGGGGCGTGACGAACTGGGTGGCGCCGTAGCTCATGATGGTGTCCACCAAGGCCCCGGCCTGCATCAGTTTGCTGGCCAGGTCCAACGCCTTGTAGCAGGCGATGCTCCCAGTGACCCCCAGGACTACGTGTTTATCCGTTAGCGCTCCAGCCATGGGGTTAGTCTAATACCTTGGGAGGCGGTTGGTTCTTGCCGTAGATCAGGCGCAATCCAATTAGCGTCAGGTCCGGATTGATGGCGTCAAACACGTTTGCTACCCTGGCCATGGTGTCTGCCAGCCCCCCAGTGCCTACGACCTTGGCGTCCTCCCCCAGTTCTTTCTTGAAACGGGCAACCATGCCGGTGACCAAGCCGGCGTAGCCCAGCACCAACCCCGACTGCAGCGCTTCGGTCGTGTTCTGGCCAATGGCAGAGTCCGGGGCCACCAGTTCCACACGCCGCAGTTGGGATGTATTTAAGTACAGCGCCTCGGCCGCGACGTTCATCCCCGGCGATATCGCGCCCCCCAGATAAACGCCGTCCCTTGAGATCGCGTCGAACACCGTGGCTGTGCCGAAATCCACGATGATGGTCGGTTGGCCGTAAAGCTCGATGGCCGCCACAGCGTCCACGATGCGGTCTGCGCCCACGTCCCGAGGGTTGTCGTAGCTGATCTGCAGGCCAGTCTTGACCCCTGCGGTGACGGTCAAAGCATTGACCTTGAAATAAGTCTGGATGAGTTCCTCGAAGATACCGGTCAGGGGCGGTACGA
>Ga0066381_10000161_pt1 | contig 13132 bp, 10 predicted proteins | sample Knorr_S23_td_AAI_FD_70949 | JGI IMG/M metagenome (GOLD analysis project Ga0066381, IMG submission 70949) | Marine microbial communities from Southern Atlantic Ocean transect - Knorr_S23_td_AAIW_ad_876m_LV_B | ecosystem: Environmental > Aquatic > Marine > Oceanic | place: Southern Atlantic ocean... | reverse complement strand
GAAGTTTATTGTTTGCTCTGAAGGTCCTGGAGGAACCGTTTCAAGTGTTGCCACTAAAGAAAGACCGTTTCCTATAAAGTCACCTCCATTAGGCATCGCATTTGAATAAGTAGCAGTAGCCATTAGGATACCATCTTCAGAAGCATCCCAAATCATATAAGTGAACGCTTCATCTGCTTGGAAACCATCAATTTCATCAGTGGTAGTGTCATCACCTTGAGCAGCAATAGAGTTTGTTTCGTTGTTCCATACGATAGAACCAGCACAAGATAATTCACCGGCATCATTTGTATAGAATACACCAATTGCATCACCAGACTCTAAATCAGCACCATCGATACTCAATACAGAGTTCATGTCAATCAAAATAGTATGATTCACACCTGTGATGGTAAATCCAAATTCTAAAGGTACATCTGGAGTCACAACAACATCACAAGAAGCATTGAATACAACTTCGCCCAAAGCACCTGTTTCTAGAGTTCCAGAAGCCAAGTCACAGTCTGCAGAAGTGATCACGAATGATCCTCCATTCCAACCGTCACCATACTCATCTTCCATCACCATAGTGTAATCTGCATCAGCAGATAAACATAGATTGGTAATATAGTCAGTATCGTTTATGTAGTCACCTACCATAGACGAAGAAACCACAGAACCGTCAGCAGCTAAAAGACTCCAAGAAACCTCAGCCCCATAAGAAGCAGTAGTAACAACAACTGATGCCTCAAGTCCATCGCAAGAAGGACTATACTCACAAGAGTCATCATCGATAGTAGCATCCGCATTATAGTTGATTGCTTCAGGGTCTGTACACCCATACACTAAATTAGAATCACCACAATCACCACCATCATTATCATAACAACTCAAATCAGCTCCAAATGCTTGATCTTCACAATCAGCAAAACCATCTCCTATCCAATATTCTGGGAAACACTCTCCACTACCATCACAATCTTCAACATACGCATCTTCACACATTCCATAATAACATGACTCATCATCTACGATAGCGTCAGGGTTGTAATTTGTCGCCTCAGGGTCTGTACATCCAGGAACTGGAATTCCACAATCGCCAATACCACCTTCATAAGGAGCACCACCACTTAATAGAACAGTTCCATTAGTATCAGAAATAGTCCAAGAAACTTCTGATTGCCATGAACCACCGTCGCATGACACTAAAACACAAGCTTCATTTGAATCGTAACAAATAGTAGCTGAACCTTCAGATCCACTTCCAATTGTTAATGTTTGACCATTTATATTTAAAACATTACCGTTCCAACCGTCTCCATAAGAGTCAGACATTGAAATTACTAATGTTTCACCAGTAACACAGTTACCATCACAGTCGTATCCTGCATCAGGGCCGTCACCACCACAATCACCACATTCGTCTAATTCAGCACAAGAACCATCGTCATAAATAGCTTCTGCATCATAATTACACGCACTTGCATCCATACATCCGTAATCGCTATTGATATCAGCAGTAGACTGAATCCAGTCTAATAAATATGATACACGTGCATACACACCTGGATAATTAGCCTCGGCACATCCGTAACCCCAACTAACAACACCGGCTAACATCCAATCAGTATCCGCCATATTGCGAACTACTAAAGGCCCTCCGGAATCACCTTGGCAAGAATCCTCACCACCGTCATTCATATCACCAGCACAAATCATATCTGATGTAATTTGTCCAGAGCCATATCCGCCAGGGTTCATTGCTGTAGCATTTGAAACCACAGGAACATCAACCACCTGTAAAACAGAGGGCATCGATCCTCCTGAAGACAAGGTACCCCAACCGGTAACAGTTGCAGTAGCTCCAGCATCGGTAGCTCCAGCATTTACTTCAGAAGTAGTAATCAAATCGATAGCACTAACAAATTCAGTGTAAGCAAATGCACCGTCAATGTGAATTAATGCTACATCATTTTGATTTGTACTTCCATTATAATTTGGGTAACAATAATTTCACTCACACTATAAGAGTCTCCACTAGCTGCATAAGCATCCGAAGCTCCTACTCTAATAAATAAGGATCCTGCGCTCTCACCATTCACACAATGTGCGGCAGTAAGCACCCACGAATCGCCAATAATTGACCCACCGCAAAAACCACCACCCCAACTAGAGGTTAATGCTACTTGCCAAGGATAATCTTTAATTTCTGCATCTTCCCCCCCAACAATTTTTTGTTGAGCATTTGCAGTAAACGAGAATGTCGTTAGGATTAATAATAATAGGGTAAAGCCCATAGATAAGCTCTTTCCCAGGAGGTTTAAGTGTCTCATATTGGTATATTTAGGCTCATATAGTGAAGTAAACAACAAAGCCCTGCCAAGTATTAGTAGAGAGTACATCCTATTGATTGTATAAAAATGGATATTTTAGTTTTTGTTCAGCGGTGAATGAAAATTCAGAAGCATAAGCACGAAATCAGCCTATCATTTTATAGTTAAATTAACTACTAATTGCTCTGCAAAATCTCTTATTTCATCTCTCACTTTTCGAAAAGCCAACTCTTTATCATTTGTAACTTTTGAAGGGTCTTCAAAATTATGGTGTAGCTGCTTAGTATTAGAAGGGAATATTGGGCAAGTCTCATTGGCATGATCACAAACGGTAAGTATCAAATCGAAAGCAATATGTAGATATTCCTCTATTAAATTAGATTGATGGGAAGAAATATCTATTTCCACTTCATTCATATAATACACCGCGTCTAGATTTAGACCATGACGTTGCACTCCAGCGCTGTACACCTCCAAAGATTGCTTTCCGAAGTGTTTTAACCAACCATGCATCATTTGACTACGGCAGGAATTCCCTGTACAAATCACTAATATTTTCACAATCTTTTGTTTTTATCAAAAATACTAAAAATCGAAGAAAGTATATCGGTTTACAATTACTTAACATTCTAATAAAAACCCATTAACGTCATATTAATAGAATGGCCATAGATTTGGCCCATAGAACAAAACAGAAACACAATGAATAACTTTAATTTATTACTTATAGCCTTAGGCTTTTCAGCTCTAATGTTTGGGCAAGAAGTTGTAAACAACAGCTTTGGGAATGGCTTTTACAATGTAATTGCTGCTGATAGCTCTTACAGTATGAAGCTTGCTGCGCGTATGCAATCACTTTATATTGCAGACTGGGATGTTAATGATGCAGATGGTATTCATAATGGTAATTCACAATTTCTGATCAGAAGAGCAAGATTGAAATTTGGAGGCTTTGTATTAAATCCAAAAGTGAAGTATAAGCTTGAACTAGGCTTGTCTAATAAAGATTTGGGTAAGGTTGATAGTAGAAATAACGAGGCTCCAAAAATGATATTAGATGCAGTTATTAAGTGGAACTTCTATAAGAATTTTACTTTGTGGGCTGGCCAAACTAAATTGCCCGGAAACAGAGAGCGAGTAGTATCCTCTGCAAATTTACAATTGGTAGATCGTTCCTTACTTAACAAGCTATTTAATATCGATCGTGATATGGGTGTTCAGCTACGTCATCATTTCACTTTAGGAAAAAACTTTATCGTAAAAGAATCGATTGCTATGTCGCAAGGAGAAGGTAGAAATGTGGTTCAAGACAATCTTGGTGGCTACCAATGGACAGGTAGAATTGAAGTTTTACCGTTCGGTAAGTTCAAAGGGAAAGGAGATTATACTGGAGGTGCTTTGAAAAGAGAAGAAACGCCTAAGCTAGCAATTGGTGCTACTTATGACTGTAATAATGCGGTGAAAGACAAATCTAACCAAGGTGATTACATGATTATAGTGGATTCACTTGATTTATACCACCAAACAAATGTGAATACCGTTTTTGTTGATGCTATGTTTAAATATCAAGGCTTCTCTTTAATGGCTGAATACGCCTATAGAGGAGCTGTAGATCCAATTGCATTTGATGAGCATGGTGGGGAATTAATAGTACAAGTTGGAAATGGTTTGAATTTAATGTCGGGTTACTTATTCGAAAACAACTGGGAAATAACAGGTCGTTATACCTCTATCGAATTAGATAAAAACATTACAGGTAAAGATTTGGAAACTCAATATACTATGGGTGTTTCTAAATACTTCAAAGGACATAAACTGAAAATCCAATCTGATATTAGTTACTTAACTATTGCCAATGATCCTAATGGTAGATTAATGTACAGGATGCAATTTGATGTTCACTTCTAAGAACGCATTACCAACATACCAATGGGCCCTTTATGGAGCCCATTTTTTTTGATTTAATGTAAATAATGAAAAATACCCACAAACTTAATAGTATTACTATTATATTTGCGTAGAATATTTTGTTACATGAAAAGCTTAAACATTCAGATTGAAATAAATCCGGAGCTCTACTTAAAAGACCCAAACTCCTCGGAGCTAGGGAAAAAGATCATTTCTAACAGTATTGAAATGATTAATACTATGGGATTTGAGGCTTTTAATTTCAAAAAGTTGGGTGTTGCTATTGGCTCCAACGAAAGTTCGATTTACCGCTATTTTGACAGTAAGCACAGCTTACTGATCTATCTAACAAGTTGGTACTGGAACTGGACCGAATGTAGAATTGTTTTTGCCACCACAAATGTGGACTCAGCTGAAGATCGCTTGCAAAAAACACTGAACATCTTAACTAAACCAGTGCTTGTTGACGACTCCATTTCACATGTAAATGAGGTGTTACTCAGTCAAATCATCTTTGCTGAATCTCTAAAGACCTACCACACGAAAAAGGTTGACGAAGAGAATAAAAAGGGCTGTTTTAAAGCCTACAAATCTGTTGTGCAAAGGGTGAGTGTTATCCTATTGGAAATTGCCCCAGATTTCCAATATCCCCACATGTTAACTTCAACGGTTATCGAAGGGGTCCATCAACAAAAATATTTTGCAGAACACTTACCTGCATTAACAGACACCTCAAATGAAGAGGATACTATTTCGAAATTTTATTCAGAACTCGTTCTAAATTTTTTAAGACAATAATACATGAAAAATCTATTTAATTTCAAACACTTTAAGGGCGATATATATGGTGGGATTACCGCAGGTATCGTTGCCTTACCACTAGCTCTTGCTTTTGGAGTAAGCTCTGGTCTTGGTCCGAGTGCTGGTTTATATGGAGCAATTTTTGTTGGCTTTTTTGCCGCACTTTTTGGGGGTACAAACACTCAAATATCTGGACCTACAGCACCAATGACGGCTGTAAGTATGGTTGTAATTGCTGGTATTCTTGCAACTTTTAATGGCGACATCAATAAGGCTTTACCCGCAATTTTGGCAGTATTTTTACTTGCAGGGCTCATGCAAATAGGTTTAGGTTTGATAGGCTTGGGGAAATACATTAAATACATTCCATACCCAGTAGTTTCAGGTTTTATGACTGCGATAGGGATCATTATATTAGTTACGCAAATTCTGCCCTCTGTTGGTTATTACCCTAAAGAGGATATCGAGTTTGTGAACCAATTTAAGCCTTATGCACAAGAGGTAATACTAGATAATATATTAAAAGAAGAAGCGGGTGAAGGGGTTTTGGTTCTCGAGAATTTTGAGGAAACCATCAAAAAGGCAACTTATATTACGCAAGATCAAATCCTGAAAGAATCACAAACCTTAGCGAGTAAAGAAGCTTCGGGAGTACTTGGTGCAATTAAGACTTTGCCTAGAGCTTTGCAAAATATAAATTGGTTGGAACTGCTATTAGCTTTGGGGACCATCATAATTATCTATGGATTTAAACGAATAAGCACCAAGGTGCCAAGTACCTTAGTTGCCTTAGTACTTATGTCGGGGATTGCTGTAGGTTTTGGTTTAGAATATAGACCCATTGAAGAAATACCAAGTGGATTCCCAATTCCTGATTTTAGAATCTTTACAGACTTTAGCTTCGCTAGTATTTTACCCTATATTTTTAGTGCACTAACATTGGCGCTCTTAGGAACTATAGACACCCTGCTTACATCTGTAGTTGCTGATAATATGACTAAAACAAAGCATATCCCTAATAAGGAATTAGTTGGGCAAGGAATTGGAAATAGTATTGCGGCAATTTTTGGAGGTATTCCTGGTGCAGGTGCTACCATCAGAACGGTAGTAAATATTAAAGCCGGCGGTAAAACTCGATTATCTGGAATGATAGCAGGTGTAATGTTGCTCATCGTACTTTTAGCATTAGGGCCTATTGCTTCGCAAATCCCCGCTGCTGTTTTAGCCGGAATATTAATTACAGTGGGTATTGGTGTAATGGACTATAAAGGACTTAAAGCGATCCCTTCTATGCCTCGCCCAGAGGTTGTCATTATGTTTGTGGTACTCATACTTGCCTCTGTATGGAATTTAGTTTATGCCGTTGGAATAGGCTTGGTGATTGCGTCTTTGATGTTCATGAAAAAGATTGGGGATATAACTTCTGAGCGTTCTCATGTAAGACCTTTAAAAGACAAGGGCTTGGCAGATATCATGGATTTACCAAAAGTGTTGAAAGATCGGACCGTAGTTAAGCAAATCAGGGGGCCTTTATTCTTTGGTTCTACTAGCGAGTTCCAGGAATTGGCACAGCAGATCCCGCGCAAGTCTTCAATAATTATCTTTAAGATGGGACGAATGCCATACATGGATCAGTCTGGATTGTATGCGATGGAAGATATACTGATTGACTTGGTTAAACAAGATAAAAAAGTTCTGCTTGTTAATGTACTCAAGCAACCAAAACACATGCTTAGTTGCATCGATATCATCCCAGAATTAATCCCAACTGAGCAACTGTTTGAAACGATGGAAGATTGTTTAGGATGGCTTAAAGAAACTGAAAACGCCTAATTAAAATTTCAAGAAGAGATGAAAGCAATGACTAAAGCAACACAAGAGCAAATTACTCCTGCAGATGCATTACATAGATTGATTGAGGGAAACAAAAGATTCACTCAAAACGCTCAAGCCAAAAGAGATTTACAAGAGCAAGTTATAGATACAAGTACAGGGCAATTCCCTTTTGCGGCCATACTTAGCTGTATTGATTCAAGAGTGCCAGCAGAAATCGTTTTCGACCAAGGTATTGGTGATGTTTTTAGTGCTAGAGTGGCGGGTAATATTGTCAACGAAGACATATTAGGATCTATTGAATACGCTTGTAAGGTTGCAGGGTCTAAGCTAGTAGTTGTTATGGGTCACAGCAAATGTGGAGCCGTAACTGCAGCTTGTAAAGATGTTAAGCTAGGGAATATTACTGCACTTCTTTCAAAAATTAAGCCTGCTGTAGAAGTCTACAACAAAGGGGTAGAAATGGATGAGGAAACTATCGAAAAAGTGGCGGTCCAAAATGTGCAAGTCTCAATCGATCAGATGCGAAAAGAAAGTGCAATCTTGTCCGAAATGGAAAAAGAAGGGCAAATAAAAATTGTTGGTGCCATCTATGATGTCTCTAATGGTCAAGTGGCATTTATATAATAAGCTTATTAAAGGTAGCTGAATTGGACTAGTCGCTACCTTCCTATTATTTTTTAGCCCAAGGCAGACTAATCATGGGCTCGGGCCCAGCCATTAAGCTAGCCACAATTTTAGTATTGGAGAATTGGTCTAATAGAATCTTCACAAATACGGTGATAGGTATAGACATAATTAACCCTGGAATTCCCCATATATAACCCCAGAGCATCAGCATAACTAAAACGGTTATCACGTTTAACGAGAATGTTTTCCCCATAAAGATCGGCTCTAAAATAGCTCCCATCAATACTTGCACTCCAGTAATTACAAGAACAAAATACAGAAGAGTCCCTGTAGGATCAATCTCTATAAAGGCAAATAAAGACAGTAGTACCACAGAAATTACCGAGCCTACCATTTGAACGAAATTGATAACAAAAGCAAAGAGTCCCCAGAAAATTGGGAAGCTTATATCAAAAAACAAACAGGCTAGACTGAAACCTATCCCTGTAAACAAGCTTATGACAAACTTTACCTTGACAAATTTTACAATGTCTTTTTCAATTTTCATAAACGTTTTTACAGAAGAATGATTCTGCTTGAAAATCGTGGTATTTAATATTTTCTGGAAGTTGATAGATTCCGAAAGAAATAGGACGACAAAAAAAGCGGTCATCAAAATCATAGAAAGGGTATTGCTAATAAATCCCAAGGTCGTCCCAAAATTCTCTAGAATACCACTGTTTTGAATATAATGCATCAACACATTTCCTCCTTGAAGTCCTTCAATTCCTAAAAAGCTTTCGATAGTTGCAATTAATCCTAAAAGTTTTGTTTCTGCTTTTTCAAAAAAGAAACTGTCTGCTGAAAGGATTTCATCGGTTGACAGCTGAATTAACTCACCCCCCACTTTTAAAGCCCCGATAATGATTAAAATCACAATTAAGACACTTCCAATCTTAGGCACTTTTCTCTTTGTCAACCACCTCATAATGGGTAAAAACAAAAGCGTAATGAACATGGATAAAATGAGCGGAATAAAAATAAAGGAAAGCGTTTTGAGCAAATAAAAGATTAATGAGATCACAATAATCAATAAGAGCTTATTTGTTGTTTTTGCGTCTTTCAAGGGGCCGATAAATAATGTTGATATGCTTTGTGCAATACTGTTTTTGGGGGGCTCAAAGCTAAAAAATAATGTGACATCTCTAGGGCCTTACATTGTTAAAGTTTGGCTGCAGGAAGTGTAATCTTAAAAACAAAGTGGCTATTAATTCAAAGGTCTTTTTTTTATCACACCACCTTTGGCATCTTTCACACTATTCATAATAATAAATGCATCTTTATCTAACTTATCAATCTCGGTATGTAGTTTAGACAATTCCAATCTTGTGATAAGCGTAAAAACAATTTCGGTAGGCTTCAGTGATTGCCCCATTTTACCAGAATAAATGGTGCAAGTTCTACCCAGATGTTCAGTGATAGCTCTTCTAATTGCATCATTTTTATCTGAAATAATTGTTACACCTACATATTCCTCGATTCCCGAAACTACAAAGTCAACAGTCTTAGAGGTTACTATATAAGTAAGCATGGCATATAATGAAATCTCAACGGTAAATATATATGCTGCAAAACCAAAAATAAGGGTGTTAAATATCAAGATTACATCTCCGATGGTCAAGGACGTTTTTCGACTTATAAAAACAGCTAAAACTTCTGTTCCATCAATCACAGAACCACCACGTATTGCTGAACCGATACCCAAGCCCAAAAAGAAACCACCAAATACAGCAATGAGTAGTTTGTCCTCGGTAACAACAGGGAAGGGTATAAAATGAACTGAAATAGCAAGTAATATAATTGCGATAATACTTCTGATGGCAAATTGACGGCTGATAGTAGAAATTCCCATAATTATAAATGGGAGGTTTACGGCAAATATTAATATTGATAAAGGCGTTTCTGTAAGCTCAGCTATGATTAGAGAAATCCCCATTACACCACCGTCGATAAACATGTTTGGAAGTAAAAAACCATTTAATCCAAAACTAGCCGACAATACTCCTAATAGAATGAAGAATCCATCACGGATTAAATGTGTAAATTCGATTTGTGTATTCATTAGTTCCTTCTCAAAATCTTGTGAAGGACCTTTTCCTTTTTTCTTTCGTTTTACAATCTCAATGATTAAAAGTTGAAAAATCGGATTCATTTGCTCGGTATCTAATTATCATTTAAATGCTAGGCCATGGATCTGGCGAAGGCTATTCCTAAGTTTATCTTTACGAAGTACATTTTTTATTCGAACGCTAAATATACTAAAATTAGACTCAAGAAATGTGACTCCAAAAAGAGTAGGAGATCTTATAAGCTAAACATTACCCATGAACTTAGGACATGTTTTATTTTAAGCGCATTCATTACCTTTGGGCGATGGATTGGAAATCAAGAATTTTTCGGAATCATAATACTGCTGACTTTTTAAGTTTAGCATTGGCCATCTTTCGATTTCAGGCAGAAAACAATCCTGTGTATCGCGAGTATATCAAGCATTTGAATATCGATATTCAAGAGGTAGATTCCCTAGAGAAAATCCCATTTATCCCCATTCAGTTATTTAAATCGCATACGGTGCAATGCGAACCTTGCAATGCCCAAGCCACTTACAGCAGTAGCGGGACGGGAGGGCAAACGAGTAAACATATCGTTCACGATCTGTCCATTTACCAAGAAAGCTTTTTAAAAGGCTTCGAGCATTTTTATGGAAACATCAGCGACTATACCATTTTAGCACTACTCCCATCCTATTTGGAGCGCAGCGGTTCTTCGCTCATCTATATGTGCGAAGAGCTCATCAAAAGGTCTAGAAAAGCAGAAAGTGGCTTTTACCTAAATGAACATCAAGCGCTCTTTGATATACTTCAAAAACTAGAAAGTCAAAACAGAAAAACCCTTTTAATAGGAGTCAGCTTTGGGCTTTTAGACTTTGTAGAAACATTCCCTATCCCTCTTAAAAACACCATCGTGATGGAAACGGGAGGAATGAAAGGAAGACGTAAAGAATTGCTGCGCGAAGAACTACACCAAATCCTTCGAGAAGGTTTTCAGATAGAAAATATCCATTCGGAATACGGAATGACCGAATTACTTTCGCAAGCTTATTCTTCAGAGAATGGAGTTTTTAAATGTCCACCTTGGATGAAAATTATGCTAAGAGACACCAATGACCCCCTTAGCTTTAACAATAAAAGTGGAGGTCTCAATGTCATTGACTTAGCCAATGTATATTCCTGCTCTTTTATATCCACTCAAGACTTAGCCCGAATGCACTCTAAAGCTTCATTCGATGTTATCGGTCGTTTTGACGATAGTGATGTGAGAGGCTGTAATTTGATGGTTTTATAGTTGTTGGTTTGTGGTTGTTCGTTATTAGACGAAAACACCGACCACACCAAGAACTAACAACCAGCGACTAAATAGCTTTCAACAAGAAATAATTTTTCTTGCCTTTCTGAATTAAAATATACTTATCGTTTAACAGATCTTCAGAGCCAATAACTTTATCCTCTCCAACTTTCAGTTTGTTTACACTCACTGCATTAGACTTCAACATTCTTCTAGCTTCACCATTCGAGGCAAATACTTGAGATTTTTGAGCTAATAAATCGATGATTTGGGCTCCTGCTTCAATATCGGCTTTGGCAACTTCAAATTGAGGAACACCTTCAAAAATATCTAGCAAATCACGCTCTTCAATATTTTTCAATTGCTCAGCAGTATCTTTTCCAAAGAGAATTTCCGAAGCTTCGATAGCTCTATTATAAGCCTCTTCGCCGTGCACTCTAATCGTTACATCTTTACCCAAGGCTTTCTGAAGGATTCTCAAATGAGCTGCTTCCAGATGTTCTGAAATCAATCCATCGATTTCCCCTTTGGTCAATAATGTGAAAATCTTGATATAGGTTTGCGCATCCTCATCAGAAGCATTCAACCAATATTGGTAAAATTTATAAGGAGATGTTCTCTCAGAATCTAACCATACATTACCACCTTCGGTTTTCCCGAATTTAGTTCCGTCGGCCTTTTTTATCAAAGGAGTTGTAATGGCAAAAGCTTCACCTCTAGCCTTACGCCTGATGAGCTCTGTTCCCGTAACAATATTCCCCCACTGATCGGAACCTCCTAACTGAAGTTTACAGTTTTTCTCGGTGTATAAATGCAGGAAATCGTAACCCTGAACCAGCTGATAAGTAAACTCTGTAAAAGACATTCCCGTTTCTAAACGCGACTTTACAGAATCTTTAGCCATCATATAATTCACACTGATATGCTTACCTACATCGCGAATGAAATCCAAGAAGTTAATCTCCTTAAACCAATCGTAATTATTTACAATCTCTGCAGAATTCTCACCACAATCGAAATCTAAAAAACGTGCTAATTGCTTGTGAACACATTTTAAATTGTGATCTAAAATATCAGCAGAAAGCAAATTTCGCTCTTTAGATTTTCCCGAAGGATCACCTACCATACCTGTAGCACCACCCACCAAAGCATAAGGCTTATGCCCCGAGCGTTGAAGATGTACCAAAGTCATAATCTGCACCAAACTACCAATGTGTAACGAATCGGCTGTAGGATCAAATCCTATATAGGCCGAGGTCATTTCTTTTTGTAGTTGTTCTTCTGTTCCAGGCATGATATCGTGAATCATACCTCTCCATTTCATTTCTTCGACAAAGTTCATGGTCTTCTGCATTTTAGAAGCGTAAAAATAGGGGTTTTATTGAGACAGTAAAAATATCTTTTCTTTATCTTCCGCACATGATATTACTTACAGGAGCAACTGGCTTATTAGGATCACACGTTTTGTATCAATTGTGCAGAAGCGAAGATAAAATTCGTGCTACAAAACGCGAAAAAAGCAATATGGATTTGGTGAGAAAAGTCTTTTCCTACTATTGCGATAATGCTGACGAACTACTCAAAAAAGTGGAGTGGGTAGATGCCGACCTTCTTAATATCACCGACTTAGAAACTGCTTTCCAGGGAGTGACAAAAGTATATAACTGCGCCGCTTGGCTTAGCTTTAACCCGAAACACAAACAGCGCATGATAGAAAACAATGTGCAGACTACTGCTAACATTGTAAACTTGTGTTTGAGCCATAAAGTTCAAAAATTATGTCATGTATCTTCGGTTGCCGCTTTGGGGCGATCGGGCGAAAGCAATCATATCGACGAAAATACTTCTTGGGTAGATGGCCCTGAAAACAGTAATTATGCCAAGAGTAAATACTATTCGGAATTAGAAGTTTGGAGAGGCATTGAAGAGGGCTTAGATGCTGTGATTGTAAATCCATCTATTATTTTAGGCCCCGGACAATGGGAAAGCGGAAGCTCTATTTTCTTCCACACCGTTTGGAAAGGAATGCCTTTTTACACTTTGGGAAGCAATGCTTTTGTTGATGTTCGCGATGTGGCGAATATCTTAATTCAATTGATGCAAAGCACTATTACAGCCGAACGTTTTGTGATTTGTTCCGAGAACCTTCCTTTTAGAAGCACCTTTAATTATATCGCAGAATTTCTAGGGAAGAAAAAACCACATATTGAAGTGAGCGCTTTGTTAAACGCTATGGGTTGGCGCATGGCAAAATTCGCGAGCTT
>Ga0066381_10000159_pt1 | contig 13147 bp, 10 predicted proteins | sample Knorr_S23_td_AAI_FD_70949 | JGI IMG/M metagenome (GOLD analysis project Ga0066381, IMG submission 70949) | Marine microbial communities from Southern Atlantic Ocean transect - Knorr_S23_td_AAIW_ad_876m_LV_B | ecosystem: Environmental > Aquatic > Marine > Oceanic | place: Southern Atlantic ocean... | reverse complement strand
CTGGTGAAGTGACTGAAGAAGAAGTGACTCTGGCTAAGGATGAGGGTAACCGTCCAGGAACAAATTTAGAAGGGTTAAGTGGACTTAAAACTGTTCGCGATGGTGGCACCATTACTGGTGGTAATGCGTCGCAGCTATCTGACGGCGCTGCTGCTGTTGTTCTGATGGACGGCACATTGGCTTCTCAGCGTAACCTTGAGCCGCTTGGAGTGTATCGTGGTATGGCTGTTGCTGGTTGTGAGCCTGACGAGATGGGTATTGGTCCGGTTTTCGCTATTCCTAAATTGCTCAAGCGCAATGGTCTGACGATTGATGATATTGGTCTTTGGGAATTGAACGAAGCTTTTGCGGTTCAGGTTATCTACTGTCGCGATAAGCTGGGCATTCCTATGGATCGTTTAAATGTTAATGGCGGCTCTATCTCTATCGGTCACCCATTTGGTATGAGTGGCGCGCGCATGGTGATGCACGCGCTGATGGAAGGTAAGCGCCGCGGTGAGAAATATGTTGTCATCACGATGTGTGTTGGCGGCGGTATGGGCGCTGCGGGACTTTTTGAAGTTCTTTAGTTGCTCCCTTGCATCAATTAAGAGCATCGTTCCGCTAATCGTGGGGCGATGTTTTTTTTGTCTGGGATCTCTACAGCGGGCCAATAAAATATTTCGAGAGTGGAGAGAAAGGAGGGTTTTAGGCATGCAGAGTGATCGTTATTTGATCTATGATACGGCTGCGCCTCAAAGAAAATAGTCGCCGAAGGGCCTTAAAATCAATAACAGATACAAATAAATAGAAAGGGAGTTACTGGTGATAAAGTTAGGCCTAATATCTCAACAGTTACGTTTTCTTGTATTGAATTGTGTTGTTTGTATGTTGCTTGGATGCGACTCTCAGATTACCCAATCTAATATGACGGAAACTGCCGCGAGTGACTTTACTCTTGCCCACAACCAACGTTTTGTCGACAACTTAGATTTAGGTCACCAGCAAGATTTTGACGATGCCACTCAAGGTTTGGTTGCCTATGCACCGAATGATGAGTTGGTTAGTGATTTAGGTTTTACACTCTGGAACCCGGCGAGCTATGATTTTATTCAAGGTGATGCACCCGACACGGTAAATCCAAGCCTCTGGCGTCAAGCCAAACTAAATAATATTCGTGGGCTGTTTAAAGTGGAAGAAGGTATTTACCAGCTACGTGGTTTTGACCTTGCCAATACAACTCTCATTAAAAGCGAGAGTGGCTGGATCGTGGTTGATCCGTTGACCAGTTTAGAAACGACAACTGCCGCGATGAAATTTGCCGAACAGCATTTGGGTAAAATAAACCTTACTGGAGTGATTTTTACTCACAGTCATGCCGACCACTTCGCTGGGGTATTGTCACTGACAACGTCAGATGGAGCCGCCAAGAAGGGCATTCCGATAATTGCTCCTGCTGGATTTATCCAAGAAGCCACTAGTGAAAATATTATTGCGGGTCCTGCAATGACTCGCCGTGGTAGCTATATGTTTGGTGACTCTCTAGATCACTCCGTCACTGGCCATGTGGATGCGGGTCTTGGGAAACAGGTGGTGTTTGGCAGTATTTCTATTATTCTTCCTAGCGTTAGCATTGATCAGCCCGTCGTTGCCTTGAACGTGGACGGGATCGATTTTGAGTTTTACAACATGCCAGGTTCAGAGGCACCTGCAGAGCTAACGTTTTATCTGCCTAAGTGGAAAGCTTTTTGCGGGGCGGAGGTACTTTCACATGTTATGCACAACGTGTTGACCCTGCGCGGAGCCAAGGTTCGTGATGCGCTACAGTGGAGCGACTACATTGGGCAGTCGATCGATCGGTTAGATGATGTTGAGGTTTTCTTTAACAGCCATCACTGGCCAACATGGGGACATGATCGAATTATTGTCCAAATGCAGCAACAGCAGGATATGTATAAGTTCATTCATGATCAAACTTTGCGCTTAGCTAATTTAGGCTATACGCCTCGTGAGATCGCAGAGCAATTAGAATTGCCAGACAGTCTGGCTAAAAACTTCCATATTCGCGGTTACTACGGGACCTTAAGCCACAACAGTAAAGCGGTTTATCAGCACTATTTTGGTTGGTATGACGGCAATCCGGCCAACTTAAATCCATTGCCGCCAGAGCAGTCGGCAATGCGCTACGTCGAGTTTATGGGGGGATCTGAGGTCATACTGCGGCGGGCTAATGATTATATGGCTAAAGGCGATTATCGCTGGGTGGGAGAGGTGCTCAATCACTTGGTGTTTGCAGAGCCTAATAATATAGCCGCCCGAGAGATGCTAGCTGAGGCCTATCGGCAAATGGCTTACCAAGCGGAGTCTGGCCCATGGCGCGATATCTACCTCTCCGGTGCAACGGAGCTCATATCAGGCAAAGTCAAAATAGGGTACAGCAAAACAGGCTCCCAAGCATTTTTGCAAGAAGTACCCTTGCTGCAGTTTATGAAGGCCCTGTCGGTTCAGCTGGATGCGGGCAAAGCAGAAGGCGAATCTCTAAAACTGAACGTGCTATTCACTGAGCGTAAACAAAATTTTGTACTCACAATAAGAAACTCAGTCATGTACTACCGCGAGGCTCCGGTCGATGACACAGCAGATGTCACCATCAATACCACTCAAAAGATGTTTGTGGGTATTTTAGTGGGCCAAGTTGGCATTAAAGATATGATTGCCTCGGACCATCTGTCGGTGAATGGCAGTATGTTAAAACTTTTGAAATTCTTCTCGCTATTAGGTGAGTCCAATGAAGACTTTCAAATTGTTTTTCCCTAATAAAAGGTCTTATTAGTTAGGAGAGCCATAGTGGGATTAATTAAAATCAGGGATTATTCATGACCGACAGTAAGGCTATTGCTAGCATTAACACCCAAAGAGAAATGGTTACAGAGTTTGTCCAGTCTAATGGAATCCGGATGGCCTACCAAGAATTTGGTGATGCTGATGCCCCGGTGGTACTGCTGGTTGCTGGTCTATATAACCAATTAGTGCGCTGGCCAATGGAATTTTGCGACCTCTTGGTTGCTGAGGGTTTCCGGGTTATCCGGTTTGACAACCGCGATATTGGTCTGACCGATAAAATGGATGGTGCAGTGGCGCCTAGCTTGTTTCGGCTAGCCCTTAGCTCACTGCTTGGTATTCCCGTTAAAGTGCCCTATAGCTTGAATGATATGGCGGCCGATACGGTGGGGTTACTCGATGCTTTGGATATTAAATCAGCGCACATTGTTGGCATGTCGATGGGTGGAATGATTAGCCAACTAGTGGCTGGACTCTATCCTGATCGAGTACTCTCTCTGACCTCGATTATGTCTAAAACGGGGGCGTTTGGTAAAGGCATGGCGTCGTTTGCCGTAGCTCGTCAGATGGTAAAACCCATACCAAGAGGAACATCTGCGCTAGACAACTCAGTCAAAACTCGACAGATGTTTGGCAGTCCGGCTTATTTGGAATCTGATGACGATGTTGCTGTGGCGATTAAAGCGGAATTTAAGCGTTCAGATAATCCAGCGGGATACCTGCGCCAGATGGCAGCTATACGATCAGCGCCAAATAGAGACAAGTTGCTAAAATCGATTGCAGTACCTACCTTGATCATTCATGGAAACCAAGATCTGCTTGTCGATGTGAGTGGTGGAGTAGAGACTAAAAAGCAAATACCCCATGCCAAGCTAGTTCGTTTTGAAGGTATGGGGCATACGCTTCCTCAGCCACTCTTGGAAAAATTTGCTGACCTGATCAAACAAACGGCTGATTCGACACTAAATTCTGTATCTTAGGACGTTATGAAAACCCCCTTAATTGGGGGTTTTCGTGTCCGGATAAATAAGGGTGAGTAGATAGACTAATCTTGATTAATAGAGATTGAGATTTTACCAAAGTGTTTGTTGTCAATCTGATGCTGGAAGGCTGCAGCCAATTCAGATAAATCAAAGGTATCGCTGATAATGGGTCTGATATTAGTAGAGTCTAAATAGCTGAGCATTGCCAGTTGCGATTGTTGGTTGCCCATTGCAATGCCGCTTAGACGGATTTGTTTCATGAAGATGCGAGGAAGAATAATTTCACTCACCGCTGGGCCACTTAAAACACCAATTAAAGCAATGTGACCGCCAAGCTTGACTGCACGAACGGATTCGCCAAATGTGCCCCCACCACCTACTTCGACCACATGGTCAACGCCTAATCCACCTGTTTTGGCTAGAACTGCTTTGCCCCATTGCGGCTCATCTTTATAGTTGATTACCTCGTCAGCACCCAAATTTTGCAGTCTTTTAAGTTTTTCATCTGAAGATGAGGTCGCTATGACTTTGGCTCCCATCGATTTGGCTAATTGCAGCGCAAAAATAGAGACGCCACCGGTACCCTGTACTAAGACAGTCTCGCCTGCTTGAAGGTTTCCTAGATCGACTAACGCACGCCACGCTGTAAGACCGGCACAGGGTAGGGTAGCCGCTTCAGCCATTGTCCAGCCCTTGGGTGTACGAGTAATGGATTTCTCGGAAATCGCCATATATTCGGTTGAGTAACCATCTTCATTGTCACCGATAAAGCTTAGTAGTTTATCTTGCGGCGGCCCCTCTACCCAGTGTGGGTAACAGCAGCTCATTGCCGTATCACCGACTTTCCATCGGGTCACCGCGTCACCCACAGCAACAATTTCTCCGGCACAGTCTGATAACAGAATACGCCCATCGTCTGTCGGAATTTGACCTAAGGCGACCAGTAAATCATGATAATTTAGACTACTTGCAGCAACCTTAACAACAACTTGATCACTTTTTGGGGTTGGCTTTTCTACTTCGACCAATTTTAGGTTATTCAGTCCTCCTGGACTCGCAAGTGTGACTTGTCTCATAGGTTCTACTCTTATTTGATTCGTTATTGGTTTGTCAGCTGAAATTCTTACACTTTATCGCTCTTGATACAAAGAATAAATCTATGTAATAAGACGATTGTTGATATTGATTGATTTTGATTAAGCTGCATAGAATCATTTAGCTGCTTATTAGGGTAAAGGTTTTAATAGAGCGGTTTAGTGTGGTGAGGGCCCTAATAACGGGTCTACGAGCATATTGCCATGAGTTTCTATGACAGTGTCCTCTAGGCACTCAAATCCAAATAGCAAGTTGCACTCTGGTTCAAATGAAAAGATCGTGGCACAAGCACTGAGCATAATGTAATACCAATGAGCGAATTCTCTATCTGTAAGACTGAGAGCCTTGGAAACGTATCGCTTCATATATTCACTACCTGGTTTTATATGTCTTTGCACCAGATATTCAATGCGCCATGATCGTTGACGCGCTTCTTGTGCCATTAGCCGACTTATTCCAGAGTGTTGGGCTGAAGTGCGGACATGAAAACGGATGATCATCGCGATACCTTCTCGCTCTGACATGTCTGGCAGGACAGAAATTCGGGCTTTTTGCTGGTCTGCAACGAGATTAAAAATATTATCGGCGACGGCTTTCCAAAAGTCTTCTTTAGATCCAAAGTGATAAACTAGCATGCCACGCTTGACGTCAGCTGCAATTTCTATGTCACGCACAGAGGTAGCATCAAAACCATTCTCAGAGAACAAAGGTGTTGCTGCAGCCACCATTTTAGCTCGAGCTAATTCAGTCCTAGCTTGAATTTTTTTCGGTTGTTTGCTGGGTATATTCGCCGGACCACCAGTAAACTCTGATTTCACTTTTTTGACCTCGGTGTATTTTTATGGCATCCAAGTCCAAATTTGCACTGTAATTACAATATTCTATGCTAAAACGAAATAAAAGGCGCTAGTTTTTTGCTTCAGGCTAGAAAAAACGACTTGAGTCTATGCAATAAGGCGCTGAAAGGAAGATGTGATGGTAGAAATTCTATCTTTTGTTTTATGCTAAAGCGAAATAAAAGCTGTTAGTTTAGTGCTGTAGGCTAGAAAAAATGACTTGAACAGATGCTATAAAGTCCTAGGAGGGAGGGGTGAAGATAGAGCTTCAATATTTTTATAATAAAGGCTCTCTTTACCCCCCCGGCTCTATTATTGAATCGCGGGGGCAAAGTGATTGCAGAAACCCATTAAACGTAACTGCTTTGGGATTGTCACCTACCTCTCAATTATAGCGGTTACACCCTGACCACCCGCGGCACAGATAGAAATCAGGCCTCGTCCAGATCCTTTTTGCTCCAACAGTTTTGCGAGTGTTGCAATTATTCTAGGGCCCGTTGCTGCAAAGGGATGCCCGGTGGCAACGCTAGAACCATTAACATTGAGCTTTGTTCGATCAATGCTACCCAAAGGATTATCTAAGCCAAGTTTATTTTTACAAAAGTCTGGGTCCTCCCATGCTTTCATCGTGCATAGTGCTTGAGCGGCAAATGCTTCATGAATTTCGTAGAAATCAAAGTCTTGTAACCTCAGGCCAGCCCTTGCCAGCAAACGCGGTACAGCATAGGCGGGTGCCATCAACAAGCCTTCGCTCTTTTCCCCTTGACTGTAAAAATCTACGGCAGCCACCTCACTGTGGGTTAGGTAAGCCTGTATAGGAAGATTGCGCTCTTTTGCCCAGTCTTCGCTAGCGAGGAGCACCGCGGCTGCACCATCAGTTAGGGTGGTGGAGTTAGCTGCGGTTAAGGTGCCGTTTTCGCGATCGTAGGCCGGTTTTAGTGCCGCTAGTGTTTCAAGAGGAGTGTTACGCATTATGCCATCGCGCTCAACGCCACTAAAGGGCCTGACAAGATCGGCAAAGAACCCCCGATCGTATGCTGCGATAAGATTTTGATGGCTGTTGAATGTCAGCTGATCTTGATCTTCGCGGCTAATGCCCCATTGTTTAACCATTAGCTCACAGTGTTGACCCATGGATAGACCCGTGCGGGGTTCAGCATTAGCAGGCAGCAGGGGGACCATAAAACTGGGACGAATGCTGGCAAAAAGTTTTAATCGCTGTCCCAAGGTCTTGGCGCGGTTCAGACTCAAAATCATGTGGCGATATTTTTCACTGAGCGCAATTGGCGCATCGCTGGCGGTATCTGTGCCACCGGCAATGCCAGAATCTATTTGCCCCAACGCAATCTTGTTTGCGACCAATATAGCGGCTTCCAAACCTGTCCCACAAGCCTGTTGAATGTCATAGGCCGGTGTTTGCAGAGATAGTCCCGAATCTAGAGTGGCCTCGCGAGCTAGGTTAAAATCACGCGAGTGCTTCATCACTGCGCCGGCAACTACCTCGCCTAATCGTTCGCCGTCTAGATCGAAACGTTGCACTAATCCCTGCAGGGCGGCTGTTAGCATATCCATATTACTGGCATGACTGTAGGCGGTATTACTACGCACGAATGGAATCCTACTTCCGCCGACAATGGCTACTTTACGAATCTCGGTCATCATTTTTGTCCAGTGATTTTAATTTAGTTAAGACTCAAGGATAGGTGATTTGAGGCGTGAAGCCAATGACCTCAGTAATACTCAAATTGTCATTTAGGTCAATCTTATTTTAGGGCCAGAGAGTAAAATGTCGTTTATCGCATTTAAACAGGATAACGCAGAGTGTCAGACACTTATTTAGAATTAGCTAATTCAAGCTTAGGCAAAAAACTATTTTCTGCCATGGGATTGCCCGAGCCCGTGGCTCTGGTTCGAGAAGATCCACAAGAGCCTCATAAATTGAGTGGCCAAGTGCTATGGGGAAATAGTCATGGCGCCGCTTTTGAGGATGCCATTGGACAATGCCTGAAAGAAAACGAACTAATCGTCGGTGGCACTCCTATGGGTGTTAAGGGGCATCTAATTTATGACGCCTCGGGTATTGCTAGTGCTGAGCAAAGTAGTCAACTCCATACTTTTTTTCAGCAAAGTTTAAAAGCATTGGCCTCCAATGGGCGCGTTATTGTTATTGGCTTGAAGCCCAGTGCCACGAATGATGCTGACCAGCGCACGGTGCAGCGAGGGTTGCATGGGTTTATCAAATCTTTAGCTAAAGAAATTGGTCGAAATGGTGCCACAGCGAATCTCATTCTTGTAGACAAGGGCGGTGAGGTCTCGCTACAGGCTCCGCTTCGGTTCCTCTTTTCAGCGGGGTCAGCCTTTTTGAATGCGCAGATCTTGACTGTAGGTAGCCCTGTAGCCTCTATGACTGCGGATTGGCAACGACCATTAGTCGGGAAGACGGTAGTGGTGACGGGTGCTGTTAGAGGTATAGGGCTTGCTATAGCTAAGGTCTTATCAAGGGATGGCGCTATGGTTATCGGAGTGGATGTGCCTCAGTCAGAAGCGGAGCTAATATCAGTCATGAGCAGTCTAGGTGGAATGGCATTACCTCTGGATATTACTGGCGATGGCGCAGCGGTGCATCTGCGCGACTTCTGTTTGGCGAAGGGTGGAGAGCTGCACGCTATTATTCATAATGCGGGCATAACACGAGATAAAATGTTGTCACGCATGAGTGACCATCAGTGGAATATGCTGATGCAAGTTAATTTGGGCAGCGTGCAGCGGATCAATAGTGCGCTCTTAGATACGGACCTTTTAGATAATGGTGGCAAAATTATAGGTGTTGCCTCTATTAGCGGTATTGCCGGTAACGTTGGGCAAACTAATTATGCTTTTTCTAAATCAGCGGTAATAGGCATGGTCGAGACACTAGCCAATCCCTGCGCCGCCAGAGGTATTACTATTAATGCTGTAGCACCTGGCTTCATTGAAACTCAGATGACTGCAGCGATACCCTTTTTGACGCGACAGATGGGTCGTAGGTTGTCATCACTTGGGCAGGGTGGATTGCCGGTTGATGTGGCTGAAGTTATTGGTTTTTTTGTTAGCCCCCAGGCCGCGGGTATGAATGGCAACACTGTTAGAGTCTGCGGTCAGAGTCTTTTAGGTGCCTAACCTCGTCAATGCCGATTAGTTAGATGAGTGCAGAGCTTCGTTTAACTCAACAGCACTCTGATTAGTCAGACATTCAACCGTGCCCGATATTGAATTCCGTCGGAACAGTAAGTCGCTATGCCCTGAAAGCTCTCTTGCCTTGGCTTTACCTCCGGGCTTATTTTGATCGTCCAACAGGGTCACTATCGTGCCAGCCGTAATGTAAAGCCCCGCTTCAATGGTGCAGCGATCTCCGAGGGAGATGCCCGCTCCTGAATTAGCACCAAGTAGACATTTTTCGCCAAGGGCAATGACCATACTGCCGCCACCAGATAGGGTGCCCATGATCGAAGCCCCGCCGCCAACATCTGAGCCAGCGCCACAAAAAACGCCAGCAGAGACACGCCCTTCAATCATGTTTGGCCCCTCTGTGCCGGCGTTAAAGTTGATGAATCCTTCGTGCATCACTGTAGTCCCCTCGCCGACATAGGCGCCTAGTCGCACGCGCCTTGTGTCTGCAATGCGTATGCCGCTAGGAACGACGTAGTCAACCATCTTAGGGAACTTGTCCACTGAGTCGACGGTCAATGGCTGCCCATCGACTCTAGCTTGTAATAATCTATCTGGAAGTTCTTCCACATCGATGGCTCCCGCGCTGGTCCAAGCGACATTTTTTAACACCCCAAAAATGCCTGTAAGCTCAGTTTCGTGAGGTTTTACCAAGCGATGGGAGAGTAGGTGTAACTTCAGGTAACCCTGAGGCACTGACGTGGGTGCGATATCGGCGGTTAGTAAGGTCGCAGACACTGGGCGACTAGACTCAATCAATGCCTTGATAGACGTGGCAAGGTCAGAATGCCCGTTGTGGTTAAGTGCAGAGTGAAGTGCTGAAAGTTGCTCGGTGGTGGGTTCGATATCACCTGAGTCTGCACCTAAACTTGAGGTGATGACACTGACTAGGTCTTTAGGCGGGTTTAACAGCGGGGAGGGGTAAAAAACCTCTAACCACTCTCCGCGACTGTTCTTAGTACCGATACCAATGCCAAAACTATAAAGACTACTCATGAGGTTACTCTTGATCTTATTTGATTTAATTAAATATTGAATGATAGAGGTCGGGCTTAAAACCAACGCTAATAACGCCGTTAACATCCAATATGGGGCGTTTTATCATTGCAGGGTTCTCCAGTAAAAGCTCTGCTATATTACTTTTAGTGGCATTTTCCTGAGTACTAGGATCTAATTTCCGCCACGTTGTTCCGCGCCGATTTAGAACGATCTCCCAATCTGTTTTTTCTATCCACTCTTCGATGTCCTCTAGCTTGAGCCCGTCAGTTCGAACATCATGGAAGCGATGCTCGACATTATGCTCGGACAGCCATAGGCGAGCTTTTTTCACGGTATCGCAGTTCTTGATGCCAAAAAGGGTGATCACAGGTTAAATGACTCTCTACAAATATGGGCCCATGATACCAAATATAGCTTTTGAAAACCTTTGATTCATTAAGGTTTCTTTGCGACGAATGGATTTTTTCGTTTGGGGTAGCAGGTAGTACAGATATCACAAATTGTGCCGTCACAGCCTCGGGCCGAGCAGAACTCTCGACCATAGAAAATGATTTGTAAGTGCAGGCTATTCCAGTGTTCTGGTTTGAAGAGTTTTTTTAAATCACGCTCGGTTTGCGTTACATTTTTGCCTTTGGTCAGTCCCCAGCGTTGGGCTAGGCGGTGAATATGCGTATCCACGGGAAAGGCAGGATGACCGAAACCCTGAGACATGACTACGCTGGCTGTCTTGTGGCCGACACCCGGTAAAGTTTCCAAAAGATTGATATCTTCCGGCACTTGACCATTGTGTTGGGCGACTAATATTTTAGATAAACCTAAAATCGCTTTGGATTTTTGGGGGGCAAGACCGCAGGGGCGCACTATGTTATATATAGCATCTAAAGGCACCTCTTGCATATCAAAGGGGTTATCTGCTGCTGCAAACAGTGCTGGAGTGACTTTGTTAACCCGTTCGTCAGTACATTGCGCACTTAATAATACGGCCACTAAAAGCGTAAAGTTGTCTTTGTGCGTCAGTGGTGTCGGTGTCTCAGGATAGAGCTCAGTCAACCGTTCAAAAATGAACTCCGCACGTGCTTTTTTTAGCATGCTAAGTACCTCGTGCGCTGTCGATAGAGGTAATAAATTCTTTTATGCGATGAGCCGCCTCTATGCACTCAGCAATTTCAGCCACCAAAGCTATTCGAACACGATTTAATCCTGGATTTGCGTTAGGCGTTGGCCGGGATAGAAATTGGCCGGGCAGTAAGGTTACGTTTTGCTTGGAATAGAGCTGTTTGGCAAACTGTTGATCATCAATTGGAGTCTCTGCCCAAAGATAAAAGCTGGCTTGAGGTTCTGCGAATGTCATGTATCCCCTCAATATGTCTGTAACCGCTAAAAATTTTTCGCGGTAAAGAGTTCTGTTTTCGATGGTATGACTCTCGTCTTCCCAAGCTGCTGTGGAGGCAATTTGTACAGGTAAAGACATACTGCAACCGTGGTAGGTTCTATAGTCAAAAAATTGGCTCAAAATGGCTTTATCTCCAGCAACGAAACCTGATCTCAGGCCTGGTAGATTTGAGCGTTTTGAAAGACTATGAAAAACTACACAACGATCATAGTCGTGACGACCCATCGCTTTGCAAGCCTCAAGTAAGCCTGGCGGCGGCTTGCTCTCGTCAAGGTAAATGTCCGAGTAACATTCATCACTAGCAATGACGAAGTCATATTGATCTGCCAGATGCACTGCGTACTGCATTTGTGCGATCGTCATTACTGCGCCCGTCGGATTGCCTGGAGAGCATAGTTGTAATAGCTGGCAGCGTTCCCATATCGCTTGTGGCACGGCATCTAGGTCCGGGATAAATCCATTGTCAGCGTTGCAGTCTAAGAGGTAGGACTCTGCCCCGGCAAGAATGGCTGAACCTTCATAAATTTGATAAAACGGATTTGGTGTAATCACGACGGGTTTAGCCGGGCCGTCATTTGGACTTACTACTGCTTGAGTGAATGCGAAGATTGCTTCGCGTGTACCGCAGACCGGCAAAACGTGAGATTCTGGATCTAGACTATCTTGACTTAGATGAAATCGTTGTTCTAGCCACTGACTTATTGATGTTCTAAGTTCAATTGAGCCTCGAGTCGAGGGGTAATGAGACAATTTATCAATTGATTCTGTTAAAGCCTGTTTGATAAATTCAGGGGCAGGATGCCTCGGTTCACCAATAGAGAGTGAAATATGAGTTAGATGTGCTGGCGGAATAATGCCTGCTTTGAGTTCATTTAGGCGCTGAAAAGGATAGGCCTGCAATAGTCCAAGATTAGCATTCATTGGCTACTACCATCGTTCTGATTGCTAAAACTAAGCGCCATAGGTCTCTTCTCTATTTCGTTGATCAAGTTCTTCGCAGATAGTTTGTTGGATTATCAGATTAAAGTCGGGGTCAGTGAGAGGGAGGTGATTGCGGTCAGTGAGATAAAATACGTCTTCAACGCGTTCGCCTAGGGTCGCAATCCTAGCGTTGTATAGGTTTAGCTCGTAGCGCAGGAATATACGACCCAAATGAGCAAGTAGTCCCGGACGATCAGGAGTTATGACTTCGAGTACTGTGGTATTGGTCTCAGGATCATTTTGCAGTGAAGTTGTGGTCTTCATGGTGAGCTGTTTAAGTTGGCGAGATGTTCGCCGCCTAATAGGAGGATTCACACTTTTAGGATTCTTAATGCCTTTTTTCAACGCTTTGATGATTTTCTCACAAAGTTCGGTATTTTGCCCTACAGGCCGGTCTTCATCGTCCAGCACGTAAAATACGTCGAAAGCTTGATTGTGGCTGTTAGTTTGAAGTCGTGCGTCTTGAATCGTGAGCTGAAGTTGTTCAAGAATTGCCGCGATCACTGAAAAAATTTGCTCTCGGTCTCGTGCGTAAACAAAGATTTGGGTCGCGATAGGTATCTCTACGCCCACATCGCGTAATAGGACTAATGGCTCTTCAGGATCTTTATTGGCAATAATCGCAGATGTAAAGGCGGCAATATCAGACGCACGCTCTCGCAAGAAGAACTCGTCATCAACATCATGCCAGACTTCCTTAGCTTCAGATTGAGTGACATTCATGCCCTCTAAGCGTTCAAGGACGGCCCTTTTTGCTGAGGTTACCCAAGTCGAGCGTTGTTCAGGAGATCCAAGACCATTTTGCAACGCGCGTTTAGTTTCAAAGTAGAGGT
>Ga0066381_10000157_pt1 | contig 13169 bp, 8 predicted proteins | sample Knorr_S23_td_AAI_FD_70949 | JGI IMG/M metagenome (GOLD analysis project Ga0066381, IMG submission 70949) | Marine microbial communities from Southern Atlantic Ocean transect - Knorr_S23_td_AAIW_ad_876m_LV_B | ecosystem: Environmental > Aquatic > Marine > Oceanic | place: Southern Atlantic ocean... | reverse complement strand
CTCTCGGCCCATTTAAGGCCCTTTTTATGTTCCACCCGTCCCCGGTGACCATCTAGGGCTCAAATCCACTCACAAATCGACTTTCCCCTATCCCTGAAAGATGTCCTCAGGCAAAAATGCCGAAACCGTGACGTTGGGCAGATCGACGACGTTGCTGATCTTGAGGTCCACCGCGACACTACAGATGACGTAGGCCTGTTCCTTGGACCAACCCCTTTCTCGCAGCAGGTCGATCATTTGGATCAGGGCGTTCCGAGCCGCCAGTGTTAGGTCCTCGCCCTCTTGGGTTCCGTCCTCCCGGATGGGCATCCCCATGGTGGCGATGAAATTCCGGGGCGCGGCCCATTCCGGAGCGATGAAATACCCTGGGTGGGCGAAACGGGGGAAGATTATGTTATTCCGGGCGGCCTCTCCCTTCTGCAGATGGAATTTGACCACCGCTGTGGCGCCCATCTCGATGGCCGTGATGCAGCATTCGGAATCGCCTTGGGCAAAATGTCCGTCGCCGGCGGAATAAAGTGCGCCAGACACGTTCACGGGTATCAGTAACCGGGAACCCTTGGTGAGCTGCTTGGCGTCCACGTTGCCGCAGTTCTCTCTCGGCGGGATGGTGCGGAGGCCTTCGGAAGCGATAGAGCCTTGGGGCACCGCGTCTTCAGCATCGGGGGGAAAGGCGATGCCGCCGCGGCGCACCAGGTCGGCCTCACGCTCGGTCCATTTCTCCAACTGAGATCGAGAAGGCGCGATTCCAGCGGTACCCATGAAAGATCCATTGGGTATCCTCACACCTGGAATATCCTTGGACGTGGCCCAGCCGTCGCTCATCTCCCAGTGGGCCACGAATGGATCAGGGAACAGGTCTCGCAAGAACCCGGCGCCGGGCCGGTTGCGGGTCCAACCGTAGGTCTGAGGAATGATGTCGACGTATTCGATCTCGAGCAGGTCACCCGGCTCGGCGCCCTTTATGTAAACCGGGCCGGTCAAGGGGTGTCCCACCTTTCCGGCGAACCCAGGAAAGCCGTCGACCGTCACGCTGGCGTTCATCTGCCCGTCGGATGCGTCACGGGTTTCCAGCGACACTTCCTCGCCGGTATCCACTTCCAAGATGGGGGTGATATCCGGGTGCCACCGGTTGTGGCCCTTACCCGGATCGTCCTTCAGCATCTTGCTACGGTCTATCTCGATGCTTTTCATGAAATCTCCTAGCGGTCCGCTATCAGCGTTGGGGCCAGATAGCAGGCTACTCTAAATCGTCCAGTCGTCAGGTAGGCCTGGTGTGGCCATGGGTTTGATCATGACTTCCACCAGGGCTGCTTGGCCGCTTTCGGTGGCGGCGATGGCCCGCTGGAGCGCCGGTCCAACCTCTTCCGGGTCTTCGACGCGTTCTGAGTAAGCGCCCAGGCCCTCGGCCACCTTGCTCCAGTTGCCGGTGAGTTTGGCCATGTCCGGTGGCGGTCCGGTGGGGCTATCCATCCCCATCAGGCCTCCGCCAGTGCCTTCATTGTTCACTACTATGGTAAGCGTGGGCAGTCCCATGCGCACGGCCGTTTCCAACTCCATGCCAACCATCCCAAACGAAGCGTCGCCCAGCAAGTGGACCACCAGTTTATCTGGCTGTCCCAGCTTCGCGCCGATGGCCCCGCCCAGCGACCAGCCCATGGCGGCCATGCCACCCATGCCGAGATAGCTTCGAGGCTTGGTGGCCGTCCAGAAGGGCGACATATAGCCACGGCTGCCGCCGGCATCGTGAAGGGCGATGGTCTTATCGAGGTCGACGATCTTTGCCAGCTCATGCACCACGCGGTATCCATTGGTGGGGGTCGCGGTGTCGTTGAAAACAGGCTCCCAGGCGCCCAGGTCCTTGTCTTTGGCCTGCTTGATCTCGGCTACGACTTCCTCTTTAAGGCCACCATTTCCCGGCCCGACTCGCTCTTTCACGGCATCCAAGATGGCCCGTAGCGCCAGCTTGGCATCGGCCAATATTGGGACGTCGGCCTGGTACTGCTTGTTCAGGTCGTGCTCGTCGGCGTTCACGTGGATCAGGCTCACGCCCTCGGAGATGGGCCGACCGTCGGTGCCGTTGGGCAGTCGGTAGGAATTGCCCACCGCCAGGACCACATCGGCCTTGCGGTTCATATGCAGCGAAGCCCCGCTGGCGTACCGGCTGCGAGGGTAACAACCCATGCCCATCGATAGCGGGTGGTCCTCGGGGAAGACCCCTTTGGCCACCAGGGTTGTCGCCACCGGCATAGAGAGCAATTCAGCCAACTCTTTGGCTTCGTCCCACGCCTCGGCTGACAAAACGCCTCCGCCCAGGTTCAATACGGGCAACTTGGCGTTGACCAGCAGGTCGGCTGCTTTTGCGACCTCATCGGCAGCCGGGGCGGCCTTCCGTCCGGGGCCGACGGGCTCGTAGACCAGCGAACCATCTGGCACCTCAGTCATCAGCACGTCCTGGGGCATCTCCAACACAACTGGGCCGGGGGAGCCCGAGCGTAGTGCGGTAAAAGCCCGGCGCATGATGGACGGGATATCTTCGACCTTGGCCATAGTGCCCCGCCACTTCACCAGGGTATCGAAGATACTGGCGGAGACTTCTTGCTGGACCTCTTTGCCCAGTTGGGCCAGGGGTACCTGTCCCATCAATAGAAGCACTGGTATGTTGTCGGCGAAGGCGCCGGCGATGCCGGTGAGGGTGTTGGTTGCCCCTGGGCCGGTGCCGGTCATGGCCACGCCCACTTTGCCGGTGGCGCGGGCATATCCGTCGGCGATCTCCACACCCAGTCTTTCGTTCCTAGCGGCGAAAACCTTGATTGTCTCAGAGGTCCTGAGACCGGTCCAAAGGGGGTTTAGACCACCGCCTTGGAAACCGGCGATGTACTCAACTCCTTCCAATTCCAGGGCGCGAACTATAGCATCGGCTCCACGCATGATTCTTCTCTCTATCTATTCGAATTGACCGGGGATACCCAAGCCCATAACCGTGCCTGCGCTGGCTCAAGTTGGGAGGATGATACGCCTGCGACTAACGGGGGTCAACCGGCACAACGACTATCTGGGGATACCCAAACTCAGGCGCAGGTCAGGCGTGGGCGGATTTCTTGACCCGGTTATGGGCGAAGGGTATCATCCCAACAACATTCCAAGGGTGTGGCGCTCCTGCCAAAATTCGACCAAGGGTGATGAAATGCCTTCAGCTAGTGAGATGATCGTCCAAACCCTGGAGGAAGCAGGTATCGAGTACGTCTTCGGCATCCCCGGGGGCGGTACCGGGCAGATATTCCAGATATTGGAGACCAAGCAGGACCGCATCAAGACCATACTGGTGCGCCACGAGCAGGTTGCAGCCATCATGGCGGATGCCTACGGCCGCGCCGCCGGGAAGCCCGCCGCCATCATGGGTCAGGGACTGTTCATGGGCTCCAACGCCACGTTCGGCATCATGGAATCCATGCTCAGCAGCTCCCCCATGTTGGTGATCACCGACACGTCTGACGGAGGCGCGGCCCAGCGGCCCGCCAACCAGTCGGGCGCCGGGGAATACGGCAGCATCGACCTACAGTCCATCTTCAAGTCCATGACCAAATACACTACCCTGGCCACCAGCCCCAAAGAGGCCGTTCTAGGCACGCAGATGGCAATCAAACACGCGGTGAGCGGGCGTCCCGGCCCCACAACTGTGCTCATGCGTTCGGCGGCCATCGGAGGCCAGGTGGACGTGGAATCGCCACCCTTCATCCACAACGCTTCCGGGTTCCTGAACACATCTAAACCGGCCTCCGCGCCGGTGGACATCGAGCAGGCGATCCAGATACTGAGCGAGTCCAAGAAGCCGGTGATAATCGCCGGGAACGGAGTGCACGTTGCCGGCGCCCACTCGGAGCTACAAGAGTTGGCCGAGCAGTGGGGCATCCCCGTGGCCACTAGTTATAAAGGAAAGAGCGCAATCTCCGAGGACCATCCGCTGGCCCTGGGCATGGTCGGCACCTACGGGCAGGAAACGGCCAACCGGGCGGTAGGCGACGCCGACACCGTGCTTGTGATCGGCGCGTTACTACGCTCCCAGGAGACCGTGGGTGAGCGTCCTGACATATTTAACCCAAATAGGCAGCGCATCATCCAGATCGACATCGACGAGCGGAACGCCGGGTGGTCCTTCCCAGTGGAACTGGGCCTCATCGGAGATGCCAAAGTCATCTTGGAGCAATTGGTCGCAGCTTCAAAGGCGGCCACTCCGGACAACTCGAAACGCAAGGAATGGACCGATAGCCTGCCGGGCCGCCGCGATGCCGGAGGCTACCACGACCAGCCTGAGATGCACGAGGACAGCTCGCCGGTGAAGCCCCAGAGGCTGATCGCCCAGTTGCAGGCGACCATGGAGCCTTCGACCATCTACTCGCTGGATGCGGGCAATAACCGCACCTGGATGGCGCATCTCTACCGGGCCCAGCAGGCCAACACCTTCTACAGTCCCGGCGGCACCGCGGGCATGGGTTGGGCGCTGCCGGCCGCGGTGGGCCTGAAGCTGGTCTACCCGAACCAGCCGGTGGTCTGCGTAACCGGCGACGGCGGCTACATGATGACTGTAAACGCCATATCAACAGCGGTCCAGTATGACCTGCCAATCATCTGCGTGGTGTTCAACAACAACTCCCTGGGCATGGTTAACGACCATCAACCCGAGGGTCATAAGATAGCCTCCGAGTTCTACCCCACCAACAACGCCGTCGTGGCCGAGGGCATGGGCGCCTGGGGTGTGCAGGTCAGTGATTCCAAGGACCTGCCCGACGCCCTACGGGCCGCTCAGGCATCCGGCAAGCCGGCAGTGATTGACGTCCTGATCGATCCGGGCCCCAGCCCAGACGACTGGCGGGCCGGCGCCTGGCGGGCGGGGCAGACTTAAGCGAACGGAGGCGTCGAACATGCCTGATTCACTGAACGACAAGATTACCTTGGTTACCGGAGCTGGTTCCGGCATCGGCCGGGCCACATCCCTCGTACTGGCCCGGGAAGGGGCCACCATCGCAGTGTCTGACATCGATGCCGACGGCGGAGAGGAGACCCTGAGCGCCATCAAAGACATGGGCGGCGACGGCATGTTCGTCCACGCCGATGTCTCCCGTCCCGCCGATGTTGAAGCCATGGTGGGGGCGGTCATCCAAGCCTATGGACGCCTGGATTGCGCCTACAATAATGCCGGCATCGAGGGCTACTGGGGTGGGCGTCTTCACGAATACCCCGAAGACACCTTTGACCGCCTGATAGACATCAATGTGAAGGGCGTCTGGCTCTGCTTGAAATACGAGATTCCCGAGATGCTGAAGCAGGGTGGCGGGGCCATCGTAAACACCGCCTCGGCCGCGGGTCTGGTGGGCTCCCGGCGGCTGTCGGTCTATTCGGCCAGCAAGCACGCCGTGGTGGGACTGACCAAGTCGGCGGCGCTGGAATACGCCGCGGACAACATCCGGGTAAACGCCGTCTGTCCGGGGATCATCGATACACCCATGATGGACCGCCTAGTCGAAGGCCGGGACGACTACGCCGCAGCCATCCCTACCCGCCAACCCATCGGCCGAAAAGGCACCCCCAACGAGATCGCCGAAGCCGTAGCCTGGCTCTGCTCCGACGCCGCGTCATTGGTCACCGGCCTAGCCATGGCGGTGGACGGGGCTTTTACGGCGCAATAGGCCTTGAACCATGTACGGCCCATCGCCCGACCCGTCGTTCCGGCGAAATCCGGAACCCACCGATGCAACCACCCAAGACCCTGCATCCAACTAATGGCATGATAGCCATGACCATGGTGGCTGAGTGGATTCCCGCCTACGCCGGAATGACGAATGAGGCCCCCACGCCTACATCGTTGGACTGACATTCCGCCTGGTGATAATATGTCCCCAGACTCATTCGCAGACTGAATCGAAGTGATTTTCCGGCCCGTGTCTGACGGGCTGTTCCAACCCCGGAGGCCCCTTTGGCGGACTTATTGCAAATAGTGGACCTGGCCGACTCCGGACAGGTGCAACTTTCTTATATCAGCGGCACTGAAGACGTGACCGCTCCACCGGCCAACTTCTCCTTCCCGCTCACCGATTCCGAACTCGCGGAGATGCGCTGGTACCTCAGCGAGTACCCGGAAAACACCTTCGGCGAGGCTAAAACCCGCGCCGAAACGGTCGAGTCAGGTCTCAAGGACCTGGGCCGTCTCCTGTATGAAGCCGTGTTCGGCTGCAGCGATGAGGCCCGGTCTCTTCTGGAAACGGCCAGCCAGGCAGAGCAGACCCAACTATCGATCGTCTCCAGCCGGTCCGAGTTCCTGGGTCTCCCCTGGGAGCTCCTGAACGACGGCGGTGAAGTTTACCTGGTCTCAACAATTGCCGGAGTCTCGCGGCGTCTGTCTTCCGAGCCGTTGGAAGATTTCTCCGGCCAACTGCCCACCGACCAACTGAACGTTCTGCTCCTCCTGCCTCCAACTGGTGAAGGGTCGGGCAGCATCGCCACCGAGGCTCTGACTGCCCTGGAGTCGCTGTCTGTGTCGGCCGAGTTGGACTGCCTACGTCCTTCTTCCAAAGCCGACTTACAAGAACAATTGGCCCGCAAGCCGAGGCACTACCATCTCGCCCACTTTGACGGGTTCACCATTGATAGCCAAGGCATCTGCATGGAGGACGGCTCCAGCGGTGTGGCGTCCATCGATGCCCCCACATTAGCGGGACCGTTAACCGAAGCGCAAACTCCCGTGGTCCTGATCAACGCATCTGCTTCCAGCGCCTTGAACGACGTTATTTCATTCGCCGCCGGGTTGGTCCAGAACGGTGTCCCCCAAGTTGTTGTATCGCCACTCCCCATAGCCGGAGCGGGCCGGGTTCTCTTCTGCGAGAACTTCTTCAAGGGACTAAGCGGCGGCACGCCCATCGCCGAGATCGTAGCCACCGTCCGCGAAGCCATGAAAGGCCATCCCCAGCGCCCCTCCGCCACCGGTCCCCTTGTGTCCTGGGATTGGACGCTGACAATGGTGTTTGAAGGCCGGAAATATGCGCCGGCAGCCATCGTGGCGGAAGAAGAGACAGCGCCGGTCCCGGGCATGCCCCGGACTGAAGAGGAACGCACTGGCAACGAGCTGCCCCAGGGTGGCCCCTACGGGCTCATCGGCCGGCACGCCGAGATGTTGGAACTGGAGCGCCGGTTTACGCAGTCGCCCGTGGTGCTGCTATCGGGAGACGTGGGCGCCGGTAAGTCTGAGTTGGCCTTGGGCCTGGCCTCGTGGCTGCATAAGACCGGCGGACGCCCCGGAGGTGTCTTTTACTCGGCCTTCGAGGTTGGCGCCGGACTGGAGCGGGTGCTACATGAGATCGGCACATCCCTGGCCGGGCTGGACTTCGCCGACATGCCGAACGAAGACCGGCGCACCTGGGTGCTCAATTATCTGAAAGAGAACCCGGCTTTGCTGGTCTTCGACAGCCTGCAGAACCTGTCCGGATTCCCCACCGGCGCGCCGGGCCTTCTGGACGACGGCGAGATGGCTGACTTGGACGCCTTCATCAAGGACGTTTCCCAGGGCGGTCAGACCTGGACGCTGCTGGTCAGCCGCCGCGGCGAAGAGCGTTGGCTCACAGCGCCCCACGAAAGGTACCAGCTGGGAGGGCTGGCCAACGCCGACCGCATCGTTCTCGGCACCAGGCTGTTGGAAGAGGCCGGAGCCGACCCCATGCGCCTAGGACCGGAATACCTGGAGATACTGGACCTTGTGGTAGGGCACCCGCTGGCCATGGAGATCGCCCTGCCCCTCCTGAAAGATGTCCCAGCTTCAGTGTTAGTCGGCGAACTGAAGGCCGAACTTGAAAAGCACACTCCCAGCCCAGACGAAGAAGGGCGCCCCTCATACCTGACAGTAGTCATGGACCACGCATTTACACGCATGACCCACCGGAGCAGGACCCACCTGCCCTTCCTCTCGATGTTCCGCAGCCGGGTCATGATGGACATCCTGACCCACATCACTGGAGAAGGCCAGGCCTACCGCTCGGTGACCGGCGAACAGCTTGGTTACGGCGCCTGCCGGACTCTGCTCCGGACCGCACGGACCAGCGGGTTCCTGGAACCGATCACCCCAAGCGTCTACCAGATACACCCCTCTCTTCCCTGGTTTCTGGGCCGCAGCCTCTACCGGCAGTTCCCCCAAAGCGCCATCCAACAACTGGAACACGAGGTCGTCCGAGTCTACGCCGACACCGCCGACTATTTCATGGAAACCCTCTACGAGAACCAGGACGCCGGCACCACCGCCATTCTTGCTGAAGAGGGCAACATCACCCAGGCGCTGGCCCTGTCTCTGGAGGCTGGCCAGTGGGAGAACGCCCAACTGCTGGTCCAGCCTCTGGCCCAGGTCTTCAGGATGCAGAAGCGCTATCCCGAGTTGCGCCGCCTCCGCCGTCAGTTGCTGGAAACAACAGGCGTCACCGCCGAGGAAGCCGAGGAGTCGGGTGGCATCCAGCTTTGGCTGTACCTGATGGGTACCGAGGCTAGCGAATGCATCGAGACCAAGGAGTTCGACCGGGCCGACATCCTGAACCAGCAACTCCTTGAGTACCTGTCGAACAAGGAAGACGGCGAGACCGACCCCCGCACCGCTGCGGTCTTCCATCAGATGGGCCAAGTAGCCCAGAACCGCTGGCAGTTGGAAGAAGCTCACGATCTCTACACCCAGTCCCTGGCGATCATCGAGGGTGGGGAAGACCAAGAGCCCATCGCCGACGACTACTACGGCCTGGGCATGGTCTGCCAGTACCGCCGCCGTTACACCGAAGCCAAAGAATGGTTCAGTAAAGCCTTGGAAATCCACCAGCGGGTGGAAGACGCCGAGGAGATGGTCAAGGACTACCGCTCGCTGGGCCTATGCTCTCAGTACAAGTTCGAATATGACGAGGCCGCCAGTTGGTATCAACGGGCCCGGGAGATACTGGAGGAGAATCGGGACGAGGAGAACGCCGTATTGGTCTACCACTCCCTGGGCACGGTCTGTCACGCCCAATACCAGTTCGACGAAGCCGAGAACTGGTACCAACAGGCGTTGTCGGTCAGCGACCGCATGGGCAACCACTCCCAGATGGGCATCGAGTTCCACCACCTGGGTCTGGTGGAGCAAGCCAGAGATATGTTCGTCGGCGACGCTGAGCACTGGTACATGATGGCAATCCAACAGTGGCAGGAGATCGGCGACCGCCGGTCCGAGGGCGACGAATGCCGCCAATTGGGCGTGCTATTTCACGAGCAGAAGGAACTGGACAAAGCCGAGGAATGGTATGGCCAGGCGAGGGATATATTCGAAGAACTCCAAGACCTGAACCGCATCTGCCGCACCTACGGCCAACTGGGCATGGTGGCCGAGGAGCGGGACGACATCCCCGGCGCGCTGCTGTGGGCCGGGCGCACCTACCAACTGGCCGAGAGCAACAACCTGCAAGTGCTGGTCCAGGTCAAAGCCCACCTGGCCCGGCTGAAGGAAAAGCACGGCGACGACAACTTCGCCGCCTGGTGGCGGGAGTTCGCCGATGAAGACCCGCCCACCGATCTAGACGTGGACCCAGAAACGGTTCTCTAACACACCGGAGGCAGTAGTTGGCAGTTACATCCATCGAAATCAAAGAACGGAGCCCCTACGCCGAAGGGATGACCTTCGGCGCTACCGGCGCGTACGAACAGTTGGAGGGTACGGTCTATTTCGCCATCGACCCGGTAGACCCCGCCAACAGCCTGATTACCGACCTGGAATTGGCGCCTAGAAACGGGGCTGGGTTGGTCGAATTTTCGGCTGACTTCCGGATGTTGAAGCCCGTGGACGCGGAGAAGGGCAGCCACAAGTTGTTCTTCGACGTGGTTAACCGGGGTAACGTGCTGTCCCTCCGGCGTATAAATAGCGCGCCGAACAACGACCACATGGATCCGGGCAACGGGTTCCTGATGCGCCGTGGCTACACGCAGGTCTGGTGTGGCTGGCAGCACGATGTTCCTGTCGGAAATACAGGCGGCTTGTGGTGCTACGTCCCCGAAGCCGCCGGCACCAGAGGCCGCATCGCCGTGACATTCCAGCCCAACGAACCTTCCACTACCCAGATGCTCTCCGACCGAAAGCATCTGCCCTATCCCGCCGACAGTTTCGACCAGCCCAATGCCGAGCTCAGCGTCCAGGACTACGCCGACGGACCCGCCACGATTATCCTGCGTTCCGATTGGTCATTCGGACGGCTGGAGGACGGCAACCTAGTCACCGACGCCAGTCACATCTGCATGGCCAAGGGGTTCGAGCCGGGCAAGGTCTACCGATGCATCTACGCCACCGCGACCGCGCCGGTTGTGGGGCTGGGCATCGCCGCAGTTCGGGACCTCATCTCCCACCTCCGGTATTCAGATGCCGCGGACAACCCCTGCGCCGGCGACATTCAACACGCCCTGGCCTTCGGGTCGTCCCAGAGCGGCAGATTCCTTCGCCACATGCTCTATCTGGCCATGAACCAAGATGAGGGAGACCGGAAGGTATTCGACGGCATTATCGCCCATATCGCGGGGGGCCGCCGCGGCGAATTCAACCAGCGATTCGGCCAGCCTTCCAACCTACTGGAGTCCAGCGCCGGCAGCGCCTTCCCCTTCACCGACATCGATCAAACCGACCCCGAGACCGGCCAATCAGACGGCCTGCTTTCCCGCCTGACTGCCCGAGCCAAGGTCCCCAAGATTTTCCTAACGAACACCTCCAGTGAATATTGGGGTGGCCACGCCGCACTGACCCACGTCGACTCGACCGGGACCAAGGACATCAGGCCATCGGACTCGGTGCGCATCTACCACTTCTCTAGCACCCAGCACAATGCCGGAGTGCTGCCCCTGGGACACACGCAAGACACCGGCGCCAGGGGTCTCCATCCCTTCAATTGGGTGGATTGGAGGCCCCTGATGCGGGCGGCGGTGGACAATCTAGACGCTTGGGTTACCAAAGGCACGATGCCTCCGGCCAGCAAACACGCCCGCCTGGACGACGGCACCGCCGTGCCGTCTGAATCACTGGAAAGCGTATTCCAAGCCTTCCCCGAATTCGGATTCCCAGACCATCTGCGGCATGTGACCCGATTCGACTTCGGACCGAACGAAGGGATACCCGAGAACCTGCCCCCGGTCACCGGCAACCCCTACCCGGCCCTGGTGTCCAATGTGGACGCGGACGGCAACGACTTGGCCGGCATCCGGCTCCCCGATGTGGCGGTCCCCTTGGCCACCATCACCGGCTGGAACCTGCGCCACCCGGACACCGGAGGCTCCGGCCAGACACATAAGACCATGGGCTCCACCGTGCCCTTCGCCTTCACCAAACAGGAGCGTCAAGACACTTCAGACCCCCGTCCCTCGGTGGAGGAGCGCTACGCATCCAAAGATGACTACCTAGATAGAGCGGAGGGTGTGGCGAGAGACCTAGTGTCAGAGGGTTACCTGCTGGACGAAGACGTTCCCAGGGTCGGCCAGATGGCCGGAGAGCGATACGATTTGCTTGAGTCCCAAGTTATACAAACTCAGCCCGCCGGAGACTAGAATCACCTGAATGGAATCAAAACTGGAGAGAAGAACATGAACATCGGAATATCGGTGCCCCTGCCGGCCTACACCATCGACCCGGCATTCATGGCCAAGAAGTCCGAGGACTTGGGCTTCGAGTCCATCTGGTACGCCGAGCACGCGGCAGTGCCCGTCCATAGTGATAGTCCCTTCCCCGCCACCGGCGGCGAGATTCCCTGGACTTACTCCCACTTCACTGACCCATATATCGCCCTCGCCCGGGCCTCCGGCGCCACCAGCAAAATCATGCTGGGCACCGGCATCACCTTGGTGCCGGAGCGTAATCCGCTGCTCCTAGCCAAGGAAATCGCCAGCCTGGACCGTTTCAGCGGCGGACGGTTCCTCTTCGGCATCGGCACCGGCTGGCTCAAGGAAGAGACAGAGATGATGGGCGGCGACTTCGAGCACCGCTGGACCCAGACGCGCGAAGCCATCGAAGTGATGAAAGAACTCTGGACCAAAGAAGAGGCCGAGTACCATGGCCGGTATTTTGACTTCCCATTGGTCAAGTCCTACCCCAAGCCGCTTCAGAAGCCCTATCCTCCGATCATCCTGGGTGGCATGGCCAAGAACGTGCTGCGCCGGGTGGTGGCCCATGCCGACGGTTGGCTGCCCAACCGGGTGACGCCGGCTGACGTTGAGGAAAGTCGCAAGAAGCTGGACGCCATGGCCGCCGAGGCCGGGCGCGACCCCAAGTCCATCACGATCTCTGTCTACGGCCAACTACCGGAACACGACGTCGTCCATTCCCTGCTGAACGCCGGCGCCGATCGTGTGGTGGTCCGTCCCGAGCACGTGGAGACCGAGAAAGAGATGGGCGAGCAATTAGAGCGCATGGCTGAAGCTGTTCTGAGATAAGTAGGCGGTAGTCACAGAGATGCCACGCCTCCCCGGCGTCATTCCGAACGTAGAGAGGAATCTCGTTGCTGGCAGGAAACCAATTACTGGTCTCGCGGGACAGTTACGCCTTTGAAGTTGGACAAAGAGATTATTCTCCTTCTACGAAAGGATCAGAATGACAGATTAGGGGCGGCCTTCGCACAACGAGGGCCTGCCAACCAACGATTGTTGCGAGTGTACAACTCTCAATCGCCCATGATTACCAAGCCCCTTTAATCCTGAGAGGAAAACAAATGGACCGCACCACAGAAATGCTGGCGTCCTATGCCTGCCGGTTCAGCTATAAAGACCTGGGGCCCAAAATCGTCCACCAAGTCAAGCGAACGCTTGTGGACACTATGGGTTGCGCCATGGGCGGCTTCGTGTCCGAGCCGGCCAAGATCGCCCGGGGAATGGCCTCATCGGTCACCAGCACCACTCCCTCGCGTGTCCTGGGTACCAACGAGTTCACGTCGCCCGACATGGCCGGGTTCGCCAACGGAGTGATGGTGCGGTACCTGGACTGCAACGACTCCTATTTCTCTCCCGGGGGTGGGCACCCCAGCGATATGATTCCAGCCGTGCTGGCCATGGCCGACCCCATGATCGCTGACGGACACACCGTCATAACGGCCATCGCATTGGCCTATGAGGTCTTCTGCCGGCTGTCCGACCAGGTGGTGGCC
>Ga0066381_10000154_pt1 | contig 13276 bp, 11 predicted proteins | sample Knorr_S23_td_AAI_FD_70949 | JGI IMG/M metagenome (GOLD analysis project Ga0066381, IMG submission 70949) | Marine microbial communities from Southern Atlantic Ocean transect - Knorr_S23_td_AAIW_ad_876m_LV_B | ecosystem: Environmental > Aquatic > Marine > Oceanic | place: Southern Atlantic ocean... | reverse complement strand
TGCTTTATGAAATTAACATTTCTAGGTACAGGGACTTCACAGGGAGTTCCGGTTATAGCTTGTCATTGTGATGTGTGTTTATCTAATGATCAAAAGGATAAAAGGCTCAGAACCTCTGTTATGGTCACAATTAATGATATTAATTATGTGATTGATTCGGGGCCGGATTTTCGGCAGCAAATGCTTAGGGAGAATGTACAAGATCTAAGAGCCATTCTTTTTACTCATGAGCATAAAGATCATTTGGCCGGAATGGATGATGTAAGGGCTTTTAATTATAAATCTCAAAAAGAGATGGATGTTTATTGCGATATAAATGTTCAGAAGGCACTTTTACGAGAATATCCCTATGTATTTAGCGATTTTAAATATCCCGGAGTTCCTGATGTTAAGGTTCATCAGATTAGTAAAGATGAAGCTTTTACTATAGATGGGAACTTGTTTACACCTATTGAAGTGATGCATTATAAATTGCCTGTGTTAGGCTTTCGAGTAGGGGGCTTGACTTACATAACAGATGCGAAGACAATTTCATCAGATGAGATAGAAAAGATAAAAGGTTCGCAAGTTTTAGTAGTTAATGCGCTTAGAATACAAGAGCATATTTCTCATTTTAATTTAGAAGAGGCTTTAAAGATGATTGATTTAGTGAAGCCTAAGAGGGCTTACCTTACTCATCTTAGCCATTTGATGGGTAGTCATCAGGAGGTTTCTAAGCAATTACCCGATCATGTAATGATTGCTTATGATGGCCTTCAAATTGAGTTGTAAAAAAAAAACCTCGCAATTGCGAGGTTTCTATTTCTTTTTGGAAAGTAATTAGTTACATTTTCCACTCAAATCAGCACCGGCTTTAAACTTTACAACGTTCTTAGCAGAGATTTGGATTGTTGCACCTGTTTGAGGGTTACGACCTTCTCTTGCAGCTCTTTTAGAGATTGAGAATGATCCAAAACCAACTAAGGCAACTTTACCACCTTTAGCAAGAGTTCCGGCAACAGATCCTGTGAAAGCATCTAAAGCACTTTTAGCAGCAGCTTTAGAAATTCCAGCGCCGCTGGCCATAGCATCGATTAATTCTGATTTGTTCATAATAAAACAATTTTAGGTTAAAGATTAATTTATTTTAACGAATGCATTACAAATATAGACCATTGTTGAGATTGCGCAAGTTTGAGTGTCAAAAAAGCCCTAGTTTGTTGATAAGTATGAGCAAATGTTGATAAACTGCACTTAAAATACATCTTATTAGTGAAAATCAGTGTGAATAGGGCTTAGCAAGCTTTTTGGTATGACTTTATATTTATTCCATTTAAAAAGGATTGAACATCCATTTTCTTTTTTCCGGGAACTTGAATTTTAAGAATACTTATGTAGCCATCTTTCGTGTAAATTTTCAAGTCTTTTTTATCAGCCTGTATCTCTGCTATTTCTCTATCGTGATCGATAAGCGTATAAGATGCTTTATAAATCTTTATTGTTTGGGGTTCCTCTTCGGATCGAATAAAAGTGGTCCAGGCAGAGGGGTATGGTGACAGGCCACGTATATGATTGTGTATTTCTATTGTTGATTTAGACCAATCTATTTTGCAGTTGTTTTTAAAGAGCTTGGGCGCTTTTTTTAGATTCGTTGATTCTAGTTGTGTTTTAGCTTCAATGGTATGATTAAAAATGGCGTCACATGTTTTTGTAGCAAGTTCGGCTCCCAACAGCATAAGTTTGTCGTGTACATCTCCTACTGTTTCATTTGAGTCAATTTCACATTCTTCAGATAGTAATGTAGCTCCTGTGTCGATATTTTCATCAATAAAGAAAGAGGTTACCCCTGTTTTTGTTTCTCCGTTCATTACAGCCCAGTTAATGGGGGCAGCACCTCTGTATTGCGGCAGTAAAGATCCGTGTATGTTAAATGTGCCGTGTTGAGGCATAGACCAAACTTCTTTTGGCAGCATTCTAAAAGCAACTACGACAAAGAGATCTGCATTTAGACTTTGTAGTTCCGAAAGGAATTCTGGGTTTTTAAGCTTTTTAGGTTGAAGAACATTTAAATTTTGAGATACAGCATATTTTTTCACATCGCAGGCTTGTAATTTATGTCCCCTTCCTGCGGGTTTGTCCGGTGGACAGACAACACCAACAATGTTGTAACCACTTTCGTGAATGTTTTTTAGGGATTCAACTGCAAATTGTGGCGTTCCCATAAAAACGATGTTCTTATCTCTATTCATTGATTTTTAGTGTTTTTCCTTCTTTAATAAGCGTCTCTTCTGATAGAAGTTCATTTATTTCTTCTAAAATGACAGGCTCTTTTATTTTGCTGTATCCGGCTATAAAAGTACTGATGTCAATTGGATTTTCTTTTAAACGATTTAAAAGTTCCTCTCTAATTGTTTTTCTAAACTCATTCGTGTCGGTATTTTTAGAAATACACAAATCACAAATCCCACAGTCTTCGGTTTGTTGTTCTCCAAAATAATTCAGTAGTATTCTCGAACGACAATAGCTTGTGTTTGACAGGTAGTCGTTCATACTTTGAAGTTTATTCACTAAAAGTGATTTCCGTTCTTCAAAATGTGATTTAGAGATGGGTACATGTGAACTGTTGTGTCTGGCTGAGCTAAATATGATTTTACCACTGTTTGTTCTTTGTTTGTATGTTAAAACATTTTCCTGATCTAATTGTTTTAACATTTTATAAATGTAACTACTATTTTGGTTGAGTTTAATAGCCAGATTGCGTTCTTTTATTTCAGCCGGTTCATCAAATACTCCGGGGTATAATCTAAGAATTAACTGAAGTAGTTCTACTTTTTTTGAATTTGGTGATTTATAATTAATAACCGAATTGGAAGAGCTAATAATATGTAGGGTTGAAGGGCTGTTGTTAAAGTTTTCGTACTTTATTAAGTTTTCTTTTTCTAATATGTTCAATGCTTTTAAGCATTTGGATGTGTTGAGTTTGTAGTGCGAGCTAAACCCTTCTAATTCAAAATCATAAGTTTGTTCAAATCCGTCTCCAATGGCAATTTGTAAAAAATTTGCCAGGTGCTGATAGATTGCTCTAACTTCTTTTGATGATGGGTAATTTTCTTCGAAGCGTTCTATTGAATTTTTAAGATCGGATTTTTGAAATAAGCTTACAGCAAAAGATTTTTCCCCATCTCTCCCTGCTCGTCCTGCTTCCTGAAAGTAGGCTTCAGTTGTGTTGGGGCTTTGAAGGTGAACAACAAGACGCACATCCGGTTTGTCGATTCCCATTCCGAAGGCATTGGTAGCAACCATTACTCTTACTTTATTGTTCATCCATTTATCCTGATTTTCGTTGCGTTCATCAGTTGGTAAGCCAGCGTGGTAGAACAGGGAACTTATTCCCAGGTTATTTAATTCAGTGGAGAACTCATAAGCTCTTTTTCTGCTTCTTACGTACACAATAGCAGAACCTTTTATCTTATGGAGCATCTTTTGTACACGATCTGTTTTATGGTTTTCCTCTAGAACCATATAAGCTAAATTAGCTCTTTTGAAGCTCTTTTGAATGATGTTTTCTTTTTTGAATAAGAGCTTTTCCTGAATGTCTTTTACTACTTCCTTCGTAGCCGTTGCAGTAAGGGCGAGGATTGGCGTTTCAGGTTTTAATTCTCTTATTTCTGCAATTTGTAGATAAGAAGGTCTGAAGTCATAGCCCCATTGGGATATGCAATGGGCTTCATCAACTGCAATAAAACTCAGTTTCATTTTTTTTATGCGCTCACGAACGATGTCAGATTGCAATCTTTCGGGAGAAAGATAGAGTAGTTTGATGTTTCCGTAAATGCAATTATCAAGAGCAATATCAAGCTCTCGTTGATTCAATCCACCACCCAAAGCTATGGCTTTAATGTTTCTTTTTTGTAGTTGATAGACCTGGTCTTTCATCAGTGCTACCAATGGTGAGATTACGATGCAAACGCCCTTCATAGCAAGAGCAGGAACCTGATAGCAAATGGATTTCCCTCCACCTGTAGGTAGCAATGCAAGTGTGTCTTTTTGAGCTAAAACATCATTAATGATAGCTTCCTGTTTGGCTCGAAAAGAGTTAAAACCCCAGTATTGTTCTAGTATTTGATGTAAGTTGCTATTGCTCAATTTCGTTTAGTATGAAATTAATTCTGTCGCTAATACTCGTCTTAGGGATCGTTATTACCTGATAGTCGTATAATTTGTAAGTCTCTATCATGAATTTGTGAACCTCAGTAGCGGTGCTAAAATCTTCTTTACGTTCCTCATCAGTATGGTAGATGTCTTTCCAGGGAGGCGTGATAAAAACTTTATTGAAGTATCGGTATTTTTTGGCAATGGCTTCCCATTCTTGTTTTATTGCGATGTTATCTTTTAGTAAGTAGGCTAAGGCGTCTATAATTCCTCTGTCGTAAAATTCGATTTTGTTTGAGGCTTGTTTAAATTGATTTAAACGCTTTTCAATAACGATCTTACTGAAGCTATTTAAGTCTTGCCATGGAGTGATAGAGCCCTTTGTAGCTATTTGATCTGCAATGATCTCTCGGGATATTTCAGGGTGACAGATGTAGCCTCTATTCGATAATTCTTTTATAAGACTGGTTTTACCTGTTCCCGGAGCACCGGAAATAACAATTCGTTTATTCATAAAAACAAATTTAGAAAAAAGCACGAGCTATGCTTTATTTTGAAGATGCTTTGTATTTTTGTTGAAAACATAGGTATGAAACATGATTTTGATGGTTTACGTGAGAAGTTGGGGCAATTATCTTTTCCTACTTTGTATCTTTTTAAATTTATCGTCAAGTCTGATGTTAATAAGATTGCGAAAATAGAATCTTTATTTCATTCTGAAAGAGCTCAAATAAGACGTAAAGAGTCTTCTAAAGGAGCTTTTGTATCTATAAGCGTCAAAGAGGTTATGCTTAGTGTCGATGAAATCATTGAGATTTATATTAAATCTTCAAAAATAGAAGGAGTTATAGCTTTATAGATATGCAAAGGAAGAAAGTAGCCATACTCGGAGCCGGAATAACAGGTTTGTCATTTGCCTATTATTTAAGCAAATATCATCCAAATATTGAGTTTGTCATCCTTGAGGAGTCTGATAGGGCCGGAGGAGTTGTTTTTTCAGAAAAAAAAGAAGAATGTGTTTTTGAGTGGGGTCCACGAGGAGTCCGCCCCAAAGGAAAAGGTCAGGTAGTACTTGAGTTGGCAGAAGAATTGGGGCTTTGGGAAGCATTGGTTTTTGCCGATGATAAAGCAAAAAAAAGATATTTATACCACGACGGAAAACTTCAGGTTTTACCCCATTCTTTAAGGTCCTTTTTATTTTCTCCTTATTTGAAATTGTTTCTGAAAGCTTTTTATAAAGATATACGTGCTGTAAAGCATGATGAAGATGAAACTATAGCAAATTTTGTAGACCGGCATTTTGGTGTGGAATTCCGAAATTTATTTTTTGACAGCATGGTTAGCGGTATTTGGGCCGGAGATGTAGAGAAAATGAGTGTTTCTGCAACACTTCCTTTGCTTAAGAAGTTGGAGCGCAAAAAAGGTTCTGTAATAAAAGCTTTGTCTTCACACAAAGCGATGTCTGTAGGTTCTAAACAGTATTCTAAAGACATCACCTCAAAAGCACTTTTTAGTTTTAAAGATGGGTTGCAAACGATTGTAGAGGCTCTCAAAGAGCATTTGCAAGCCCACATAGAATATGATGTTAAGCTTGATCGAATTGATTTTTCAGAACAGGTTGAAATTGTTGTCAATGGCGAGTCTCGGTTTGTAGATGAGCTTATTTCTACAATTCCGGCTCATAAGCTCAGTGTTTATGTGAAGTCTGATTTGAGTACTTTATTAAATTCCATTCATTATTCTCCTGTGGCTGTGTTGAATCTAAAATTGCTTAAATCAGAACTTGATTTTGATGGTTTTGGGTTTTTAGTTCCATCTAAAGAGAATTCTGTAGTTCTTGGTATGGTAGCTAATAGCAATACTTTTCCCCAGCATGCTAAAGGCAACTGGATGGTGAATACAGTGATGATGGGGGGAGCGCGTTATACTGTTGAAGAATTGAGGTGTTTGGACCTAAAAGAGAAGTCTAAAGCTTTTTTAGAGCAAGTGTTTGGCAAAGCGTTTACTATTGAATCGGAAGAACTTAAAATGATAGACAAGGCTATTCCTCAATATGAATTGGGTCATTTAGATAAAGTAAGGCAGATAGAAGTGCTAAGCCCAAAGAATCTCACGGTTTTGGGTAATTATATGTATGGGGTGTCTTTAATAGATATTGTGTTAAAATCTAAAGAGCTTGCTAAAAACTTAATCCGTTAATTTTCTTGTTATGTATCTCTTGTAGTACGATATGAGTAGCGTACTAATAGGCAGTGCAATAATTAAACCTGTTAAGCCCAGTAAACTTCCCCAAACGGAGAGTGATAATAAAATAATTGCAGGGTGTAAACCTGTAACTTTATTCATGATCTTTGGAATGAGAATGCTTTCTTGTATGAGTTGTACTATGAGGAATACTAGGGCTGTAGCACCGAGTGATATCCAAATATTTTGACCTGTTTCCAAGCTGTGAAGTATGCTTAGTAAGAAGGCTGGTATAAATCCAAGGATTTGCATGTAGGGCACAAGATTAAGACTCCCTACGACTAGTCCCAATAGAATCCCTAAGGGGAGTCCTATAATCTTAAATCCCACACAAAATAAAATTCCGACAATAAAGGCAATGGTTGCCTGACCTCTAAAGTATGAGCGCATTCCACTGTTTAGGTCGTTAGCTATATCTTGCGCTATATCCCTGTATTTGCCGGGAATCCAGCTTATCCATGATTCATTTAGTTTTGGATATCCGAGTAGGATGAATACTAGGTATATGAGAATAAAAAATATTCCAAATATTCCCATTAGTAAATCGAGAGATTCGGAAAATAAGCTTTTTAGTAGTGGTGTAATTTTGTCTATTGTTTCGTTGATGGAGCTGCTGTTTATGAAGTCTTTAGTGTGATCAGAAGTCATAAAGTCATTTATCTGATCATTTATCTGTATCGGAATCGGTGGGATAAATTCAGCATATTCTTTTACCAGGATTGTAGCTTTCTGAAATTCTTGATTAATAATGGGAGTACTTATTAAAAAAATTAATGTAACAAATAGGATAGATGTGCATAATCCAATTGCAACTGCGAACCCTCTTTTTTTAATTTTTAATTTTTCTTGAATAAAAGCAATTAGGGGGTTCATGAGGTATGCAATAAAAAGTGCAATAAAAAATGGAGCAAGCACACTCTTTAATGTATAAATAAGGTAAGCCAAAATTGATATGATGAAAATGTTTCTCAGTGTTTTTTCTTGCATATTTTCTATTCGTAAAGGGTTTAGATACCAGATTATCCAAATTTAAAATTCTTTAGTTAAATAGTGTTATTAAGCTTGATGAATTTTGATCTTATTTGAGTGGCTTATTCATCTACACGCCAATATTGCATTAAAACAAAGGTATAGTTAACCTTTGTAAAGCCTTGATAGTAAGTGTTTAACGCGTTTAGTTAACTTTAACTTAACACGTCTGTAATGTGTTTGATCTAATCTTGTTGAAAATTAAATTGTCAGATTGTCAGTCGTAAATTTCGTGCTTAAAATCAGTTGTTTTTTGACAAGGTGTCAGTTTGTTTTATTGTATGACTGATTACTGAAAATGTCTTGCGACCATGTAGTCATGCAGTAAAAAAGGTTTTAAGTTTTGTTCCGATAGTTATCGGGATTCAAGTTTTTAGCATCACATCTTTAGGAATTTGATACGTAACACCTACCAATCTACCAATCTACCAATCTACGAACCTACCAACTTACTTAATACCTAGTACCTGATACCTAGTACCTAATACCTAAAGTCATGCAGTCATAAGGTCGTTTAGTCTGCACTTCGACAGGCTCAGTGTGACACACTTCGATAGGATTTCCTGGGGTAGTCAGGCTCAGCGTGACAACCCAAGACTTATCACTTTAGGCACTTTATAAGTACTTTTAACTTTTTTAGTGGTTGAGGGCTTTACTTTTTCTTCTTAAGCCAGAAGAATAGGGCCAAACCAAATACAATCAATCCGGCAGATATCATTTCAGCTTGGGTTAGTCCCTGATAAAGTTCGTTGTTAATACGGATCTTCTCAATCGAGAAGCGTTCCAATCCGTTAAACACCAAATATACCCCAAAGAGCATCCCCGGAGCTTTAAAACTGTTTCTAAGCTTCCAGATGACGGTAAATAGAATAATCCCCATCAGAGCTTCGTAAACAGCTGTAGGGTACACAGGAGTAGCTAATTCGAAGCAGTAAACCCCAAGAGGGTCAGAGCAGATGTCCATACGTTCACCGGCACGAATTACATTATTCGGGTAGGTATAAGCCCACATCCAGTCGGGTAAGAATTGCAACCACTCCGGTTTTGGGTTTAGATTGGAAATTCCCCAATCACCATCTCCGGACATATGACAACCAATTCGACCAATACCATAGGCAAGCATTAAAGGAGCCGCCATAGCATCGGCAATGACTCCCGTTTTAATTCCATATTTCTTTACATACAAGATTACTGCTAAGGCTCCACAAATTAAACCTCCGTAAAAGGTTAATCCACCACCGGACAGCAATTGTCCCATCGGGTCGGCTATAAAATCATCCCAATTTTCGAGCTGGTGGAAAATTTTTGCCCCGACCAATCCTGCACCGGCAGAGATCAATAGAATATTGGCTGTTAATTCCTGAGGTTTTACATCCTCTTCTTTCGTAACAATTTCTGTGTATTTATTGTTTTTCTTTAGGTATAAAGCATAGGCTAGTCCTAGTAGTAAACCTATAATAGCTCCTATTTCAGAACCTTTTAATGAGAAGAGGAATGAGAAGGTGTCGTCAATAAAATAGTTGTAATTATGGTAAGCAAACAAGCCTTTAAAGCCGATAAGCAAGCCAACAAGAGCATATCTGATGATATCTTTAAGTTCGGTTGGTCTTCCTTTAATTACTTTTCTACGTGTTGTAGGAATGATGCCCGCTTTATTTTTTTCGGCCAGATCTTTAGCTATAAAATAACTTCCGGCTAAAAAGCCCATAGCTATAAAAAAGCCAAAGGTTTTAAAGGGTAGTGGAATAAATACACCGGTGATATATTCTATTAGATGACTAAGCGTTGGAAACATTTATTTTAATTTAGGATCTCGGCGTGAATGTTACCATCTTCGGCAAAATCGTTCAGTTTAACTTTTACACTTTGGTTTCTTAAGCCCGGATCGTAATCAACCTTTACCTTAACGTAGTTTTCGGTAAAGCCTTGTATGTACCCGTTTTTATTTTCGTGTTCAAATAACACAGTACGCGTAGCACCAATGTTCTTTTCGTAGAAAGCTCGTTTTTTCTTGGTAGACAAAATACGCAACATTTTACTTCTTTGATGCCGAACACCTTTGTCTACAACACCTTTCATTTCTACAGCTTCTGTATTTGCACGTTCAGAATAGGTAAATACGTGTAAGTAGGATACGTCTAATTCATTTAGCAAATTGTAGGTTTCCTGGAAGAGTTCTTCTGTTTCTCCGGGAAAACCAACGATCACATCCACGCCAATACAGCAATCCGGCATTTTGTCTTTAATACGTGTGATGCGTTCTTTGTAAAGTTTCGTGTGGTAACGACGCTTCATTTTTTTCAATAATTCGTCAGAACCCGATTGAAGAGGGATGTGGAAGTGAGGAACAAAGATCTTTGAATTAGACACAAAATCAATGGTTTCGTTCTTCAATAAATTGGGTTCAATAGATGAAATACGAAGCCTTGATATCCCTTCCACATCATCTAAAGCCTTTACCAGGTCTAAGAATGTGTGCTCGTGTTTTTTATTTCCAAACTCTCCTTTACCATAATCGCCAATATTTACGCCCGTAAGTACAATTTCTTTAATATCTCTTTCAGATATTTCTTTAGCATTTTTAAGAACATTTTGAAGTTGATCACTTCTGGAAATACCTCTAGCTAAGGGGATGGTACAGTAGGTACATTTGTAATCGCAACCATCTTGAACTTTTAAGAAAGCCCGGGTTCTATCGCCAATGGAGTATGCTCCTTCAAAGAAATCGGCATCCTCAATTTCACAAGAGTGAATTTCTGCTATGTCTTGTTTGCTTAGGTCGTTCAGATAAGAAGGAAGTTTAAACTTTTCTGTAGCTCCAAGAACCAGGTCAACACCTTCGAATTTTGCAATTTCTTCGGGTTTTAACTGCGCAAAACAACCAATGATAACCACAAAAGCCTCCGTGTTAACCTTTAAAACCTGACGTACAAGGCGTTTACATTCCTTATCCGCATTCTCGGTGACCGAGCAAGTGTTAAGAACATAAATATCAGCCTTTTCCTTAAAATCAACCTTTTCATAGCCTTCATCCTCACAAGAACGCGCTATGGTAGAAGTCTCAGAAAAGTTGAGTTTACAGCCTAAAGTGTGAAAAGCTACTTTCTTCATCATATAAATCGGCTGCAAAGTTAAGAAATTAAGGCGCTATGGATTTCAAATAAACAAACAAAGTTCTATTTTAGAAGCATAAATTAAATCTATGCGTCTATTCGTTGTAATTGTTAGTGTTTTTGTTTTATCTTCTTGTGGGTCAGCAGGTAAGCGTGATCAGTCTAAGATGATCTTTAAATACAATGAGTCGGCAGGAATACACTCTTTTGATCCTGCTTTTGCCAAAGACCAGGCAAGAATTTGGTTTTGCAACCAAATTTACAACAGTTTGGTGCAGTTGGATTCCAACTTACAAGTTCAACCATCCATAGCAAAACGTTGGGAAATTTCAGATGATGGATTGCAATATGATCTCATCATTCGCGATGATGTAGGTTTTCATGAATCTGAAAAAATCTTTGGTGTTAACGAGGGTAGAAGGGTAGATGTAAATGACGTAGTTTACTCCTTAAATCGCCTAAAAGACAAGAAAACAGCTTCTCCCGGAGCCTGGGTTTTATCGAGTACAAATAGCGTTTCTGCCTTTAATGACAGTACCGTTCGTATTAATTTGTCAGCGCCAAATCCCGCCTTTTTAGGTTTGCTCTCTATGCAGTATTGTTCTGTGCTTCCGGTAGAGTCTGATACTATTCTTGATTTCTTTGATGCACCTATAGGCACGGGCCCCTTTCATTTTCAGTACCACAAAAACAATGTAAAGTTGGTACTTCGTAAGAACATCAATTATTTTGAATTTGAAGGGGATAAACAATTGCCCTATTTAGATGCAGTTGCCATCAGCTTCATACCGGATAAGCAAACGGCCTTTTTGGAATTTATTAAAGGAAATTTTGATTTTTTATCAGGTATTGATGCTTCTTACAAGGATGAATTATTGGATGGTAACGGAATACTTCAAGTGAAGTACCTGGAGAAGCTGAATTATAGCAAGCAAGACTATTTGAATACCGAGTATTTAGGAATTCTAATGGACGAGAATCAGGAGAATGAGGCTTTAACGGACGTAAGAGTTCGTCAGGCTTTAAATCTAGCTTTCGACAGAGACCTGATGATGCAGTATCTGAGAAATAATATTGGAACTCCTGCCCATAGTGGGTTTATACCCAAAGGGCTTTCCGGATATCAAACGGCAGTGGGCTATGATTATAATCCGAAAATGGCGAAACAACTTTTGTTTGATGCCGGTTATCCAAATGCTCAGGGGATTCCTGTAATTCATCTCAACACAACCAGCTCGTATGTAGATCTGTGCGAGTACATTCAGCATGCATGGGAAGAGCTGGGATTTAAAGTTGAAGTCAATGTAAACCCACCATCAACACACAGACAACAAGTGTCAAAGTCTCAATTATCCATTTTTAGAGGCTCGTGGATTGCTGATTATGCTGATGCTGAGAATTATTTATCTCTTTTTTATTCTAAGAATCACAGTCCGAATGGACCCAACTACACCCATTTTTCTAATAATGAATTTGATGCTTTGTATGAGAGATCTATCCGTATTCCTAAATTAAATGATCGGATTCGTCTCTATGAAAAGATGGATGGCATCATTATTCATCAAGCAGCGATTATCCCATTATACTACGATAACGTTGTACGTTTCTCTCATAAAAATGTAAAAGGACTGGGCTCTAATGCAATGAATTTACTCGATCTCAAAAGAGTCAGATTAATGACTAATTATTAATGACTAATTAATAATGATTAATTGTCCTGCGGTCAGGTCCTCTTTTATGACTAAAACTTTAATGATGACTAAGACTTTATGTAACACTCCACTATCTATTTTTTTCTCCGGTCTGCCAATTAATTATTAGCCATTATTAATTGGTCATTTCTCTCGTGTATTTTTCCTAAAAAATGAGTGACATTACCTATTGTTTCACAGATAGTTAATGCAATATATTTGTATATGTAAATTATTCAACACCCAAGAAGTAATTGGATTTATAATAAAGTTCCCCACATTAATCAAAACTGAGATCATCGAGTACTCTTGCCCCAATTTTAGATGGAAAGTGTATAATTAGAATTTAGAAGGTTATTGAAATCATAATTAACAACTTAAATATATTTACGTGATGAGAATGGTATTAAATAAAAACAATCAGTATTCAATTTTTGTTATTCCAAAGGGGCTTAGAATTACAAATAAAGTTAAAAGGACTAAGGCAACAATTCTTTATGGACTTTATGTTTCTGAGGATAGCAGTGCTGTAGGAAGTGTTTCTTTTGAAATGTTGGAACATGCTAAAAAAGTCTTTGATTTAAATAAAGACAGGAAAGATGTTGTTCATTTGGAGATGATTATTAAAATAAATGATCAGTGGTATAAAGATGATTGTGTTACACCAAGATTTCCAAAAGAAGTAACCATTTCTGATTTAAAAAAAGATATTGGAATTACAGATTTGGAAATTTCTGAAATGTTTGGATTTGCAAGTAAAGCGAGCTATTCAACTTCATCTGCTAAAAAGAGGTACGAATCTGGCTTGATTGCTTTTTATAAGCTGATTAAAAATAATAATTACACAACAATGTAATTAACACGTCCTTGGTAGGAATGGTGTTTTTTTCTGAGTCGGTCTGAATGAGTGTACGATTTATGGCCTATGTTTTGAAACCTATCGGGACAGAATGACAATTATTAATTACTAATTATTAATTAAACTCAATGTCGCAACGGATGGCTTGGTGGTCGGAGAGTTTTTCTTCTAAGACTTTAAAGTTATAGGCAGACCAGTGCTTGTCGGCT
>Ga0066381_10000152_pt1 | contig 13332 bp, 10 predicted proteins | sample Knorr_S23_td_AAI_FD_70949 | JGI IMG/M metagenome (GOLD analysis project Ga0066381, IMG submission 70949) | Marine microbial communities from Southern Atlantic Ocean transect - Knorr_S23_td_AAIW_ad_876m_LV_B | ecosystem: Environmental > Aquatic > Marine > Oceanic | place: Southern Atlantic ocean... | reverse complement strand
GCAAACATAAAAGTTAAATTTGTTAGATAAAATGAAAAACATGGAAGAAAAAATGATAACAACTCAAAACACAAAAGTTTCAATGAGTGAAATGGTCATGCCTAATGACACAAATAACTTAAATACATTATTTGGAGGAAAACTAATGTACTGGATGGATATGGCAGCAGCAATATGTGCTCATAAACATACAAATAGTGTTGTAGTTACTGCATCTGTAGATAATATAACATTTAAAGCACCTATACATAAAGGAGATATTGTTACGTTAAATGCATTTATAACAAGAGTGTTTAATACTTCCATGGAAGTATTTATTGAAGTAACTGCTCAAAACACTAATAATAAAGAAAAAATTGAGAGTAATACTGCTTTTTTTACTTTTGTTGCTCTAAATCAAAAAGGTAAACCCGTAAAAGTAAATGAAATATACCCTGAAAACGAAAATGATAAAAAACTATTTGATGGTGCATTAAGAAGAAGACAATTAAGATTAATTCTAGCTGGAAAAATGAAACCTGAAGATGCAGATGAACTAAAATCTATATTTAATTAAATATTTCATTTAATTTCTCTCCAAGTCTGTTGCCTCTAAGTTCAGTATCCTTAGCAATAATTACACCATTAGGATCAAGAAGAAAACCTTTAGGGATTCTATCAATATTATAAATACTTGCTGCTTCAGATTGAAAATATTTTAAATCTGAAACATTGTACCAAATTAAATTATCTTTTTTTATTGCATTTACCCAATCTGATCTTGACCTATCAAGTGAAACCTGATAAACCTCAAATCCTTTATTTTTATATTTTAGATAATTCTTTAAAATATTTGGATTTTCCATTCTGCACGGTCCACACCATCCAGCCCAAAAATCCAACAACACATATTTTCCTCTTAAACTCGATAGAGCAATATCTTTACCAGCAGTATCACTTAAAATTATCTCTGGTGCAACACTACCAAAAGAAACAGATTTAATTTTATTAACTTTTTTTTCGAAAGATTTAAAATAAGAATTATAAGAAAAATTATCTCTATATTTTATTAAAGTACTATCCCAAAAACTTATATTATTATCAATATCTAAATAATCCGACGTTATAATAACCGCAAGAGAATTATTAACAGTTCTTAGATAATTTTTTAAATGTTTTTCAAAGTCAATTTTTAAAATATTAGCATCATATCTAAGTTCATTTACAACTTTATAATTTTTCTCTTGACTAGCTTTTATAAATTTTTCATTAATTTGTCTTATATCATACTTATAATTAGATATAATTTTACCAACATTCTTCAATACATCAGTATCATATGAACCTTCTATTGTATACTTAAATTCCGAAGAAGAATTGTCAATATTTACGTTAACATCAGTATTATTTAAAATTAAATCTATACTTTCTTTACCTAATATATCCAACCTAAATAATGTAGACTCAAGCAATGAAATATCAAAAACTATTTTATTATTATTGAAATTTTCTGATTTATATAATTCTATAGAATAAGCTGAACTAACTTTTTGAAGCCTTATCTCACCACCCTCTATTTCACCAATATAATTAACTGTCAATTTGATTTCATTAATTTTTTCATTTTTATTTTGACAAGATATCAAAACAAATAATAAAACTATCAAGTGCAAAATATTACGAGATAATAAATTAATCATTTAAAATTCAATTTTATAGGTAAGCAAATTTATACACCAAAAAACTATTAATAAACAATCCAAATTAAATATTGTTAAAAAAATTATTTAAACAGATACTTTTTCTAAAATCATTTTCTTCCCTATAGATATAACTTTTGAAAGACCATCAATATTTTTTCCACCAGCCGTTGAAAAAAATTGTTGACCCCCTCCTTCTCCTTCAATATACACTGACAAATCATTTATAATTATTCTGGAATCTAAATTAAATTTTTTTACTAAATCTTCAGAAATTAAAATTAATATAGAAGGTTTTGAATTATGTTTGGTCGTCGCAAGAAAAATTAAATTTTTAAATTCATTTTTTAATTCAAATCCTATTTTCTTAATCATATCAAGAGATTCATCATCAAATTCATTAATTAAAATATTAATATCATTTTTAATCAATATTTTTTTTTTAAGATCATCTTTTAAATTATTTTTTTTAATTTTTGAAAATCCTAAAACTTCTTCTTCTAATTTTTTATTTTTCGATAATAAACTATTTACTGCTGATAAAACATCACTAGCTTTTAAAATTGATTTTAATTTCTTAATCTCATTAGACTCGTTTGTAATATAATTTTCAGCCACAACAGAAGTTAATGCCTCTATTCTTCTGATGCCAGAAGAAATTGATGATTCAGATATAACTTTAAATGTTCCTATTTCAGAAGTAAATGATACATGAGTACCTCCACATAATTCAATTGAATATTTATTATCTATTACAACTACTCTAACATTTTTACTATATTTTTCACCAAATAGAGCCATAGCACCCATTTTCTTAGCTTTTTCAATAGGAATATTTTCAAGTGTTTTTACCTCGATATTATTTCTAATTTTTTCGTTAACAAGTTTTTGAATATCTCGAATTTCAGTATCAGATATTTTAGTAAAATGTGAAAAATCAAATCTTATAGCCTTATCATTAACCAATGATCCTTTTTGTATAACATGATTACCTAAAATTTTCTGAAGAGCAGCATGAAGTAAATGAGTTGCAGAATGATTGTTAGATATTAAACTTCTTCTAGAAGCATTTACTTCTAATTTATAAGAATCATTTAGGTTTAATGGTAATTCATTCATTTGATGAATAATGAGATCATTTTCTTTAATTGTATTTAATATTTCAATTTTTTTACCATCATCATAAATTAGATTTCCCATATCTCCAACCTGTCCTCCAGATTCAGAATAAAATGGAGTAGTATTAAATACAACATGATAACTAGTCAATTCTTTATCAATAGTTTTTCTATATTTTAAAATTTTTGATTTAGAAGAAAGTTTTTCATAACCTACAAATTCACAATTACCTTTTTGATTAATAATTTCCCAATCTTCTTTTATAATTTTAGAAACATTTCTAGACCTATTTCTTTGCAATTCAAGGTGAGTTTTAAATTCATCTTCATCAACACTTAAATTATTCTCTTTAGCAATCAAATCTGTCAAATCATAAGGAAATCCATAAGTATCATATAATTCAAATGCTATTTTACCAGAAATAGTTTTATTTTCATTAATAGCTTCATTTTTAATATTTGAAATCATAGAAAGACCCTTGTCTAAAGTTTTTAAAAATGTTTTTTCTTCTTCTAAAATTACTTTTACTATAAAATCTTGTTGATTTATTAAATTATCAAAAATATCACCATATTCTAATATAACAGTTTTAGCGAGCTTATGTAGAAAAGGTTTTTTAATGTTCAAAGATGAAAATCCATACCTAACTGCTCTTCTTAATATTCTTCTGATGACATAACCTGACTTATTATTAGAAGGTATTTCTCCATCAGATATTGTAAATACAATTGCTCTTATATGATCAACTATAACTCGAAAAGCAATATCAATTTTAGAATTTTCACCATACTTATAATTTGATTCTTTTGATAATGATTTAATTATAGAATCAAAAAGATCTATATCATAAGTAGATTTCAATCCTTTTATAGCCATTGCTAATCTTTCTAAGCCCATACCAGTATCAACATGTTTGTTTGGTAATAAAACTAACTTTCCATCGGACAATCTATTAAATTCAATAAAAACTAAATTCCAGATTTCAATAACTTCAGGGTGATCTTTGTTAATTAAATTTCTTGTTGGTATTTTCTTAATTTCATTTTCAGAACGAAGATCAATATGAATTTCTGAACAAGGTCCACATGGACCTGTCTTTCCCATTTCCCAAAAATTATCTTTTTTAGATCCATCTATAATTTTTACATCATCTACTATCTTATTCCATATATTATATGACTCTATATCCTTTTCAAGATTATCTTTTTTATCACCACCAAAAATTGATACATAAAGTCTTTTCTCATCCAACTTATAAATATTAATAAGTAAATCCCATGCCCATTGAATTGCATTTTCTTTAAAATAGTCTCCGAAAGACCAATTTCCTAACATTTCAAACATGGTATGATGATATTTATCTATTCCAACTTCCTCTAAATCATTATGTTTTCCACTTACTCTAAGACATTTTTGAGTATTAACTATTCTTTTATATTTAGGGTTTTCATCTCCTAAAAATATGTTTTTAAACTGGTTCATGCCCGCATTAGTAAACATTAATGAAGGATCGTTTTTAATTGTTATAGGAGCAGAATCAACAATTTCATGTTTTTTAGCTTTAAAGAAATCAAAAAACAACTTTCTAATTTTTTTAGTGTCCATTTATGTTACTAATTCAATGAAAATTTTTATTTTTGCTATAATTTACTAAACAAAATTAGGCTATTTTAATCTAATTATGAGAAAAGCTAAATATTATTATAATCCTGAAACCTGCAATTTTGAAAGGATAAAAACACCAAAAAGAAAAATATTCTTAAATTTCATTGGATTTTTATCAATAGTATTGTTTTCAAGTTTCATAATATTAAACATCTATGACAACTATTTTGAATCTCCAAAAATAATTGCTCTAAAAAAAGAAAACCAAGAACTTGAAACTCATTACGAAATACTTAGCAAAGAAATGAACATAGCTAACAAAATGCTTGAAAATCTTGAAGAAAGAGATGATAATGTATATAGAATTATTTTTGAAGCAGAACCAATTCCAAATACTATTAGACAAGCAGGTGTTGGAGGAGTAAATAGATACAAAGAACTACTTAATGGTAATCTAAAAAGAAAAGAAATCATCATAAATACCTATGCAAAAATTGATGAACTTAAAAGAAAAATGTATATCCAAACAAAATCATATGATGAATTGATAAATTTAGCAAGCAACAAAGAAGAATTAATTGCCTCAATTCCTGCGATTCAACCTGTTTCAAATAAAAATCTAAAAAGAATGGTATCAGGTTATGGAATGAGAATTGATCCTTTTCTAAAAGTAAGGAGAATGCATTATGGGCTTGATTTTTCATTACAAAAAGGCAATCCAGTATATTCAACTGCAGATGGTAAAATAAGGACTATTAAATCATCTTTTGGTGGATTTGGAAAATATATTTATATAGATCATGAAAATGGATATATGTCTGTATATGCACATTTGAGTAAGTTTAATGTAAAAAGAGGACAAAAAGTAAAAAGAGGTGAACTTATAGCATATAGTGGAAATTCGGGTAGATCAACTGCTCCTCATCTCCATTATGAAGTAATTAAAAATGGCAAAAAAGTAAATCCTATTAATTACTTTTTTAATGATTTAACCCCAAATCAATATGAAGAAGTATTAAAAATTGCTTCTGTAGAAAATCAAGCTCTAGGATCAACTTTTTAACTTATGCCTTATAAGGAAAAAGAAATCTTAAAAAAATATTATAACATTGGAGAAGTAGCAAAAAAAATTAATGTTAAAACTTCTCTTATCAGATTCTGGGAAAATGAATTCGAAACATTAAATCCCAAAAAAAATAAAAAAGGGTTAAGAAAATATACACATAAAGATATAAAAGCTTTAGAAAAGATATATTCTTTAGTAAAAATTCAAGGATATACTCTGGAAGGAGCTAAAAAGTCATTAAAAAAGAATAAAGAAAAAATTGGAAATGAAATTATTATTGAAAAATTATCCAAAATAAAAAATAAGCTTTTAAGCCTAAAAAAAGATCTTTAATCAATACCTAAAATATCTTTTAAATCATCCTTATCTGATCCTGAATCTGCAAAATCATCAAATGTTTTATCTGTAACCTCAATAATATGATTCGAAATAAAATGTGATCCTTCTTTTGCTCCTTGTTCTGGACTTTTAATACAACACTCCCACTCTAAAACAGCCCATCCATTATACCCATACTGAGTCAATTTTGAAAAAATAGATTTAAAATCAACTTGTCCATCACCTAATGATCTAAATCTACCCGGTCTATCCACCCAATCTGAATAACTACCATAAACACCAGCTCTACCATTTGAATTAAATTCTGCATCCTTTACATGAAACATTTTTATAAAATCATGATAAATATCGATATGCTCTAAATAATCTAATTGTTGTAAAACAAAATGGCTAGGATCATAGAGCATATTAACTCTTTTATGATTTCCAGTAGCTTTTAAAAATCTCTCAAATGTTACTCCATCATGCAGGTCCTCATTAGGATGAATTTCATAACATAAATCAATTCCATTTTCATCAAATTTATTTAAAATAGGTTTCCATCTTTTTGCTAATTCATCAAATCCTGTTGAGACCAACCCTTTAGGTCTTTGAGGCCACGGATAAACATAAGGCCACACCAATGCACCAGAAAAAGTCACATGAGCCTTAATACCTAAATTTTTACTAGCCTGAGCAGCCAATAATAACTGATTAATTGCCCACTCCATTCTCTTCTTTGGATTATTTCTAAACTTTTCTGGGGCAAAACCATCAAACATCTTATCATAAACAGGATTTACAGCTATTAATTGACCCTGTAGATGAGTACTTAACTCTGTTATTTTAACTCCACAAGCATTAATTTTTGCTTTATACTCATCAGCATAATCTTTACTATTTGCTACTTTTTCCAAGTTTATACATCTAGAATCCCAAGTAGGAATTTGAACCCCCTTATAACCAAGACTTGATACCCATTTACATATACTTTGAATTTCATTAAATGGGGATACATCATCCATAAACTGAGCTAAAAAAATTGCTGGTCCTTTTATTGTTTTCATAATTATATTTTTATCCAAATTGAATTTTTTGAAGATTCAATAACTGCATCTATAAATTTCATTCCCCTATGTCCATCATTTACTGTTGGAAAATCATAAATTGGATCATCTTTAATACCCTTATTATAATTATATACAGAATATGAAAAATTTCTATAAATATTAGCAAATGCTTCAATAAATCCTTCAGGATGACCTGAAGGAGTTCTACAATGGGCAATTGTCTGGTCAGAAAGGTAAGAATTATTAACACCTGCTCGTAATATTTGATTAGGTTTATTCTTTAATTTTAATAACATAGTATTAGGATTAGAATGAAACCATTCAATACCCCCTTTTTCTCCCCAAACTCTAATTTTTAAATCATTCTCTTCTCCTGTAGCAATTTGACTAGTCATTAAATTTCCTTCTATATTATCTTCTAAAGAAATTAATACATTACCATCATCCTCTAGAAGTCTCCCTTCAACAACAATATTTACTTTAGATAAAACTTTTAAAATTTTTTTTCCAGTAACATATTCTACCATATTAGCTGCATGTGTTCCAATATCTCCCATACTACCAGCTTTTCCTGATTTATTAGGATCTGTTCTCCAACCAGCTTGTTTGTTATCTGAAGCTTCTAAAAAATCTGTCAACCAACCCTGAGGATATTCTACAGCTACTTTTCTTAATTTTCCTATTTTACCAGATAATATAATATTTTTAGCCTCTTTGACCATTGGATAACCTGTATAAGTATGAGTGACAGCAAATGGTATATTGATTTCACTTACTTTATCAGATAAAATTTTAGATTGATTTGAATCATAAGTCAAAGGCTTGTCTATAATTACTGGGAATCCTTTTTCTAGTGCTTTTATAGCAGGATCAAAATGCAAATGATTTGGTGTAACAATTGATATAAAATCCATTTTTTCTGAATTATCAAGAGAAGATTCAATTTCTATCATATCTTGATAATTTTTATATATCCTTTTAGGATCCAAAAACAAATTCTTACCTGTATCAATAGAATTTTCATAATTACTACTAAATGAACCACATATCAATTCTATTTGATTATCAAGGAAAGCAGCATTCCTATGTATTGCTCCAATAAAGGAACCTATTCCTCCACCAACCATACCCATTTTAAGTTTTTTCTTCATTTCCATTAATTTTTGAAGAAATTTAAAATTATTTATTAATAATGACAATATTTATAAAATAATTGAATCTTCAATTTTATTTTTAGTCAATTTATAAAACTCCTCGAAAATATTAAATCTATTTGATGATTTATCCATTTGTTTTTTTTCATAATTTCCATCTTCATTTAAGATATAAGTATTACAATTATCTCTTAAATTATAGTTTAGAATAGTAATAGCTTGTTTTTTCAAAAATTCGTCATTTATTTTAAATAATGATTCAATTCTTCTTTCAAAACTTCTAATCATCACATCAGCACTTCCAGAATATATAATTGGATTACCCAAATTATGAAAATAATATATTCTACTATGTTCTAAATAATCACCCACTATAGAAATTACTTTTATATTTTCACTTAATTTTTTTCTATTTGGTCTCAAACAACATATCCCTCTAACAATCAAAAATATTATAACTCCAACATTACTAGCTTCATACAACTTATTAATCACACGTTTATCTTGTAATGAATTAATTTTAATATAAATTTTAGCATCATTACCTGCTATTGAATTATTAATTTCATCTTCAATTAAACTTATTATTTTATTTCTCATATAAATTGGAGCAGTAATTAAATTTTCATATTCATCTGCTATTGAATGACCAGTGATAACATTAAAAAATTCTAAAGCATCTTTAGTGTATCTTTTGTTAGAAGTCATTAATCCAATATCTGTATATAGTTTAGACGTTGTTTCATTGTAATTACCAGTTCCTAAATGAGCATAATTTTTTACTTTTGGGCCTTCTTTTCTAACAACTAAAAGCAATTTTGTGTGTGTTTTTAAACCTCCAATACCATATATTACATGACAACCAGCTTTTTCTAATCTGTATCCATTTTTTATATTATTTTCTTCATCAAATCGAGCCTTAACTTCAAATAAAACTGAAACATGTTTTCCATTTTCTGCTGCTTTTAATAAAGTATCAATTACTCTAGAGTTTTTAGCAGTTCTATATAAAGTAATTTTGATGGACAATACATTTAGATCTTCAGAAGCAATATTTAAAAAATTAATTACTGGATCAAATGAATTATATGGATGGTGCAAAAACACATCCTTTTTTGAAAGTAATTGAAATATACTTTTATCCTTAAATCCTTCTAAATCAAATGAGGGTATAGGTTCTGGAAAAGTAGGTAACAATTCTGAAAATTTATTGTAATCAATAATTTGAATTAAAGAAGTGAAATCCAGTAAACCATTTTCAGGTAATTTCATAATATTAAAAAGATCTATATTTAAAATGGTTTTTAATTTTGATAATAACCATTTGTCAAAATCATGTTCAATTTCTATTCTAACAACTCTACTCGATTTCCTGTCTTTTAACTTTTGTTTGAGTTCCTCTAAAAAATTTGTTTCAATATCTTCCGATTCTTCAAGTGTAAAATCACCATTTCTAATTAATCTGAATAGACTAACAGAAATAATTTTTACATTTCTAAAAAGCTTATTAATATATTTTTTAATTATATTTTCAATAGGAATAAAATAGATTTTATCATCAATTTCATATTCAAAAAATCTAGGTAAATTTTGTGGAGTCTGAATAAATGATATTTTCTTTCTATCTGTAGAAATTTTTGATTGTGTTACTACACCAAAAATTAGAACTTTATTCATTAAAATAGGAAAAGAATGTAAATTATCATACACCATCGGAGTTAGCATGGGAAAAATTGTATTCTTAAAATATTTTTTAATTTTATTTTGATCTTTTTCTCTAAACGAATCCCAAGAAGAAATATAAATTTTTTCTTTATTTAAAATAGGGAGAAGATCTTTAAGAAAATATTGATTTTTTATTTTAAAAAAATTTTTGCATTCATCAAGTAAAAATTCTTTAAAGGGAATTTCTCTCATACCTGAATAATCAATTCTTTTTTTATTATTATCAATATAATTATAAAGACTACCTACTCTAACTTCAAAAAATTCGTCAAAATTTGATGAAACAATTGATAAAAACTTTAATCGATCTAGTATGTTTCTTTTTTGATTTTTTACCTGATCAAATACCCTATAATTAAAATTTAACCAACTAAAGTCTCTACTTATAAGATTACTTTTTTTTAATTTATCAAAATCCATAATAAATTAAAGATTTTCTAAAACTGACATTACTTCTTTAACATGAACTCTTGATTCATCAAGTAATTTTTTTTCACTAGATTTTAATTTTAATTCAATTATCTTTTTTATTCCATTCGATCCTAAAATAACAGGAACACCTAAATAACAATCATTAATCCCATATTCACCATCAAGTTTAACACAAACTGGAAAAATACGTCTTTGATCTCTAATAATAGATTCAACCATTTGAGCAGCAGCAGCACCCGGTGCATACCAAGCAGAAGTTCCCATCATTTTAACAAGTTCACCTCCTCCATACTTAGTTCTTTCTATTATTTCTTTAAGTCTTTTTTCATCAATTAATTCTTCAACTGGAATTCCACCAACAGTAGTATATCTCGGTAAAGGAACCATAGTATCACCATGACCGCCCAATAATAAAGATTGAATATCTTTTGGAGATACACTTAATTCATCAGCTAAAAAAGCTCTAAATCTAGAAGTATCTAATATTCCAGCCATACCCATGACTCTTTCTCTAGGGAATTGAGATGTTAAATGAGCTTGATAAGTCATAACATCTAATGGATTAGAAACAATAATTATTATACAATTAGGAGAATATTTAATAATATTTTCAGTTACAGACTTTACAATTTTTGAATTTGTTTCAATAAGATCATCCCTAGACATTCCAGGTTTTCTCGGTAAACCAGAAGTAATAACAACTACATCAGAATTTTTAGTTTTAGAATAATCATTTGTTGATCCAATTATTTTAGTATCGTATAAATTAATAGGTGCTTTTTGAAAAATATCAAGAGATTTTCCCTCTGATAAACCTTCTTTTATGTCTACCAATACAATTTTATTAGCAATTTCTTTATATGCTAATACATCAGCGCATGTTGCTCCAACATTTCCTGCTCCAACTACTGTTACTTTCATTTTTATTATTTTTTCCAAAATTAGATAATGAAAGATGAATTATTAAATATTTATATCAAATTATTTGTAAATCCATTACAGTACTTGTCTTTCTAGTTACTCTATATGAATTATGTATTTGATGACCGACAACCCAAACAATATTTTTATTAGAATCTTTAATAACACATTGTTTCATTCTATCAATCTTTGAAATCTTATTATCAGACAAAAAATCAGATATTTTTTTATTTTTATTCATACCCAAAGGAACAAATGTTTCTCCTTTTCTATAATTTCTTATAGTAATAGGAAATAATACTTTACTATAGTCTATTTGAGCATTTTTTAAACTATTATTTAATAATAATTTATTTATACTATACTTTCTAACCTTTATATTTAAATCATTAACTTTTATATCATCTAAAGAATTAAATTTTCCATAATAATGATATTTTAAATTTATAGGCTTTATATTAAGTGATTCTCTTTCTGTATAAAGAATGTATTTATTACTTATAAATTCCTTTATTTTATTATTTCTACATGCCGACAAAATTAATTCTATTTGAAAAAAATTAAAACCATATTCTTCAAGTACATCATATATTAGAATATCAAGATTTTCATTTTTTATCCATTCTCCTTTATTTAAAAGTAGAATATTTTCTCTTTCTGATAAATATTTGTTTTTAAAATTTTCAACTTCACTTTTAATAAATGCCTGAGCCTTACTTAATCTACTAGCAGTATCTATAACAGATTTTTCAAGAGACGGATTAATTTCTTTTAATAATGGAATAATTTTTTTTCTTAAATTATTTCTTAAATATATAATATCATCATTTGATGAATCTTTTCTCCAAGATAAACCATTCTTTTTTGAGTAATCAACCAATAAATTTTTTCCACTTTTAAGTAGTGGTCTAATAATAAAATTTTTTTTATAAGGAATACCAGATAAACCTTTATAACCTGTTGTCTTGATAAAATTAAATAATATAGTTTCAAAATTATCATCATTATGATGTGCTGTTGAAAGAAAATCATAATTATTTTTTTTCATTATTTTGTTAAACCAATTATACCTTAATTCTCTAGCTGCCATCTGAATAGATATATTGTTTTCTTGAGCATATTTTTTGGTATTAAATTTTTTACTATAAAAGATTATGTTATTTTTTTTACAAATTTTTTCTACAAGTAAACAGTCCCCCAAAGATTCTTTACCTCTCAAACTAAAATCACAAGTGCAAACAGAAAAAGAAAGATTATTTTTTTTAAATAAATCTAGCATTACCATAGAATCTATACCACCACTTACTGCTAACAAAAATTTACTAGTATCTAAATCAATATTATTATTACTAAAAAAACTAATAAATATTTTATTTAAACTATTTGTTTTCATAATACAAAAATAACTATTTGTGAATTGCTTCATAATAAAACTAATAACTATCTATTTTTGTATTATGAAATTTAAATTTTTAATAATTCTATCATTCTTATTATTAACCCTAAATATAGGAAAAGCCCAAAAAAAAGAAAAAATTAAATATCAGGCCGATGAGTTAAAGTATTCAAGAGAAAATAAAGAACCAGTAAGAAAGCTTTTAAATAATGTAATTTTTAGACAAGGCACATTAATCATAAAATGCGACTCAGCTAATTTTTACAATAAAAGAAATATAATGGAAGCATATGGTAATATTATTATTACCGATGTAGACTCATTAAAAATATCTGGAAATAAATTAATTTATGATGGTAACAATAAAACAGCAAAACTTAGAGAAAACGTTATATACAACAAAAAGGATTATAATTTAAAAACGAATTATCTAGATTATAATATTAAAGATAAAATTGGAAAATTTTATGAAAAAGGTGTTCTTACAGAAAAAGAAAATACCCTTATAAGTAAAAATGGAATTTTTTATGCACAAAAAAAGTATTCAATATTTTTTAATACTGTTGAATTTAATGGACCCGAATATATACTAAAAACTGATTCCTTAAAATATAATTCAACAAACGAAGTTTTAGAAACATATGGTTTTACAGAAATATTCACAGAAGATAGCATATACATAGAAGCTCTTGGGGGAAATTTTAAAACTAAAAAGAAATCATCTTTACTAAACATGGGTATCATAGAAACAAATAATTATATCTTGGAGGCAAATGAAATTAATTTAGATAATGAAACAATGTTTTATTATGCTAATAATAATATAAAATTAAAAGTTAAAAATTCG
>Ga0066381_10000150_pt1 | contig 13340 bp, 11 predicted proteins | sample Knorr_S23_td_AAI_FD_70949 | JGI IMG/M metagenome (GOLD analysis project Ga0066381, IMG submission 70949) | Marine microbial communities from Southern Atlantic Ocean transect - Knorr_S23_td_AAIW_ad_876m_LV_B | ecosystem: Environmental > Aquatic > Marine > Oceanic | place: Southern Atlantic ocean... | reverse complement strand
CAGCACGTTTTTTAGCAAACATCAGGCAGCCCGAGGTTTCCCGGTCAAGCCGATGAACCAACTCCAAAAATCGCAGTTCTGGTCGCTCTAGCCTCATAGCCTCAATGGCTCCCAACGAAATTCCGCTACCACCGTGAACCGCTAGGCCACTAGGCTTATTAATGATCAATAATCCATCATCCTCAAATAGGATGTTTTCTGACAAATACCGCTTTAGCTGACTGCCAACCACCGCTGGCGCACCTCGTTCAGCTACTCGAATAGGCGCTATTCGGACAATATCATTTGCCTTCAATCGAGTATCTGCCTTCACACGTCCTTTATTAACGCGTATCTCGCCTTTTCGCAGCAGATTATAAATACGTGATTTAGGAACGCCTTTTAAATGTCTTATCAGGAAGTTATCGAGCCTTTGGCCCGCATATTCAGGATCAACCTCAACAAAAGACACTTTATCAAACTGATTTTCTTGCACAGATCGTCTGCCTAGGTAAGTGGAAAGTCGCACATTGTACTCACCTACATTCGGTTAAGATAACTAAATGATTGATTACAATTGTAGAAATTGTCGTTTGTTGCTATATTGCGTCCGTTCTTGGGCCAAGTGTTTGAGAAAAACAGAGCCTAAAAATTGATTAGGCTAAGAATCCAAGGGTTTGTGCTCAAAGAGTTGGCCACAACCCCAAAGACTGCTGAGTGAGCTCAGCCAGTGAATGAACCAAAAAGATAACGGTTTAAAGTTGACCACACAATTGAGGCGCCAGTTTTAAGGCGGTAAGCATCGTCCCCAACTGCTGTAAATGAAATTGGTCAGCTGGATGAAAATACGAAAGACAAAGTATTGTGTTCTAAGTTTAGCTAGAGGTACGTGATATCACAGCAACAACTGCTGCTGGCATTTAGGGCAAATAAAAATGCCCATCTCGCAACTGATGAAACCAATACGCAAGAGGTAATTTAGCGCACTCAACGCTAAATGCCGATGAGGCCCGTATTGCAAGGGTCTTGACCTGATTGGTGGGGCGCGCAATAAAATTATTTGCGTCTGCGCCATGGGTTTTGATTAATGTCTCGGCCTAACGGCTCTCGTGTTTCCGTACTTCTCTTTTCTGTCCTTTCACTACTGCTCACTCCTAATAACGAGTAAAGGTGAATTATGAAACGTATGTTAATTAACGCATCGCACACTGAAGAAGTGCGCGTAGCAATGGTAGACGGTCAACGATTGTACGATTTAGATATCGAAAACCGAACTAGAGAACAAAAAAAATCAAACATCTATAAAGGTAAAATCACCCGAGTAGAACCAAGCTTAGAAGCCGCCTTTGTTGACTACGGTGCAGACCGGCACGGCTTTCTGCCATTGAAAGAAGTCTCCAGAGAATATTTCAAAAAAGGCGCATCTGACGGTGGTCGAGTAACCATCAAAGACGCCTTGAGAGAAGGCCAAGAAGTCGTTGTTCAGGTCGAGAAAGAAGAGCGAAGCAATAAGGGCGCTGCACTCACTACGTTTATTAGCCTGGCAGGCCGCTATCTTGTTTTGATGCCGAATAACCCACGTGCAGGTGGAATTTCACGTCGAATTGAAGGCGACGAACGTGCGGACTTGCGCGAAGCCATGCGTGGATTAGACATTCCCAACGGAATGGGCGCCATCGTTAGAACAGCTGGTATCGGCCGAGCCACAGAAGAATTGCAATGGGACTTTAACTACCTGCTTCAACTGTGGAACACCATCACAGACGAATCTAGCAAGGCAAAAGCACCCCATTTTTTATTCCAAGAAAGCAACGTTATTGTGCGCGCCATTCGCGACTATCTCCGACATGATGTGGGTGAAGTGATTGTCGACGGAGAAGAAGCTTACGCTCTCGCAGCTGCGTTTATCGGTACAGTAATGCCTGACTTTACCAGCAAGGTAAAGTACTACCAAGACGAGATACCACTGTTTAATCGCTACCAGATTGAGAATCAAATCGAGACAGCCTTTTGTCGCGAAGTAACACTGCCATCTGGCGGGTCTATCGTAATTGATATTACCGAAGCTATGGTTTCAATTGATATTAACTCCGCCCGGGCAACTAAAGGTGGTGACATTGAAGAAACCGCGTTTAACACAAATAAGGAAGCCGCTGAGGAAATTGGCCGCCAACTAAGATTGCGCGATGTTGGTGGACTCATTGTCATCGACTTTATCGACATGCTGAGCAGCCGCCATCAGAAAGAAGTTGAAAACAAAATGCGCGACGCCCTAGAGGTTGATCGAGCCAGAGTTCAAGTAGGTCGTATCTCACGCTTTGGCTTGTTAGAAATGTCACGACAGCGTCTACGTCCTTCATTGGAAGAGACAATGTCTAGGACCTGCCCTCGCTGTAAGGGGCAAGGAACCATACGAGGAACGCGATCCCTCGCGCTTTCAATATTGCGCCTGGTGGAGGAAGAAGGTCAGAAAGAATTTACCCGAGAAATTCGCGCTATCGTTCCAGTCCCAGTTGCGACATTCTTGCTTAACGAAAAGCGTAAAGAAATATTAGAGATCGAGTCTCGCCATAAATTACAGGTCACTGTGTTACCTAATACCGAAATGGAAACGCCGCACTTTGACGTCGTGCGAATACGCAATCAAGACGAAGACTCATCGGACTTCAGCTACCGTCTCGCCAACGAACTAAGTAAAGCTGAAGAAGAAGTTGTCTCTGCTGCTACAGCACCATCAGCTTTACCCGTGCCTGCGGTCAAAACGCTCATCCCTTCTACGACTGCGCCTACAATTACTGCGCCTGTGCCTGCAGCGACTCAAGACAAGAGTCCTGGACTCGTTAAACGACTTTGGGCAAGCATGTTTGGCGAAACCCAGGAGAAAGTGGAAGAGAAAAAGCCCGCTCCGCGTAATCGCAATAATCAAAATAGAAGCCGGGGGGGCAGAAACAGTCGCCCTAACCAAAATAATCGCCGCCCCAATAATCGAAACAATGCAAATCGCGGCGTCGATAACAAACAAACGAATGATCAAAAGAATGATCAAAAGAGTGAATCGAGGAATAACCAAAACCGAAATAGCGGCAATCGAAGAAACAGAAACAACAAGCCGAAAGACCAAGACAGCAAGCCAGTGGTATCTGCGGATACAGCAGTAACAACCGCCACTGAGTCTCCGTCTAATGCGCCTAAGGCAGACCAGCTGCAACGTCGTCCCGATGATAAGCGCCGAGGGCCTCGTCGTCGTCGTCAGCGGCAAGACGTTCCGCAAGAAATGTTAGATCAAACTGCGGTAATTTTGGGTGGTGAAGCTGCGAAAGCAGGCGCCAAACCAAATGCGCCCCAAGAGTCTAAAGCCGAAGTAGCAAAAGACCAAACGGTTCCAGCTGTAGCTACAGATACCTTAGCGCCGGCTGTCACTCAAACTGTTGAAGCTAAGGCAACCAAGCCAAAGGCCACTCGCACTAGGCGCAAAGCACCTGCTAAATCAAAAGTAAGCCCAGCGGCGCCCGAAGCAGGCAACACTGCCGTAGCTGATGAGAAGCCTGCAACGGCACCTCAGACAGAGGCAGTACCGGCAGAGCCAAAGACGACAAAGAAACCTGCGGCCAAAGCTAAGTCTAAAGCCGTCAAGAAGCCCGCGGCCACTAAGCAAGACGGCATCGAAACACCTGCGCCAACCAAGGAAGTCAGAGCGAGCAATGACCCAAGGAGAAAGCCAAAGCCAGTAGGTAAGGTGGCGGTAAGTACAGAGCGTGTTGAGACCGTTACTCCAGCGGTTAAAGCTCCCGCAGCAGCACCTGTTCCAAGCCCATCCGCTGCGACGGAAAAGCCTGTAGCACGTGCGTCCAATGATCCACGCAAAAAGCGAGCTGCAGCCAAGCCAAAAAAGGTAGTGGCTGAAAAAGTTGCTGCCAAAGTGGACACAAATACTGATTCGGCTGATTAAAATACACCAAAGGTGCAATTGGTACTTGTTAGAAGATAAAGGGGCTGTATAATCGCGCCTTCAATTGGTGGGATGGCAGAGCGGTTGAATGCACCAGTCTTGAAAACTGGCTTAGGTTTATAGCCTAACTAGGGTTCGAATCCCTATCCCACCGCCATATATATTAATTAAACCCTTGTTTTTACACGGGTTTTTTTATGTTCGTTAGTTTTTTATTTGCATGGGTACAATAATGGGTACAACCCAGCAAGATAAAGCAGCTTAAACCGCCCTTCTAATAAATCACTTTGCACTCCTATGCAGTTAAAGATAGACTTCTCAGGACAATATAATGCGGAGTAATAGCAGGCTAAATGGATTATTTAAACACAATTACAGCCGCCCAAGAATTTCTAGACCTCCATGATGACCTCAGACTAGCAAAGCGCGCTTTTTTTAATAACCTTTTGTGCAATCGTGATTATCCGTACGGATTAGTTTATCCCCCTAATATCAATGTGCATTGGCAAAAAGAGTGTGGCGAATACATGGCCTATTCCGGCGAGACATATAGTCGAGAACAAGATAATCTGAATTATGACCTCGAAGAAGGCGCTTTTGACTTTTCCTGGTGTGATGAAAATGGGGAACGCTGCTACCCAGAGCCATCCGAAAAAAACCTACTCTATGTTGGCAAGTGGTGTGAGTTATATAGTGCTGCTGCAACCCACAAGCAATTTTTAAACTACGTAGAGGCAGTCACAAATATTAGTGGGACTAGACTTGAGAAGCTTTTGAGAGGCGATGGGTCATACCAGCTAATCTCAACTGCATATCGTCATATGGTGACTTACTTGAAGGAGCAAAAGGTAAAAGTACGGCCTTATGAAGGATTTCCTTTTACAAAGGAGTTACCTGAAATAAGAGAGTTAGAACTGGCTATATTTAGACTAATTGCAGGAGCTTTAGAGGTATATTTAAATCCACAAGAATACGTCGAGACCGATCCTATCAAGCCGCACAAAGACATCAAAAAAGCAACTCAGGCAACCCTTAGAAAAATAGATTATCACGACTTTGAGATAGAGGATGATTTTAGGCAGCACCTAGAGGCTTTAGCTCGCGGGCAAAATCCAGACCCATATCATTGCACAATAATCAATGACAGTTATCGCAGAAAACTTCTTGTTAGGGAGGTATCGCTACTCAGCAAAAAACTTTTAGATACAACAAGCCCGAAAAAAAGCAGATTCCCGACCTCTGCCTTAAAAGCACTCTTGTCTATGGTCGAGGACAATCCTCCGACTCGAAGAACATTGGGAGGATATCAAAGTAAATATGATGAAATAAGCGAAGATGATCCCAATCAACAACCTCACACCGACAACCACTCTAGTTTTCTCAGATCACTCGGGGAAGATTGGGCAGAGTTCAACCGCCATTGGAAGCTACCCGCTACTGATTGACCTATCTACTTCCGATCATGCCTATCTGATATTACTTACCGCAACGCACACTGTTCTTGTATTCAAATATCTTCTCGTGTGTAAAATACCTATCCATGTTTACAAATTACCTAGAGGACTAAACATGGAAATCACTAATCAGCCCAAAAGAATATTACGCTTTAAACAAGTTCAAGGACTAATACCATTTAGTCGCTCTTATATATACAACCTTATATCCCAAGGTCGATTCCCCTCCCCTGTTAAGCTCATTCAAGGCGGTCGCGGAGCGGGCTGGTGGGAACACGAGATACGCGCTTACGTTGAAGGCAGACATCAAGATACTCGCGGGAGCAGCCATAATGAAGAGGTCTAATCCTATCGAACAGTTTCAGACTCGCCCTTCTTCAAGAGCCTATGCCGTCAGGGCAAAATGTGCAGAGTGTGTTGGTTGCACTCCAGATCACCTAGAAAAGGGCTTTAAGGAGTCTATTTCGTCTTGTTCGTCCTACTCCTGCCCATTGCATAGGTTTCGGCCTTATCAAGCTAAAAAATCTCTGAAAGGCCAAAAAACACCTGTTCAGACATAGCCAAGCGATAACGTTTAGATGTTAATTAAAAACCTCAAATATGATGGCTACGATACTGGCTCCTATGGTGAATCGAGAGCGGATGGAATTACATTGCACTTCTTTTCAGAGGATACGAATCTTCAGTACTACACCATTTTTAATGTGAATCTAACCAAGCAACGCGGTCCTAATAAAGGCTCAAAGTTATCAGGAAAGAAGTTTTGGATTACCAAGAGATTTGCTTTCTACCATTTCTGGCATCAAACGTGCGGATTGCCAGCACCCTCTAATGGTTTAACCACCTTTCATGATTGTATGGGGAAGCTAAGCTCACTTACTTTTCAGGCTGAGACAGAAGACGGGAAGAGGTTAATTAAAGACACTTTAAAGCCAATATGTCCCGATAGTAGTCTGATAACTATCCGACAAGAACCCGATAAACCTCCGATAAATGTTCCCGATAAGCATTTAGAGAAAACTCAGACAATACCTGGCTTTGAAGAGATATTAACTACGTGTAAAACTAACTACGGTATAAGTAAACACGGTAAAACGGATACACGGATACCTATACTTGCAAGTAATACATCATATAAGGATACTAATGATTGGTTATCAGAGTGTGATAAGTTGTTTTAGATAAGGGTATTTTATGAAAAGTTTAATTACCTACATATTGATGTTAGTTGTATTCATGGGAGTATCTGCCCATGCAGGAATAAATCATCCGAACTTCTCAAGCGAAACCATCTTTTTGGAGTGTGACGGAATAAAGTTCTATGGGAAGCCAAGACCTACTGTATATTTTTATGCCATTGATAATGAAAAAATGATAGTTAGAAGAATAGGCACCGATAAATTTGAATGGTCATTTGACGTGAAAAACAGTTGGGCGAATTTTTACTTACGCAGCTAAAGCGTAAAATTATTCTGCAGGTGACAAAGAGGCCACCATGTTCTTTTTCAGCTGACCTTTATTGATCATCCCCATAAGTTCAATTCCAGCCAGTGTACTTTGTGCTGAATGGAAGCTTTTGAAGCCTAACATCGGCCGAGTAATCCGCTTTACTCGCCGGTGGTCTTGTTCCACAATGTTGTTGAGATATTTACATTGACGGATTTTTACTCGCCGATTATTCTCATCGTTAAACTGATTAATGCCTGCTTTATTAGCGCCACTTTTGTCGATATTGATTAAACTTGGCTTACCATTTCTACCGATGGCTTTATTGAAGAAACGTAGAGCTGCCTTGGTGTCGCGCTTAGCGGTGAGCAGGAAATCGATAGTATTCCCCTCTTTATCAACTGCCCGATAATAGTAGCGCCATAGGCCTCTTACTTTTATATACGTCTCGTCCATCCTCCAACGATCACCTGGTCGTTTTTTCCTTTTATGGAAGGCTTTTTCCAGCTTCGGTGCGTAGTGAACAACCCATCGGTTCAGCGAACTATGATCAATCTTGATACCACGTTCAGTCATCATCTCTTCAATGTTTCGATAGCTGAGTGAATATGCACAGTACCAACGGACACACTGAAGGATGATTGACTGAGGAGTGTGCCGGCCTTTGAATGAGATCATGTATTGCTCTGTTTGGTAGGATATGGAAAGATCATTCTACCATGCGGCTCTCTGACATCACGGGATGCGAGAGAACCCGAAAATTGAGTTAGATCAGAACTCGGGCTTATCCCACCATGGAAAGAATTCCGGTAAGTCCTTGCTGACTTTTCCAGGGAATGCTGGGGCGCGTTTTTCTAGGAAGGAGTTTATCCCTTCGCTGGCGTCGGCTGAGGTTCCGGTTGCGTTAATACCGGCGGTATCGATTCTGTGTGCTTCAATGGGGTCTGATGCGCCGAGCATTTTCCACATCATGTGTCGTGTCAGGGTCACTGAGATAGAGGAGCTAGTGTCGACCATTTCGTGAGCAAGTTTGTTTGCTGCTGGCATTAGGTCTTCAGGTTCGTGGAGACTGCGAAGTAAACCCGCCTCTAATGCTTCCTCTGACCTGAACACTTTTCCTGAATAACACCATTCCAAGGCTTTACTGATGCCTACTAGTCTTGGCAAGAACCAAGACGAGCAACCTTCTGGCACGATCCCTCGAGCTGCGAATACAAAACCCATCTTGGCATTTTTTACGGCCAGCCTGAAATCAGCAGCAAGGGTGATCGTCATGCCCATACCAACGGCAGCACCATTGAAAGCGACAATCACGGGTTTTAAACATGCGTAGATGCGGCGTGTAATTTCACCACCACCATCGCCTTTTTGGGTTTCTTCGAGGCGTCCCTCGTGCCCTTCCCAGGTTTTGTCACCTTGGGAAAGATCTGCGCCTGCGCAAAACGCGCGGCCCGCACCAGTGATGATGATTGCTTTAACCTCATCATCTGCGTCGGCCATATCTAGTGCGGTAAATAGTTCATCAAACATGGGACCGTTAAAAGCGTTCATCGCCTCGGGTCGGTTAAAGGTAATAGTCAGGACATTGTCTTCTATCTCATAAAGAAGTGCTTCAAAGGTCATTTAGTAGCTCCAGGGTAATTGAATATTTTGTATCAAAATTTACTTCATTGTAGAGAGAATAAAGCCAAAAAAGCGTTTTAAAGACCCAAACGAGCTATTGTTTTCTCGCGAATACCCCGCTTAAAGATCTTATCGGTCGCCCCTCTTTCAAGCTGCTCATTCTGAATCGCAATATAGGTGGGAATTTTAAAGACCGCCAGATGTGCCGCGATATGCTCGCGAAGCTCTTCTTCGTTCAAACTTGTCCCAGGTACCAGCATAATACTTGCAGATAAGGCTTCTCCCACGCGTTCATCAGGAACACCGTAACAGGCGACTTCCATAACGCTCGAGTGTTGATGGATGATTTGTTCAACTTCAGTGACAGAGATGTTTTCGCCGCCGCGAATGACGATTTCTTTCAGTCTATCAACGATCCATAAAAACCCATCTTCATCCATCATGCCGACATCGCCGGTGTGAAACCAACCGTTGACAAAATCCTCACTGGTCCTTTCGGGCTGATTCCAATAGCCACGGATGTTGGAGGCGCTCCTAATTAGTATTTCACCACGGTCACCTTGACGTTGCTCTTCACCTGATTCATTAATAATCTTCATTTCAACGATAGGGTATGTCGGTTTTCCTGTACTACCGGGTTTGATTGAGTAATTGGTTCCGCTATTTATCGCGCCCATCCCATTGGTTTCTGTCAATCCATAGCCGTTTGCAGGAACAAATTTGGGAAACTTCTGTGTCATTAAACGAACTTGCTCCGGTGGCCGTGGAGCACCGCCTGAGCCTAGTGAGACTAAGGACGATATATCGTAATTATCGACACCAGGGTGGCTTACGATTTCCCAAGACATAGTTGGAACACCGGTAAAACCAGTAACTTTTTCATCTTGTATAAGTTGCAAAGCACGGGTTGGATCCCATTTGTGCATCAAAACGAGTTTGCGCCCTATGAGCAACGAAATTAGAAAGACAGCGTTACAACCGGTAACGTGAAACAGTGGGACGGCTACAAGCGTGGCCGGTTGAGGTGGGGTTGCCTCTGACGCCATACCCTGTTTTTCGTTCTCTTGTGCTTGAACGCTAGCATCGGCAATGGCGATAAGAGTCCAGGCCTTGATGACGCTCAAAATAGCAAGATGTGTTGATACCGCACCTTTCGGGTGCCCGGTTGTGCCAGAGGTATAGAGGATCATCGCGTCATCGAGCTCGTCAATTTCCTCGTCGGGCTCTGGTTGATCTTTGAAATCGGCCATGATTTCTTTGTAGTGGCTGACGCCATCTGGTTGGTCGCCTTCGCAGCGGACCGCGATGACGTGCAAAGTGTTTTTGTTGATGAGCGGCTTCAACCGCTCGACCCGTTCTCTGTCGGCAATCACGATGTTTGCACCGCAATCATCTAAAGCGAAATTCAGTTCTTCGGTGGTCCACCAACCATTCATCGGGACGACAACAGCGCCCATCGCCGTTGCAGCAATATAACTGATACACCACTCAGGGTAGTTCCGCATAATGAGCGCTATGCGATCGCCTTTCTTAACATTGTATTTTTTCTTCAACATGGCAGCAAGATTCCAGGCTTCCTGAATTCCTTCAGCAAACGAATAGCGTTCGCCTTCATAAACCATAAAATCCGCTGCGCCGTGCATAGAGCAAAAAGCGTAAACGCCACGCAAACTGGACTCACGTTTTTCAAATACTTGGTAGCTTACCCCCTCTATTTCTTTGCTTGTAACTGCAAAATCAGTACCCGGAGCACTCATTGTTGCGATCATATCGTCTATTGAATCGTCGAGTTCAAGATTGTCGAAGTCCAGATTATTCATTTTACAATTTCCAGGGGGTTAGTAGTTTTAGAAAATTCGCGAACACTGAATATCAAATAGCTTCGTTTATATTCTATAGACCTTCGCAGCCGTGCCATAAAACATGGCGTGTTTCTCATCCTCTGAGAAGTCCATCACTATTTTCTTCATACCATTCCACATCACGTGATAGCTGATAGATTCCTTATCTACCGGAAAATTACTTTCAAACATGCAGCGTTCAGGCCCGAAGCATTCGATGGCGTGTAAATAATATCGCCGCTGCGCCTCGCAAAATTCGTCGGAACTCGGCGGCAGGTCACGGGCGTGCCAGCCGAAGCCATTGTCGATCATGGCTAACCCGCCCAATTTGGCGACGACGTTAGGACAATCAGCTAGCCGTTTGATATCGCGCTGCCATTGAGCAAAAATTTCATCTTGCTTGCCAGCATAGGCACCCACTCCAAGCGGAGAGCCGAAATGGTTCAGCACCATTGTGGTCTCGGGGACCGCACGCGCCAACTCAAGAAAGTCCGGATTCTGCAGGAAGAAGTGCCAAGCATCAAAGCTATAACCCATGCGCCCAAGGGTACGAACACCTACCTTGAAGTCCTCTCCTGAATAAGGACAGGGTCCGGTACCGCCAGGATTAGACAAGGTACCCGTGGTATCGGCAGGGCCCATATGACGAATACCTTTGAACAACCCTTGGCCCGCTTCTTCATGAGCCAGCAAGACCTCCTCTACGGCCTCCCCCAGCGCCATATCAGCGTGACTCACGATAGCAGCAATGGTGGGTTTGTCAGCGTCGGCCCTACTTGCTTCAGCCACTTGCACCACATACTCAGTCTCACCGACGGGGCGCAATGCTATCTCCCCCTCTTGCCGGTAGTTAGAGTGGCAGTCGATGAACACCGTCTTCTCAATATGGTGATGACCACCCGACCCGGATTGGGTATCAGCCCACAGATCAGCCAACTCGTAACGGCCCCACGGCGTTGGTACCGTCCACAGGTGATGATGGGTATCAATGATCTTTCGTTCTGGCTCAATGATCTCTTCCATCACTAAAGCCAACCATTTCGCGGCATCGCTTCGTTGCATATTAGCTTCCTTATTTTTATGTGTGTGGTCTATTCATCCCTACTTTCAAATAGTCTTAATAACCCTGAGTTACCCCGTAGCGATCACGGTGGAATGCGCTATTACCTAATGCATGCTCGCAAACCCTGGATCGTTTCAAAAAGAAACCAATCTCATATTCGTCAGTCATGCCAATACCGCCATGCATCTGAACACCTTCGCTACTCACCCGATGATAAATATCGTTAAGTGTGGCTTTAGCCAAGCTGGCTAATTCCGCAATCTGGTCGGAATCATCATCCAGAGCAGATAACGCTTCCATTACTACAGATTTTGCCAGTTCAACTTCACAGAACATTTCCGAAGCACGGTGTTTCAGTCCCTGAAACGAACCGACAGGTACACCAAACTGCTCACGAACCTTTAGATATTCAACTGTTCTTTCAAAACATTCCTCAACACCGCCTAACATTTCTGCAGATAGCAGAATTCGACCCGTATCAAGAACCTTGTCCAGCACATCGGCTGCCTTGCCTACTTCTCCAAGTAACGCGCCTACTGCACCTTCAAACTCGATGTTCGAAGCGTTACGGCTATCAACCATAACCGTTCGGGTAACACTGACACCTGGTGCATCACTGTCTACCAATACAAAGGTTAATCCGTCACGGTCACCGCTACTGCCAGAAGTTCTGGTAACAACAACAATTTTATTAGCAACATGTCCATCTAGGACAAATTTCTTGGACCCCGTCACCTTGTAGCCAGCGTCTGATTTCTCTGCCCTGGCGTTAGATCCATACGGGTTGTGATGCGGCGTTTCTTCCAGAGCTAGAGCCAACAACAATTCACCACCAGCAATCTGGGGTAACAACTCACTCTTTTGGGTTTCACTGCCAGCGTGCAATATCGCACTGGCACCTAATACAGCAGTACTAAACAATGGCGATGCAGCCAGAGTACGGCCACATTCTTCCATCACAACACCCATACCTAAATAACCAAATCCTAAGCCACCAAAGTCTTCAGGGATTGTAATACCAGCCCAACCCAATTCTACCATTTGTTGCCAGGTCGCTGAATCAAAACCCAGCTCACTTTTATCATCACGCAAGCGACGGAGCTGCGTAATAGGTGTGTTATTGGTGCAGAAATCTTTTGTTGCATCCTTCAACATATTTTGTTCTTCGTTTAGTACCAACGGCATAACTGAGTTTCTCCTAATCTTGCATTCAAATCTATAAAAGTCGTACTATTTTGAAATAACTATTCTTTAAAAAGCTTTATCACAATCTCGCTATTGGAGTCATGAGATCTATTCGTTAAGATCTATCCATTAAAGCTGTACTCCTCCATGCCTCCGCGCTTTACCTGGGCCAGTATCATTACACCATCGGTGTATTGGACAATAATTATACTTTAAGCAATGCTGCTTTTTCTCAAACTTGCGGTATTGATGATCGGGTTACTTAACGGCCGATGAAATTGCCCGGGCGTCGTTCAGCCACGGCTTTTATACCTTCCCTAAAATCTTCAGTGTTGCGCTGCCACTGCTGCTCTCTGCCTTCGTGATCTGTGCGTTGGGTTATCTTTTCAACCAAACCTTGGCGCATGGTGGCGCGCACAGACAGCACTGCCAAAGGAGCGTTAACGGCAATCTCCTGGGCGAATGCGATGGCTTTTTCACGCACTTGATCTTGCGGCACCAATTCATCAACCAAGCCCCACTGCAAAGCTTGCTCACCCTTAATCCGGCAACCGGTATAAAACATTCGCTTAGCTTTTTGTTGACCAATAAGCTCAGGTAGAGTCACGGTTAAGGCAAAGCCGGGATGAAAGCCTAACTTAACGAAATTGGCTGAAAAGCTGGCTTGGGCACAACTCACCCGAAAATCAGGTACCATCGCCAGGCCTAAACCTCCACCAATAGCTGCCCCATGGATAGCGCCAACTACGGGCTTTTTACAGTCGAATAAACGCGCTGCCTCGGCATACAAAGGGCTGGGG
>Ga0066381_10000146_pt1 | contig 13469 bp, 10 predicted proteins | sample Knorr_S23_td_AAI_FD_70949 | JGI IMG/M metagenome (GOLD analysis project Ga0066381, IMG submission 70949) | Marine microbial communities from Southern Atlantic Ocean transect - Knorr_S23_td_AAIW_ad_876m_LV_B | ecosystem: Environmental > Aquatic > Marine > Oceanic | place: Southern Atlantic ocean... | reverse complement strand
CATGTGGCCGAAGAATTACAGAACGCTGAGTTGTTTATCTTCCCGGAGATTGGACATGCCCCAGCATTCGAGATCCCGGATCAGTTTCATGCCGAGCTCATTCGTTTCCTGGGGTCAGACCCGAATGAACCAGCTGACCAAGAATGGCGCGAGAGCAATGTCGGTCGGCGTTAGTATGTAAAGAACTCTAGGAGATCAGCGCAGGCCTCGGAAAAAGTCGCGTATATCACCGACCAACAACTCAGGTTGTTCCAGCGCGGCGAAATGCCCTCCACGAGGCATAACCGTCCAGTGAACGATGTTGTACTGGGCCTCTGCCCACTTGCGCGGTGTAAAGCTGATCTCTTTCGGGAAGATCGCAGCTCCAGTTGGGACTTCTATGAAACCGACTGGTCGGGTTGGCGGCGTCCTCCGTGACTCATAGTAGATCCTACTCGCTGAAGTAATGGTTTGAGTTACCCAGTAAAGAGTGACGTTGGTGAGTAGTTGATCCTTGGTGAACACGCTCTCGAGATCACCATCATGGTCACTCCAGCCGTGGAACTTCTCGACAATCCAGGCAGCTAAGCCGGCCGGAGAGTCATTAAGCCCGTAACCTAAAGATTGAGGTTTCGTACCCTGCAGGCTTTGATATGCACTTTCATTCGCGAACGCGCGGGCACGCTCTTGCCTGAGTTCCAGTTCCTCAACCGGAACCCCCGCCTCGGGATCCGCTACCCCTCTTGGCGGTCCACCTAAAACGAAATTGGAATGCAATCCAATCAAGCGATCGGCGTAATTCCCTGCTAAGACTCGACCGATAATCGCGCCCCAATCACCTCCCTGTGCCCCGTAGCGCTCGTAGCCCAATCGTTCCATCAGCGAGGCCAAAACATCTGCCATTCGCTCCGGATTGTATCCGCGGTCTTCAGGTTTATCAGAAAAGCCGTACCCTGGCAGAGAGGGGATCACGACATGGAACGCGTCCGCCGGGTTCCCTCCGTACGCTTCAGGATTGGTCAATGGACCGATGATATCAACAAACTCAACAAATGAACCTGGCCAGCCGTGAGTGAGGATTAGCGGGATCGCACCATCGACCGGGGAACGCTCATGGATAAAATGAACATCTAAGCCATCGATCGCCGTCTTGAAGTGATCAAAACCGTTGAGTTTCTCCTCTTGGTCTCGCCAATCGAATTCGTCCTTCCAGTATTCTATAAGTTCTTTCAGATATTCTCGGTTCGTGCCATAGTCCCATCCAGTTCCAGGGATCTGGTCCGGGAGGCGCGTCCGCGCCAGCCGATCGTTCAAGTCTCTGAGCACTTCATCGGGCACTGAAATATCGAATGAGCGGATCTCTTCAGCATTCATTGTCGAATTATCTTCGGAATGGGAGTCAGTCGTGCATGCTGTAAGCATCCCAAACACGATCAGAACCAGAGCAGAAATTACGATCCTATTTCGGATAGGCTTACTGTACTTTTCCATAGTTACCTCAGTTTTGGAGGGCAAACACCCAGATGACGCCGCCCTCCGGTACAAATGTCTCAGTGCCAAGATCTCGATTGATGCGGCCGGTCATCGATGCTGCATCCACACCCCAACCTGACTGCACCGCAATGTATTGGACGCCGTCGATCATATAGGTCGAGGGTACGCCAATAATGCCTGAGTTCGTCCTGTGCTCCCAAAGTTGGTCTCCGGTTCGCGCGTCGAACGCTCGGAAATTACGATCTGTCGTGCCTCCCATGAAAACCAAGTTACCAGCTGTCGTGAGCACTGGGCCCCAGTTAGGGGACTCAAACTCCCGTGTCCAAACCTCCTCACCCGTACTCATGTCCCAGGCCTGAAGTTCACCGATGTGTTCCGCCCCAGGCCAGACTGTCATCTGTGACTCAGCACCCGTAAAACTTCGACCCGGCTCGTACTCTATTTCCCTACCCAAAATCGATCCACAGAGATTTTCATTGACCGGGATATAGAGAAGTTTGGTCCCCGGATTGTAGGCCGCAGGCGGCCAATCTTTTCCGCCCCAAAGCGATGGACAAAAAGGTGCCCTGAAGCCTATGCCCGGCTTCTTCTGTTCGTCATAACTGGGGCGCCCGCTCTCCGGATCGATACTCGTAAAAACATCCTGGCGCACGTATGGCCAAGCATCCACAAACGAGATTTCATCAGCGCTACGTTCGAGTAGCCAGAGGTATCCATTGCGACCTGGGTGCACGAGTGCTGGAAAGGCACGACCCTCTCTCTCGACATCAATGAGTAGAGGGGTTGAAACTTCATCCCAATCCCAAGAGCCGTTCCAGTGATATTGATGGTGACCGACTAGTTCACCCGTTTCAATATCCAACGCAATCACAGAGTTGGTATATAAATTATCACCTGGACGTGCGTCGCCCATCCATGGACCGGGATTCCCCGTCCCCCAGTAAGTAAGCCCCAGGTCAGGGTCATAGTGTCCTGTGAGCCAGACTGCAGCACCGCCTGTGCGCCATGAATCACCTGGCCAAGTCTCGTTACCCGGCTCCCCCGGGGCAGGTATTGTATGCGTTCGCCATACCTCTTCCCCGGTCTCAGTGTCGAGTGCGACAACAAAACCGCGGATTCCGAGTTCGCCCCCCGAGACACCTACCATGACCTTTCCCTCTGCGGTCAGTGGTGCAAGCGTCATGTAATATCCCGCGGCGTTATCAGCTACAGAAGCATCCCAGACGACTTCACCACTGGTTGCATCGAGTGCGACGACCTTCGCATCGAGGGTAGCCGTAAAGACCTTATCCCCATACAGCGCGACACCCCGATTCGTGTAGTGGTATGCGATCGCGTCTTCCGCGAGTTCGTGCTGGTATAACCAAAGCAAATCCCCGGTCCGGGCATCAATCGCGATCACCTGATTCCCAGGTGTCGTCACAAACATGATCCCGTCATTGACGATGGGTACTGCCTCGTGTCCACCGTTCACACCTGTTGAGAAAGCCCAGACAGGAACGAGTGACCCGACGTTTTCACTATTAATCTGTTCGAGGGGGCTATACCCCCATCCATTATACGTACCACGGTAGAAGAGCCAGTTCTCAGGCTCTGGTTCCTTCAGCCGTTCGTCCGTAACTGGCCTATATAATGCCGTGGACTGCTGGGCTATAACTGGCCCTGGCACAATCAGGACAAGCAAAAAAATCAATCGGATAGCTGCCGAGTATCGATCTAGCTTCATTATCTGTTCCTGTACCTGTATGACATCCTGAAGTTTTCGATCATGGATTTCGGAAACCAACACGGCCGGTGAAGCCACCGGCGACTACTAACTGACCATCTACAAGCTTGAGTGGGAGAGCAGCGAGCCTCCGACGCGCAGGACCCTCTGTGACCTGTCCGTTATCCCTCGGGTCAAACTCTGAGTCATGGCACGGACAGATCAAGCGATGATTCTCACTACTCCAATCGCTAATGTCACAACCCTCATGTGTGCAAATTGCTGAGTAGGCGACGATTCCATCTGCAGCATGAACAGCTGTCTCCTCCGTTAAATTCAGCGGATCCAAACGCAGGAGTACGATTTGATCAAGTCGTGATGCAGAGGCACCGTGAGCGCCATCAGTATCTCCCGCATAAACAAAGATCTGCGGGCCATCTAGAGGAACATCGGCCGGTGTGACAACCTCACCCTTGCGGGCTCCGAGTGCGAATACAAGCACATCCCCATCAGCTGGGTGTTCATGTTCCTCTAGTGAAGGTGCTCTCTCGGGTTCTGACTCCAGCTGCGGGCCTTGAGCGGGTGGCGGCCCTGGCATCTCTCCGGCCGGACCCCCTCCCCCTGAGGCTGGAGTGCAGTCTGTGAGCGCTGAAGCAAGTCCAAGGCCCACAAAAGCCTTTACCGCATTGCGGCGATTCATGGGCACTTCCGTTTCCCGACCGTTAACTTCGGTCATGAGGGATCTCTCATCGTTCTCCTTATAACCCATACCATCTCGAATAACGCCTAATTACGCGATATTCTACACTCCCAGGGAGCCCCTGCACACTGATCACATTCATATCTCTAGGCGTTCAGGATACCCGCTACATCATCTTGCAAAGCACGCCTTACCCTTGAATTTCAGCCAAATAGAGAGTAGCATGCCCTAACATTGTAGGGGAGTTGTAACTATTAAGGTCTCTTCTTGTTGGGAGGAAGCAATTATGGCGACCAGGTTTGTACGCCTGAGCGACCACATTCTGTTCTCTGGAGCCCTGGTTTTGGCTTTTCTTGCCGTGCTTGCGCTTCCAGGCCAGACCCTGTCAGCGCAGGAGGCAGGCGCGGATGAGGACGTCACATACACACGTGACATCGCACCTATTATCCAGCAGAACTGCCAGATTTGTCACCGTCCGGCGTCGGTAGCACCAATGTCGTTCATGGAGTACCGCGATGTTCGGCGTTACGCTCGGCGGATCAAAGACCAGGTCGCACGGCGATTGATGCCCCCCTACCACTACGATGCTGGTAATGGAATCCAAGATCTCAAGAATGACTGGAGACTCAGTGAGGAAGAGATCGATGCCATAGTGACTTGGGTCGACAATGGGACTCCGGAAGGGGATCTGGCGGACATGCCAGAGGCTATGGTTTGGCGTGACGAACAGATGTGGCAACAGGAAGAGCGGCTCGGTCCGCCTGACCATGTTATCAAAACTTTCCCATTCGATGTCCCCGCTGAAGGCGGTGACATGTGGTGGCGCCCGGTCGTGCCAACCGAAATGACCTCAGAGAGGTGGATTCGAGCGATGGAGGTACGGCCTTCATTCCCAGCGGGACGGCAAGTTGTGCACCACGCAAACCCCAAACTCTTGAGGCTTAAAGATGATGGGGATTATCAGCCTCTCGGGAACCTGTCCGAGTACGCGATGGGCAAGATCGGAGAGATCGTTCCTGAGGATGCCGCACGCCTAATTAAGCCTGGTGATAAAATCGAATGGGATACGCACTACTACCCCATGGGTTTCGAGGTTCCTGGTGATCAGATTGAGCTAGGAATTTGGTTCTATCCTGAAGGATATGAGCCCGAGTTCACACAAAACCTGAGACTCTATCCACTCCAGGGGGATATCTTCCTGGAGCCGGGTGGTACGTCTATGACGCAGGGGTTTTACCGTTGGGATCACCCAGTACGTATCGACAGCTTCCAACCACATGGGCATGTACACCTCCACGGGATGTCGATCAAGGCGATCTACCCAGATGGCAAGCAAGAAGTCCTTAGCATGGTCTCGGACTTCGATGCCAGATGGCACCATAGCTACATTTTTGATGATGACAAATCTCCTCTGTTACCAGCAGGCACTGTGCTTGTAATGACCGGTTGGTACGAAAACACTGCAGACAATCCACTGACTGATTCAGAGATGTTCTACGCTCGAGGCAGCCGTACAGTGGATGAGATGTCACACGCGTGGATCGCGGTTTCGCACTTGGATGATGAGGGCTACGAACGCATCAAAGCTGAGAGAGAGGCCAAGTCCAAAGTCACAAGTGAAGATGGAGCCGGAAGTAACTAAGATTTGTCTATGCCTGAAGAATCAGGCGAAATATAAAAAATGAATGATCGAAGGAGCCTTCTGATATGGGGGCTCCTTCGATACATGTAGTCTAGGGAAAAGTAACCGGAAGAAAGCTATGCAAAATCATAAAGTGCGGATCGGCGTTGTTCTCATATTGACCTTCTTTATCGCGGTTCCTGCTTTGATAGCCCAGAACCCGAATAACTCGCGGTTCGGAAATGGTATGAGAATGCCACTTTCACCGGTTCCACCCACAGGCGAGCCAGTCGCACCCTTCCTCGAAGGTTGGTACGCGAACGAGGATGGCACGTACTCACTGTCATTTGGCTTCTTCAACTTGAATTCGGGACAAGTCCTCGACATTCCGATTGGGCCTGACAATTTCATTGAGCCGGCTGAATTTAACGGGAAACAACCAACCCATTTTACTACCGGTCGCGCTCGCAGGGACCGTGGGGTCTTTCATGTGACGGTGCCAGCATCTTATGCCGATGGGCAGCAAAGAGTTACCTGGACGATCACAGCTAATGGCAAAACACATTCCATCCCTGCCCGAGTCGGCTATTCAGCTCTTCAGCTTGATTACGGTGCTAGGGCGATGGGATCCGAGCCTCCGATGGTCAGCTTCTCAGCCTCCGGGCCAGAAGGCCAACACATTCAGGGGATATGGTCAGAACCACGTGTAGCTACTGTGGGCTCCCCTATGGAAATAAACATCTGGATGAGAGAGGTCTCGGAACGTGCTTCGTTTGACGAGCGGAACGCCGACATTAAGCCAGCTGTTACCTGGATTAAATATCAAGGTCCCGCGGGTGTAGTCACTTTTGACCCCGGCAGGATTGCGCTCGAAGAAAAGGAAGGACAGGCAACCACAAGTGTGACCTTCACAGAGCCCGGTGAATACGTCTTACGTGGTCGTGTCGACAACTTCGGAGCCAACGATAGTACCCCGGGCGACCAATGTTGCTGGACAAACACGTACGTGCCGGTAACGGTCACTGCTGGAGAACCCGACAGGGACTGATCTTCTTATCCGGTCACTGTCAGGTTTTTGAACCGGACTAACCAATAGGGGAAGTCACATGCAACGCATACTTACCTTCGCTGCACTCGTAGTCATAGCTAGTTGTGCACCACAGGCTGCGAATCAGACTCAAGTAGACGGGACAACAAGTGTCGAGCCATTCAAGGTCGGGACTTTTGAGATCCAGGGCACTCCAACGGTCGGAATCGTCCTTCGCGACGCACTCATCGTGGACCTTGGGGAAGCAAATGCTGCTCTCGAAGCCAGCGGGGCATACGACGAAATCGCGATGCCAGGCGAGATGCTTGGGCTCATCAACCGTTATGATGATGAACTCAAGCCACGCTTATACGAAATCGTAAACAACGTGGTGGGCAATGACCTGCTCGGAGCAGACTACGTTCACGGTGTCGAAGACGTGGACATCCTTCCTCCGATCATGTATCCCAGCAAGAACATGAACGCCGCGGTCAACTTCTACACACACGCGTGTGAAGGCTGCACCCCGGAGCAGCTGGCGGAGAGGACCCGGCAGCGACAGGAGAATCGGGGGGTACCGTACCTATTCCTCAAGCCGACCCGCGGCGCGGTCATCGGCAGCGGTGATGACATCGTGATGCCTTATGGCCGTGACCGAATCGAATGGGAGGTCGAGCTGGCTATCGTATTCGGCCGTGAGGGCAAGTACATCTCTGCGAGCCGAGCCTACGACCACGTGTTCGGCTACATGGTCGCCATGGATGTATCCGATCGTGGCGGGCGTCCTCCGGGTGGTTACGGCTCCGGTCAGGACTGGTTCGTCGGTAAGGGCCATGACACGTTCGCTCCCCAAGGGCCGTGGATTGTTCCAAAGGAGTTCTACGGCGATCCGATGGAGCGCCTGCACCAGAGCCTGGTCATCGACGGCGTGACCGTTCAGGAGGCCCAGGCGGGGGACATGATCCACAACATCCCGGAGCTAATCGAGTACGCCTCGTCGCTCATCACCGTATTTCCCGGTGACGTCCTGCAAAGCGGGACGTCGGGCGGAACGGGTGCTGGTCGTGTCGAGCGCGCGACAGGCTCTGGGTACCTGCAGGCTGGTGAGACGATCAGCGCCACCATCGAGGGAATCGGGACGCTAACGCACACCGTCGTCGCCGAGGAGAGCGTTCCGGGCGATCTGTCCGGCGCACAGCTGCCCCCAACTAGGACGTACCGGCCGGGCCGCTGAGAGCTTAGGCCCATCAGGACAAAGCGCCGGCCGGGGATATATCCCCGGCCGGCGCTCTTCTGTTTCAGGGGTGGTACTAGTTGTCGAATGGCGCTCGACTGACCCCAACAGCCTCGTGACAAGGACCGGGATCCTAGTGGAGCCATCAATGGTGTTTTGCATGTTCGGTGAAGTGGTCCGTAAACTAGGTGACAAGTAGGTAGCGACGGATGTGAAAGTATTGCGATATATCCTTCTTGGTTTGGGGTTTCCCATCGTACTTCATGACACTAACCGGAGCACAGCACAGGATTTATCTCACTAAGGGACTTGGAGGTGGTGATGAACACACAGGTTGATCGTCGACATCTAATTCCGCTCGTCGGACTGCTGATGCTCTTGAGTCAAGTAGTGATGCCTTTGGGGGGCACTGCACAGGAGCCAAGTTACGATATCATCCTGAGAGGTGGACGCGTATTTGACGGCGCAGGCAACCCTTGGGTGTACGCAGATATCGCGGTCGACGATGGACGGATCGCCGTGGTGGGGCCCCTCGGTACAATCAGTGCCGAACGGGAGATTGATCTCGAGGGCCTCTATGTCATGCCAGGCATCATCGACGTGCACTCACACGCCAACAGTGGCTTTGATGACGAGGACCCTCGTGCCCGCGCTACGATCAACAACCTGATGCAGGGAATCACTACTGTAGTAATCGGTGAGAACGGCAGCGCGTGGAACCGTGATAGTAGTATTGGAGACAAGGCTGAAGAATGGTCGCAGAACGGTATCGGCACGAACGCTGCCATGCTGGTAGGTATCGATAGCGTTCGGCACCAAGTTATCGACAGCCATGATGTAACACCCACCGCCGAGGACCTCATAGAGATGCGTGCACTAGTGCGCGAGGGAATGGAGGGTGGAGCGTTTGGGATTAGCTCAGCACTTGACTATTGGGATGGTCACTTTACGACCACCGAAGAGATCATCGAACTCGCTAAAGAAGCAGCTGATCTTGGTGGGTTTTACTCTAGCCATATCAGGAGCGAGGGGACACGCTCGCTCTGGTGGGTTGAGAGCCATCCATCTCGACGCATCACCCACTTAGATGCAGTGAAGGAGATCATCGAGGTCGGCCGAGCCGCCGATATTCCAGTCCACATCATGCACATCAAATCGACAGGCATTCCAATGTGGGGCAAGAGTCAGACCGCGACAGCGCTTATGGAGAAAGCCAGGGCTGAGGGCATCGATATCACTGCCGATCAGTACCCTTACACATTCTCTAATCCTGATCGTACCACAGAATTGTTCAAGTGGGAGGCCTATCTAGGTGAAGACGGAAGAGGACTCAGGCGGCCAGAGCGGATGGCACTTATCAAGGATCGCATGACAAACGACCCCGTGTTTTCCGCTCAGGTAGAGAAGGATGTCTACCATGAGATCCTGGCACGAGGTGGCTCTGATCGTATGTGGGTTACTGAGTTCGAGGCCAACCCAGCCTATGTTGGAAAAACCCTCGACGAACTTGCTACACTCCGCCAGGAAAGCCTTTTCGAAGCTGGTAAGTACCTACAACTAGAAAATGCTGCCAGAATCTTATCTTATACCATGATCGAGGACGACCTGGAGCATTACCTGACACGAGACTACATCGCCCCGGCTACAGATGGTGGCGTCGGTGCCAGAACCCACCCTCGTGCCTTTGGAACCTTTCCACGGGTCTTACGACGTTATGTATTCGACAAGCAAGTCATCACACTTCCATTCTTCGTCCGCAAAGTGACAATGCTTCCCGCCAGCATCCTGGGACTGGACAACCGTGGTATGATCAAAGAGGGCTACCAAGCTGACATTATGGTGTTTAACCCGGAAACAATCCGTGATCGTGCCACTTTTGACGAGAATATGTACAGCGAAGGTGTCGAATACCTGCTGATTAACGGAAAGTTCGCCATTGATGGTGGCCAGTTCACTGGCGCACTAGCAGGCGAGGTAATACTGCGACGGTAATCTCAAAAGGCACAATGTTGGATGAAAAATATGCACTAGCCTATCGTACCCGTTGGGTACTAGAGGTAGTCATGAACCTGAAGCACCTACAGCGGAGTCCTCCCACTCCAGAAGCGCTTAGGCTGTAGCTTTGGTCCTCAAAAGATCTCGGATCTAAAAATGACTACTTCTCGCGGAGACTTCATTCACAAGATGGGCACTGGGCTAGCGTCCTCCAGAATTTCCGATTCTACACTGGCCGATGCGCGTCATGGGGACGGGCAAGAAAGCCTTACCTCCGGCAACTCTGAACGACTCCTTCATCAAGACCCGGATCATGTCGAGCCGGCACCGGTTGGGTACGACCGCCTGCCCCTGGAGTGGCATCAGATGAGGACCAGGACCCTCAAGGAGCGCCTGGCCGACTGCGGAGCAGAGGCCGTCTTACTTAATACGGACCAGAACATAGTGTACTTTACCGGCTGCTTCCGTGGGAGCGGCGAGCGGCCCACTTGGTCTCTGTTCCCGACTCAAGAGGAAGATACAGTCTACTGGTATTCCCCAGGTATCGACCGAGACCTCATCGAGTCCTGGTGGTGCACCGAGAATGAATACTATTTCGGATATCCACACGCAGAAGGTGGTTTCCCCAATCGGGGACAGGTGGTCCAAGGACCTACCGTGGACCTGTTCGAATGGATGCTGCAGGGGGTCCGTAGCCGTGGACTAGGGGGCGGGACCATCGCTGTAGACTGGTCCCTATCTGAATCACAGATAGCTAGTGTGAGCAAGGTGATTCCAGGTACCCGCTTCGTGAACGTTCAGGCTGACTGCCTAAGTATGCAGCAAATCAAAACCTCGGAAGAACTGAGGCTCTCACAACGTGCTTATAGATACTTTGACCGGATCCACGCATTTGCTCGGGACTATATCCTTGAACGGGGTACTGACCTTACAGACTTTGAACTAGGCCAAGCCCTGCAGGGATTCGGTATCGAGCTACTCATGAACGATGTCATAGCAGACGGGCGGCCACACTCTGCTGTGGGTATCGAAGTCACATCGAACTATGTGAGGGCCGGCATAGCAAGCGCATATCCGCACCCGAACCAGTTCTTCTATCAAAAGCTCGAGCGCGGACAAACCATGTACGTGAACTGTGACATCAAGCTCGGCGGCATGGGTGGTGAATGTTACCGGAACTATCTGATAGGTCCATGGACCAGTGAACAGGAACGCATGTGGGAGGTCGTAGCGGAGACTATTCAAATTCAAGAAGAGGAGTCGAAGGCAGGGGCTGTCTGCTCAGACATCGCTGCGAAAATCCACCAGCACCAGGTTGATGCGGGTATGGCAGAGTACATCTATCACCGCCCAGCTCACGGTCAAGGCCAGTTCTTTAGTGGCCATCAACCTCCATTCATAGCGCTTGGTGACTACAGTGTGCTTGAGGAGAATATGACGTTCAGTATGGAGCCGGGCTTATACGATGCAGCACGCGGGATCGGGATCAACCCTAGTGACAACCTCCGTGTCATCGCTGATCGTGGTGTCCGCTTCTCTAGCGTACCATTCTCAAAGGAATGGAGCCTCCTAGAGCTATAAGACTAAGAAATTAGTTTATTGATCGATTCAGGACCCTCGAAAAGTACCGCTGCTTAATGAGCTACTGAGGCCTATCACCCTGAATAGCAAACTTTTGCACGCGCCTGCCTGTAGATGCTTCCCCTACGTAAACGTTTCCGCGTGAATCGATACTCATCCCATGAGGACGAATAAACTGTCCAATCTGCCGTCCACCTCGTCCGAAATCACCCACGACCTCAAGATCAGACCGCCGAAGAATCCACACCTTGTGATTGGTGCCGTCCGCTAAGTAGAGCCAGTGCTGTTCCGGATCCGGTGACAGACCTACTACGAAGGAACCAGCAACGATTTTCTCGGTTACGAATGTGCCTTCATGGTCAAAGACCTGGACCCGAGTGCCGCTACGATCCGCGACATAGATGAGTCCATCTGCCGAGCCGATAAGGCCATGAACAGTGGAAAACTGGAGCGGTGGCGGTCCCTCAGGATCCCGATCACTGGAGTTATAGTCGTCGTCCGGACGTTCACCGTACGCGCCCCAATGCCTCAGGTAGGCACCCGTATCGCCATCATACACGACCACACGCCGATTCCTGTACCCGTCCGCGACGTACACCTCATTGGTCTCAGGATCCACCCAAATTCCGGCTGGGCCACCAAGCAGGTCAGGGTCGTTGCTCCCGCCGGTCACGTCGTATTGCCCGATTGTCATGAGGTGCTCACCGCTGCGTGTGAACTTCATGATCCGGTGGTGTCTATACGAGCCAATCCAGACGAAGTCATTGTGGTCGACGAAAAGGCCGTGCGGGTTCCTCGGGAATTCGGATACATCCTGCGTGTCCGGGTCCCCCCAGGCCTGCACGACCTCTCCCTCAGCATCAAATTCAATCACTATAGGAGCGGGTACACAACACAGCCTCGTCGGTGGATCCTGGACGGCGCCAGTCTCTTCTTCGGTCAGCGTCTCCCTGAGATGGGTTACCCAGACGTGGTCTTGCACATCGACGAAAACAGATGTCACTGCACCCATGATCCAGTCGTTCGGCATCTCCTGTGGCCAGGTGGGATCAACCTCGTGTGTCGGCACGACCTCAATCGTGGACGACGATATCCCTTCCTCGGAATCTGATCCTAAGCCACACGCTGCAGACCATACACAAGTGACCAAAAACAGCGGGCAAACCCACATGCGTCGGCGACCGCGCATATCCCATATCCTCCTTCAGCGTCAACCAACGGAACTCATCCTAGTGGATGGGCGTACCGGAGAATCTCTCCGATACGCCCATCCACTAGGACCAATCAGTTACCTAGATACACACTCCGCGTCATCGCGATGGTGAGATTCTCGTTTTGTGCGATCTCCTCAGGAGCTGGAGGCCAGCGCAGATGCATCCCAGCCGCCACGTTTGGTGCGAGCCACCGGGCTGGTACGATCTCGTAGTACCGCATATCCTGCCAACGGTGTAATTCCAACCAGAACTCAGCCTGCCGTTCGTGCTTAAGTTGAGCATAGATCGCATCAGAATCAGTACTGGCGAAGTCCTGTAGGTCAGAAATAGTAGTAGCTGAAGGCGGCCATCCTCTGGATGCCCCTCCCGCATAGCCAGTAGCAGCGACCCGGGTACGTGCGGCTGCTCTCACTTGATTGATGTAATCAACCGCCCCGGTAAGATCGCCAGCCAGAAGTCGAGCTTCTGCGATGATGAGCATCGCTTCAGCCGCTCGACTCATTGGAAACTCACTATTCGCTTCAGGATACTTCAGGTTCACTGCAGTCAAGCCAAATTCAGACCCCATATCCTCGGTGGCCTCAGCCACATTTCCCACAGAGTGCGGTATGCGTGGGTCCCAGTTCCCGGTAACTGGATCGGGGAGGAACAGATAAACACTTCCGTCGAAACGATTAACACCGCCATTCGGTCCACCTAAGAAGGCATTGGAATTTGAGCCTCCCGGAGCACCGAACTGCAAGGCCTGATTATAATTGCCACTCGTTGACAGCGCGTTGCGAGCAGCTGTCTCAGCCTGATTCATAAAGCTCAGGTCGGTATTGTTCTTTAAATGCTTTTCTTCGAAGTAGAGAGAACGATAGCCTCTGGCAGTCATTCCCAAAGCAGCGGCCTGAAGGTTTGCGTCTGAACCACTAGC
>Ga0066381_10000141_pt1 | contig 13703 bp, 13 predicted proteins | sample Knorr_S23_td_AAI_FD_70949 | JGI IMG/M metagenome (GOLD analysis project Ga0066381, IMG submission 70949) | Marine microbial communities from Southern Atlantic Ocean transect - Knorr_S23_td_AAIW_ad_876m_LV_B | ecosystem: Environmental > Aquatic > Marine > Oceanic | place: Southern Atlantic ocean... | reverse complement strand
AGTAAACTCAAAAAGAAAAAAATTAGAATAAGGATTATTTAGGTAGTAGGTAGAAAGTATTTTAGTAGGTTGGTATTTTAGTACTTTAGTAGAATAATAAAATCCAACAACAACCAACAACCAACAACCAGAAATGGAAGAAATTCAACTTAAGAGAATCAACAAATACCTAAGCGAAGTAGGTTACTGCTCTCGCAGAGGTGCTGATAAACTTATTGAAGAAGGGAGAGTAACCATAAATGGTGTTGTACCGGAAAAGGGAACAAAAATAGCTCCCGGAGATAAAGTTTGCGTCGATGGAACATTAATTTCAACACCAAAAGAAAAGCACGTTTACATTGCTTTAAATAAACCCAGAGGTATTGTTTGCACGACAGATATTAAAGCTGAAAAAGATAACATCATCGACTATATCGGGCATTCCAAACGGATATTCCCGATCGGACGCTTAGACAAACCCAGTGAAGGTTTAATCCTTTTAACCAGTGATGGTGATATCGTTAATAAAATTTTACGCGCCAGAAATAACCACGAAAAAGTTTATGAGGTAAGAGTTAATAAACCTATTACAAAAGGGTTTATTGAAAAAATGGGTAATGGAATCCCTATTCTCGACACCGTTACTAAAAAATGTAAAGTAGAACAAATTGATAAATTCTATTTCAAGATTACACTAACACAGGGCTTAAACAGGCAAATTCGTAAAATGTGTGACTACCTAAACTACGAAGTTTACAAGCTAAAACGCATTCGTATTATGAACATAAATCTAGACATTCCCTATGGAGAGTGGAGAGATTTATCAGAAGAAGAAATGAAAGGAATCAATCGATTAACAGCTGATTCCCATAAGTCATTCGACTCAGATATGTAGCAAGCACAACAAAATGATAAACAATAAAATACCAACTAAAACCCATATATTCAATTTATAAGAGTATCTTTGTTTTTTAAAATTTACAAATTACACTATGAACAAAGGAACAGTAAAGTTCTTCAATGAGTCTAAAGGTTTTGGATTTATTGTTGACGAAGAATCAAAAACAGAATACTTCGTGCACGTAACCGGATTAATCGATGAGGTTAATGAAGGTGATGCAGTTGAATTCGAATTACAAGAAGGTAGAAAAGGCTTAAACGCTGTAAACGTTAAAGCTGTTTAATCGTACCACTATGAACAAAGGAACAGTAAAATTTTACAATGAATCTAAAGGTTTTGGGTTTATTGTTGATGATGAATCAAAAACTGAATATTTCGTACACGTAACCGGCTTAATTGACGAAGTTAACGAAGGTGAAGCAGTTGAATTCGAATTACAAGAAGGTAGAAAAGGTTTAAACGCTGTAAACGTTAAAGCTATTTAATCGCACCGTTATGAACAAAGGAACAGTAAAGTTTTTCAATGAATCTAAAGGTTTTGGATTTATTGTAGATGAAGAGTCTAAAACTGAATATTTCGTACACGTAACAGGTTTAATCGATGAGATTAACGAAAGTGACGTTGTTGAATTCGAATTACAAGAAGGTAAAAAAGGTTTAAACGCTGTAAACGTTAAAACCGTTTAATCAGTACTTTTTTTTAACTTATAGATTACAAAGCCTGTCAAATTTGACAGGCTTTTTTTATACTTATATCCGTCATAAAAAATATTAATAAATCTCCCATTTCACTATATTAGTCAAATGGCTGAATATATCAAATCAAGAACATTTTTTGAGAAAAGCGATGCGGGTAAAAAAAACAAATCACACCCTATTATAGTATGCTGGAAACTCAATACACCTAATAATTTAGGTAGCATTTTACGTCTGGCAGATAATATGGCTTGCGAAAAAGTTCTTTTTGTAAATGATAAGCCCACTTTTAGAGATCGAAATATTAAAAAAACCGCTCAATCAAGCTTTAAAGCCGTAGAATGGCATTTCTGTACTCCGGAAAATTGGAAGCAACACATCCCCAACGATTACAAACACATTGCCATAGAAACAGCTGAACCTTCATCTGATCTGTATGAGTCTAAATTACCTGAAAAAACGGTTTTTTTTGTAGGAAATGAAAAAGTCGGTATTGACGACAGCCTTTTAAAAGAATGCGAAAAATCAATTTACATACCGATGAAAGGCCATAATAAATCGATGAATGTAAGCCATGCACTTACCATTGTTCTTGGGGAGTGGCTACGGCAAAATTATTATTAGTGACCAGTTGGCAGTTTTCAATTTCTAATTATCAATTAATATAGTCGGGTATAAACCTCTTCACCCAAGTCTACCACCTCTACATTCAAAGCAAGCCATTTTTCCTTTAAAATCGCTCTTGATTTCTTGTACATCTTAGCATCTAAAACAACTATTGAAGGCGAAAAGAAATCTTGTAAATCGGATACATCTTCCCGATAAGTACTTTGAATCAATACATCAACATCCATACAAGAATATTGTTTTAATTTTTAATTTTTAATCATTAATAGCTTCTCATTAAACAATTCTACAAAGCCGTCTCCTACCCTAAAAAACTCATTTTGATAGTCAGACTCCATAGATAAAGTATCTACACAAGCAATTGTATTCATTAAAGAATAATCTCCCAATAAATAACTTACAAGTCCCGGATTGTCAGACAAAATAACCTGCTCATCATTTGCAATAACGGAAATAACCAAAGCCTGCTTGGAAGTATTGATAAACAACTCTTTGGTAGGTGTTTTTTTTGAATAATGGAACAGGACCAAACCACTTAATAAATAGATGTAAACAAAACGCAATAAACCGAATCTCTTTTCAAGGAACACCAAACAAACAAGTAACAACAAACCATAAAAATAAAACAGCTCATTACGTGTCATGTAAAACTCTACCGGAGAAAATGAATAGTGCTCTACAAAAGAGATTAAACTAAGTAGTATCTCAATAAATCGATCTAAAAAAGAGTCTGTAAAAGAGAATTGAATACCTATGACCAAAAAAAATAGATAGAAAATACTTACATACAACAAAAATGTAATCATGGGTAAAATAAGCAAATTGGCCCATAAAAATGAAAGTGGGAAACTATGAAAATAATACACCGAAAGGATCCCTGTACTTAATTGAGCAGAAATAGAAACCAAAATCATGCCCAATATAAATTTTACCAGTACCGATTTATTTTCAATATATTTCTTGAAAAAACGATAAAAATACAAGATTCCTAAAACGGCCAGATAAGACAATTGAAATCCTACATCGTACAATAAATTTGAATCGTAGATGAGTAATAAAAGTGCCGAAATAAATACAATATTTAAAGGCGTGGTTCTTCTGTTTAGCCCCAAACTAACGGCATAAAGCAAAAACATTAATGAAGCTCGCATCACAGACGGACTTAAACCTGTTAATACAGCATAAAAAATAATGATTACGACCAAACATAAAGACTGTAATACTGGTCTGTACTTAAAAATAAAGCTCAACATGAAAGCGCAAATCCCATAGATTAAACTAATGTGCAATCCACTTAGAGCCAAGGTATGTGACAATCCTAAAATAGAAAATCGATGTTTTATCTCCTTATCTACCCCCCTCTTATCACCTAAAACCAATGCTGATAGTATTTGCCGTGTAGATTCACTCAAATTTTGACGGTGTATCAATTCAAGCCACTCTGCCTGTTTTCTTCGAATTAGATAAAACCAATCTTTCGAATCTTCCAGCCTTTGAATCTTTTCATCTTGTAGCCACAAACTTTGTGTAACTCCTTTCAATCTCCAATATTCGGAAGCATCAAAAAGGGCAGCATGTTTTGCTTTAGCAATCTGTTTCCAATAAATCGAACAATAAAAACGATCACCTGGATAAAAATGAGAACTGAGTAAATCTTTTTTTTGATAGAATAAGCAGTCTTCATTGATTGAGATAAGGGTATCTATGAAAACCGCTTGCAACTCAACAATATACCTAAATTGACTATCTGTTTCCTTATAGCGTTCTTTAATATTTAATAATACCTTATGCTCTTTATTTAGATAGGCACTAAAATCTTTTTCTTGAGAACTATGGAAATTTATAACCTGAACTACAGTTAGCAGAATCAATACAAGCAATAAATTTTCCAGGTATTTAAATGAATATCCTCGTTTAAAGTATAAACCAACAAACAAGCAGGAAAAAATTGCGATTAAAACGAATAACACCACTAAGGAAACATCAATAAAAGAAGTTAACAAAATGCCAATAATCCATAAAAACAATATCTTAATAATAGGGAACATTACATAAATAGTATCCAATCTATAAAATCAAACGTTATACTAATATAAATATATCTATGTAAAATACAAAATAGATAATCGGCAAGGTTTCGTTTTTGTCTCAGCCGGTGACTGTTGTAAATTTTAAGTTTAAATCCCAAAAAATGAGTGATATTACCTATTGACTTTAGGCTGTCAACACCCTAAATTTGTAGTATGTAATAATGAGATCAGTTACTTAGTGTGACTTTTTGGCAGGGTCCCCACTTTCGAGTGGGGATTTTTTTGTTTGAACCTAAAAATGAATAAAAAAAGTCTCGCAATGCGAGACTTAAAATTATACTAAGTTTAAATAACTTTTATTTTAAGCAGTTCTTTCTCCATCTGTTGTTGAAGTTCTTTGGCTTTTTCTCTGGCAACACCAGCAAAATCTACACCCTTGGAAGCGTAAATAATCCCACGAGAAGAATTCACCAAAAGACCACAATCTTTATTCATTCCATATTTGGCAACTTCTTCCAGATTTCCTCCTTGTGCGCCTACTCCGGGAACCAACAGGAAATGATCGGGAATTGTTTTTCTAATCTTTTCTAACCAATCGGCACGTGTAGCACCTACTACATACATCATATTGGAAGTGGTTCCCCATTGGGCAGAAGTTTCCAATACTTGTTGGTAAAGCGCTTTGCCATTAGACTCCGTTAATTGAAAATCCCTGCCCCCTTCGTTAGAAGTTAGTGCGAGTAAAATGACCCATTTATTATCGTAAACGAAAAAAGGTTGTACAGAATCTTTCCCCATGTAAGGAGCAACGGTAACTGAATCGAAATCCATATTTTCGAAGAATGCTTTTGCATACATCGATGAAGTATTTCCGATATCCCCTCTTTTAGCATCGGCAATGGTAAAAACATCCTTTGGAATATAATCTAGGGTCTTTTGTAAAGACTGCCAACCTTTGATTCCTAAAGACTCATAAAATGCCAAATTGGGTTTATAGGCAACACACAAGTCTTTGGTAGCATCGATAATTTGCTTGTTAAATTCAAAGATAGGATCATCAGCATCTAGGAGGTGCTTTGGGATACGATCTAAATCCGTATCTAATCCAATACATAAAAAGGATTTCTTCGCTTTTATTTGAGCTATTAATTCTGCTCTAGTCATCGCTACCTTCTTTTAATCGTTCAGCATTCTCAGCAACCGTAAGTTCTTCTATAATTTTATGAATGTCACCATTCATAATATCATTCAAAGAATAAAGGGTTAAACCGATACGATGATCGGTCACTCTACCTTGAGGGTAATTGTAGGTACGAATCTTCGCAGAACGATCTCCGGTAGACACCATGGTCTTACGCTTACCTGCAATCTCTTCATTACGCTTCGCCAATTCAATTTCGAAAATACGAGATCTTAATACCTGTAAGGCTTTAGCGTGATTCTTAATCTGTGATTTCTGATCCTGACATTGCGCCACAACTCCTGAAGGAATGTGCGTTAAACGTACAGCAGAATAAGTCGTATTTACCGATTGCCCTCCGGGACCGGAAGAACAGTAAGTCTCTTTTTTAATATCTTTATCGTTGATCTGAACATCAAACTCCTCGGCCTCTGGCAAAACCACCACCGAAGCTGCCGATGTATGTACTCTACCCTGAGTTTCCGTTTGAGGGACACGTTGTACACGATGAACTCCGGATTCGTACTTCATGGTTCCGTACACATCTTGGCCGCTCACATTCATTACAATTTCTTTGTACCCCCCGGCAGTACCATGTGTTACATCAACCAACTCTGTACGCCACTTTTTATTTTCGCAGTATCGCGTGTACATTCTGTAAAGGTCTCCGGCAAAAATACTTGCTTCATCACCACCAGCTCCAGCACGAATTTCTACAACCGCATTTTTAGAATCTTCAGGATCTTTAGGAATCAAAAGTACTTTGATTCCTACTTCCATCTCAGCTTTCTTAGGGATGGCTTCATCCAATTCCATACGAGCCATCTCTTTCATCTCAGCATCATCCTCATTTGCAAGAATGTCGTTCGATTCGTCGATGTTATCGCAAACCGTTTTATAAGCTTTGTATGCATCTACAATTGGTTCAAGGTCTTTATACTCCTTGTTCAACTGTACATAACGCTTCATGTCAGCAATTACTTCAGGCTCGATGATCTGCTGAGCAACATCATCGAAACGAAGTTTAATCATTGCTAATTTATCTAGTAATGCCATATTAGTAAACGAATTCGCCGTATGGGCTTTTAATAGTCAGTTTCTTACCCTGGTGTTTTTCTACACGACCAATAATTTTAGCGTCTACACCAAATTCTTTAGAGATATTAATAATATCCTGAGCATGTTCTTCATTCAGGTAAATTTCCATACGATGTCCCATATTGAACACTTTATACATCTCTTTCCAATCTGTTCCCGATTGTTCCTGAATTAGCTTGAACAATGGTGGTATATCGAACATGTTATCTTTAATCACGTGTACATCGTCCACAAAGTGAAGAACTTTCGTTTGTGCACCTCCACTGCAATGAACCATTCCATGAATATGATCTCTATGACTATCTAGTATCTTCTTTATGATAGGAGCGTAAGTACGCGTTGGCGAAAGCACCAATTTACCGGCGTCAACAGAAACTCCATCTACAGCATCGGTTAATGCGACACCACCGGAATAAACCAGATCAGAAGGTACTGAAGCATCAAAACTTTCAGGATATTTTGCAGCTAATTCTTTATGGAATACATCATGACGAGCAGATGTTAATCCGTTAGATCCCATACCACCATTATATTCTTTCTCGTAAGTTGCCTGTCCGGCAGATTCTAAAGCAACGATAACTTCACCCCCTGCAATATTGTGATTAGAAATCACATCCGAACGTTTCATACGAGCTGTAACAGTAGAGTCTACAATGATGGTACGGACTAGGTCACCTACATCAGCTGTTTCGCCACCTGTAGAATAGATCTCCACTCCTTGCGAACGCATATCGGCTAACAATTCCTCCGTTCCATTAATAATTTCAGAAATTACTTCACCTGGAATTAAGTTTTTATTTCTACCAATGGTTGATGAAACTAAAATCTTATCTACTGCCCCTACGCAAAGTAAATCATCAATATTCATGACCAAAGCATCCTGAGCAATACCTTTCCAAACAGAAATATCTCCGGTTTCTTTCCAATACATGTAAGCCAAAGAAGATTTAGTCCCTGCACCATCTGCATGCATTACGATACAATAATCAGTATCACCTGTTAAACGATCTTCAACGATCTTACAAAATGCTTTCGGGAATAATCCTTTGTCAACATTTTTAATGGCATTGTGGACATCTTCTTTAGATGCCGAAACACCACGCATCATATATCTGTCTTGGTTACTCACAGGTAAAAATACAATTTGTTAATTTTGTGCAAATATACTTAAATAAAAAAGCATCCCACATGACTATGGGACGCTTTTCGTTATTGTTTGATAAGTTTAGTACGCTCCATATTTTTCAGCATCTTCAGGATCAGGCTCAATTTCTCTAAAGTCTGTTCTTCTATTCATTTGATGAGCCATCTCACGTAATCTTCTTGAACGTGTACCTTCAATAAACTCCTGCGTAAACACATCACCTTTTTTGAAACCGTTTCTATCTTCAGATAAAACAAGTGGCTCCTTTTCTCCCATACCTAGAGCCTCGAGTCTTGAAGCATCAATTCCTTTTTCAATTAAATAATTAACACAAGATTCTGCTCTTTTTTGAGATAATTCCTGATTAAATTCATCACTACTTCTAAAATCTGTATGTGAACGCAATTGGATTCTCAAATCAGGATTGGTCTCCAACACCTCTACAAGGTGATTAAGATCTTTTTCTGCAATCTCACGCAGTTCCCAACTACCCAAATCATATTCAATACGAGGTAAAACTACAGGTAAACGATGAACTTTCATCGATAAATCAACAGCTATGGTATATAAGAAACCTTCATCGGTAGTTTCAAAATCATGAATCGTTAAGTTTTGAGTTGTAACAGTGTCATTTACGGCAACGTAAGTATCTTTTACATAAGTCACCTCATATTCAACACCTTGTCTGATAGCCTCATCACCAAAATCGAAGAATCCACTTTTATTAGTTATTGCATCAAAGGCAGAACCATCTGAACCTTCAATATGTACAGAAACGCCTTGCAATGGGTCTGTAGTTTCTTTATCTACAAGAACACCTTCCATCGAGAATTTCAAATCAGATAACTTCGTCTCATAGATGTCATCACCACCACGACCTCCTTTTCTATTTGAACTAAAGAAACCACTAATCGCATCTTTACCAGAAAAAACAATTCCAAAATCATCATAAGATGAATTGATTGGATATTTCATATTCTTTACCTTCCCATACTGACCACTTGGTCTTCTAGTAGCTCTGAAAATATCAAATCCACCCATTCCCACATGACCTTTAGATGCAAAGAAAAGCGTACCATTTCTATGAACATAAGGAGCAATCTCTTTATCGGCTGTATTAACTTCAGGCCCTAGATTTACAGGCTCACTCCAAGTATCTTTTCTTTTATTGTACTCAGACATCCAAATATCAAAATCCCCATGACCTCCTGGCATATCAGAAACAAAAAACAGGATTTTCTCATCTGGTGACAAACACGGATAGATTACCATATAATTTGAATCCACAGGCAGGTTAATTTCTAGAGGCTCTTCCCACTCACCACCTTTCTTAATGGCAGAAAAAACACGAGGAGAATGAGCTTCATTTTTCTTCATCACAGCACGATTAAAATACATTAAATTACCGCGCTCATTTAAACTTACTGCACCTTCGTCAAATTTGGTGTTTACGAGATCATCCACTTCTAAGAAATCTCCTAATGAAAGAGGTTCTTTCCATTTAGGCTTAGCTTGTTTTCCTTTGCCTCTTCTCTTTTTATTTTTCTCTAACTCAGTCACCCAAATATCAGTAAAATACTGACCTGTTTGTGCGCTTATTTTTTTTCCATTCACACCTTTACGTGCCGTAGTAAAGAAAAGCTGAGTATTATCTTTATTACCAAAGGCAGGCATTCTATCATCTTGTTTAGAGTTGATAGCTTTCATATTAGATACAGCATAGCGTGAAGGATTCTCTACCCATTCGATAGCCAGCTGGCAAGCTACAATAGCTTCCAGAGCTCTGATATCTTCAGGCACTTTTTTCATGTACAACTCAAACGATTTAATCGCATCTTCATACTTTCCGATGTTACGCTGCATCATTCCTAAATAAAAGACTGCTACAGGATCGTCGTAACGCATTTTGATCGTACGCTTATAATAGCTTTCTGCTTGTCTGTAATTACCAATACGGCGGGCACATTCAGCCAAACGGAAACTCATTTCAACTTTCTGCGTTCTATCAGAAGATTTTGAATAAGCTCTTTTATAAAAGTCCATCGCTTTATGGAATTCATAGCGCTCAAATGCTGCTTCTGCCTTTTTAAGCTGTTTACCTTGTGCAAAGGAACTCAGAGAAATCGCAATTGTAGCGACAAATAAAAATACTATTTTTGTAAATCTCATTGGATTAGATTAATGAGTTATTGTTTTTCATCTTCATTGCAATATCTATGCAAAAGATTGCTAAAATAACTAAAAATAAAACAAATAAAAAAGCTATACACCATTAAGGATGTTCGTTATTAGATATTCATAAAATTGTTAAATAAAAAAAGCACCTAATTAGGTGCTTTTTTTATGAAAAGAAATAATATTAAATCTTTGCTTCTTTAACTGTCTTCACAATTCTACCGGCAATTTTATATGGGTCACCGTTTGAAGCAGGTCTTCGATCTTCTAACCAACCTTTCCAACCTTGCTCAACAGTAATAATTGGAATTCTAATTGAAGCTCCTCTATCTGAAACTCCGTAACTAAAGTCATTTATAGAAGCTGTTTCGTGTAAACCAGTTAATCGCTGATCATTGTCTACTCCATAAACTTCAATATGCTCTTTTACAACAGGTCTAAAAGCCTCACATACTTTCTCGTAAGTTTCTTTAGAACCACAAGTTCTAAGAAGTGTATTAGAAAAGTTTGCATGCATACCGGAACCATTCCAATCTCCTTTAATAGGTTTTGGGTGGTATTCGATATAGTATCCGTATTTCTCTGTTAATCGATCCAATAAATAACGGGCAATCCAGATCTCATCTCCGGCTTTTTTAGCACCCTTGGCAAACAATTGAAATTCCCATTGTCCGGAAGCAACTTCCTGGTTAATTCCTTCAAAGTTAAGTCCAGCGTTGATACATAAGTCTGCATGCTCTTCAACAAGATCTCTTCCGTGCGTATTTTTACCACCTACTGAACAGTAATACATACCTTGAGGACCCGGATAACCACCCACTGGGAAACCTAAAGGTAATTGAGTGTCAACATCCATAATAAAATACTCTTGTTCAAAACCGAACCAAAAGTCATTATCACCATCATCTATCGTTGCACGTCCATTAGACTCATGCGCTGTTCCATCTGCATTTAAAACTTCAGACATCACCAAGAACGCATTAATTCTTTCCGGATCAGGATAAATAGCAACCGGTTTTAACAAACAGTCCGAAGAACCACCTTCTGCTTGTTTGGTAGAGCTACCATCAAAAGCCCACATAGGACAATCTTCTAATTTTCCACCGAAATTTTCAACTACTTTCGTTTTACTTCTCAAGTTTTGAGTAGGAAAGTATCCATCCAGCCAGATGTATTCCAATTTTGTTTTCATAAGGATTTAAGAATAAGGGTTTAAAATAAGGTTAAAAACAGATTACAAATATAAACTCAATTCTTAATCAGTTTATGAAAAACTGATATTTTTTATCAATAATCTTGAAATTTATCCGAAATTGTTGTTTTTTCTTGAAAAAAACTTGAAAAAACTCAAAAAAGAAGTGAAATATATGCAATATACAAGACAAACAACATAAATCCTTCTAAGCGACCAATATGTTTTTTGTGAAATAAAAACATCATTGGATATAAAAGTAATGCGACACCAAACATCCACCATATATCGTTTGTAATTAAACCCTCATCAACCACATAGATCGGTTGAATCATAGAGGTAATACCTAAAACAGCAAAGATATTGAATATATTAGATCCTATTAAATTTCCAATGGAGAGGTCTTTCTCTTTTTTAAATACTGCAATTATGGAAGCTGCTAACTCTGGCACAGATGTCCCAAAGGCAACAATAGAAACTGAAATTACTCTTTCGCTAACCCCAATAGTTCTTGCAATACCCGTTGCACCTCCTACCAACCAATGAGACCCAAAATACAAACTAATCGCTCCAAGTGATAAGTATACAAACAACTTAACTAAAGGCACCTGTTCTGCACTGTTTTCACCATTCATTTTCTCTTCTTTTCGAGAACGGCGAATCAGGTATATTGTTAAAATCGACAGGAGTAGCACAAAACATAGGCCTTCCCAAAAGTTCAAACTGGAATTCGAATATAAAAACACGCCAAAAAGTGCCGAAGCTAAAAGCATTACAGGAATATCAAAACGATATAAACGTTGCTGAAAATTTAAGGGGGAAATAAGAGCTGTAATACCTAAAACTAATGAAATATTAGCAATATTAGAACCAATCACATTACCTAAAGCGATGTCGGGATGACCGCTTAAGGCAGAATAAATACTAACGATAAGCTCTGGTGCAGATGTAGCAAAAGAAACAACTGTTAAACCAATAACAACCATCGAAACTCTCATTCGAACGGCTAGAGCCACGGACCCTTTAACCAAAAACTCACCTCCAAGAATGAGCGCTAACAAACCAATAATCAGGTAAAAAATATCCACTCGCTATTTATCTAAAGTTTTTTTCACGCCTCTTTTTACAGACTGTGTTAAATCCTCAATCTCTCGTAAGTCTTTTTTCATTTCGGAAGTCATGGTATCTACATCCTGCGAACTGGCATGAATTTCCTTTTTGATGTCATCGCTGGCATCCTTAATCTTACGAATCCCCTTTCCCAAAGTACGTGCTACACCCGGAATTTTATCAGGCCCAAATAATAATAGAAATACGAAAGCTATTAAAACAAACTCTCCTGTTCCTAAAAAATTTAAAAATAAAAATGCGTTTTCCATAGTACAAAAGTAAAAAAGTCCTGCAAATGCAGGACTTTCTATTCTATCTTATCTTATACCAAGATAATTATTCATCTGAATCATCTTTTAATGTGTCCACCATAATTGGTGTTGCAATAAACAATGATGAATAAGTACCCACAACTACACCAATCATAAGGGCAAACATAAATCCTCGGATTACTTCACCACCAAATAGGAAGATGACTAATAACACAAAGAATGTCGTAAGAGATGTATTTATAGTACGACTCAAAGTACTGTTTAATGCAGCATCAACAATTTCTTCACGAGAACCTGATTTTGAACCAAAATACTCACGAACCCTGTCGAATACAACCACCGTATCATTTAATGAATAACCAATTACCGTTAGAATAGCAGCAATAAATGCCTGATCTATTTCCAGAGAGAATGGCAATCTACCATACAATATAGAGAATACAGCCAGCACAATTAACACATCGTGGAATACGGCTGCAACGGCTCCAATGGAATAAGACATTTTACGGAATCGGATCAGGATGTACATAAATATTACTATTAATGAGAACAACACGGCCCATACTGCAGATTGTTTAATATCATCGGCAATGGTTGGACCAACCAATTGAGAACTCATTACTTCGTAGTTCATCCCTAAAGTATTTAACCCTTCAGCTAATTTAGCATCAACTACATCATCAGAACCTTTCTCATCGATTAGATACTTGGTGGTAATCTTCACCTGATTGGCTTTACCAAATGTCTTCACTTCCGGTGCCGTTTCAAAAGGTGCAGCTAATGATGAACGAACATCCTGAGTGACTACATCCTGATCAAATCGTACTACAAAATTACGACCACCTTTAAAGTCAACACCCTGATTTAACCCTCTTGTAGCAAGAGAAGCAACACCTAAGATTACCAATAAAGCAGAAACCATATAAGCTCTTTTGCGTTTCGCTAAGAAAGCAATCGAAGAATTTGCGAACCATCCTTGAGTAAGCTTAGAAGCAAACTTAATCGGTTTTTTAGACTCCATTTTTGCTTCAAACACCAAACGAGTTAAGAAAATCGCAGCAAATAATGAAGTGATAATACCAATGATTAATGTCGTAGCAAAACCTTTAATTGGTCCTGTACCGAACGTATAAAGAATAACACCTGTTAATAAGGTTGTAACATTCGCATCAATAATGGCTGCATAGGCGTTCTTATATCCATCAGAAATAGCCAGGCTCATTCCTTTGCCCATTCTTAATTCTTCACGAATACGTTCGTAAATAAGTACGTTTGCATCTACTGCCATACCAATCGTAA
>Ga0066381_10000140_pt1 | contig 13710 bp, 12 predicted proteins | sample Knorr_S23_td_AAI_FD_70949 | JGI IMG/M metagenome (GOLD analysis project Ga0066381, IMG submission 70949) | Marine microbial communities from Southern Atlantic Ocean transect - Knorr_S23_td_AAIW_ad_876m_LV_B | ecosystem: Environmental > Aquatic > Marine > Oceanic | place: Southern Atlantic ocean... | reverse complement strand
ACTTTGTACCTTATACTTTGTACTTTGTACCTGACACGAAATAATTATCTTTGGGTTTTCAAAAAAACAATGGACTTAGCCTGGTACTTCTACCCTTTATTCTTTCTTGCCGGATTGCTGGCAGGATTTATCAACACGCTGGCGGGCAATGGATCGGTGTTTACCTTAAGTTTATTATTATTTGCCGGAATGCCTGCAGGATTAGCAAATGGAACCAACCGATTAGGGGCACTTGTTCAATGTGTCGTAAGTATATTCACCTTTCGCAAAACGGATAAATTCAAACCCCTACTCAAAAATAGTTTAGTACTAATGATACCGGCTGTTTTAGGTGCCGTTTTGGGAGCAACTTCTGCACTTCAGATTTCTGACGAAGTACTTACAAAAGTGATCGGTTATTTAATGATCCTAATGCTTGGTATCGTTTTGTTAAAACCAAAGCGATGGTTGATAGAAACCGTTAGTCGCGAGAACAATAAGTCTGTACTCAACTATATTATTTTCTTTGGAATTGGATGGTATGCCGGCTTTATACAAATGGGTATGGGCGTCTTGTTTTTAGCCGCTTTGGTATTGGTTTCAAAATATAGTTTGATTGATGCTAATTTTATTAAGATCATCATCAGTTTCACTTTATTCATCCCCGCACTGTTGATTTATGTGTATAACGATCAGGTCGATTGGCAACCTGCCATTGCCCTGTCCCTAGGGCAAGGTTTAGGAGCCTGGTGTGCCACCAAGTTTGCCTTGGAAAATAAAAATGCTACCATTTGGGTGAGACGCATCCTCATCATCATGATCTCACTTGCCATCATAAAATTGTTTAACCTTCACACCTATTTCATTTAAGATGGATAAAGACTGGTTTATAGATTGGTTTAACACCTCATATTATCATACGCTATACCAACATAGAGATGAGTCGGAAGCTTGTCGTTTTATCGATAATTTATGTAACCATTTAAAAATTAAGCAAGGTTCAAAAATTTTAGATCTGGCTTGTGGTAAAGGCAGACACGCCATTCATCTTGCTAAAAAAGGATACCAAACTACCGGAGTCGATTTAGCCGAAGAAAGCATTATTAAAGCAAGAGAAAATGCAGTAGAAAATGTAAACTTTGATGTGCACGACATGCGTGAAACGTATGTCAACAATGGATTCGACTATGTTTTTAATCTCTTTACCAGCTTTGGGTATTTTGAAGATGCTCATGAAAATCTGGAAGTTTTAAAAGCTGCTGCAGCCAACTTAAACTCAAATGGAATTTTTGTTTTGGATTTCCTGAATGTAAAAAAGGTGATTCCCAACCTCATTCCTGCAGAATCTAAAGAACTCGATGGAATTCAATTTGACATCAAGAGAAAATACAACGGCAAACACATCATCAAAGACATTATTGTACATGATGCAACGCAAAAATATCACTTCCAGGAAAGAGTTTCTGCATTCGATCTGCCAGCCATACGAGAAATGGCTTTAGTCGCCGGACTTAAAATCGAAAGTGTTTTTGGAGATTATGACCTCAATGACTTCAATGACTCAAATTCTGACCGACTGATATTGGTGATGAAAGTTGAAAGTTGAAAAGAGTCTTGCAGTCTACCCTTCGACAAGTTCAGCGTGACAATCAATTCGTAATTCAACATTCGTAATTCGTAATTGGAAGCTGACTCCTGAAAACTGATCGCTGAAAACTAAATTCTTTTTATCTTTGACCACATTTTAAAAATTAACAGATGACCTACATTGTATTAATCGCCTCTGTTTTAATAGGAGTAATTTTAGTCCAGGTATTAAACGACTTGAAGACCAATGCAATAAAGTTGTTGTTGGCTTTTTCGGGTGCTTATCTATTCGCGATTTCTGTATTTCACCTTCTTCCGGAAGTGTATTCCGGTGACGGCAAAAGAATTGGTTTGTTCTTATTAGTCGGTTTTATTCTTCAGATTATCTTAGAATTTTTCTCTCAGGGTATCGAACACGGTCATGGGCATTTACAGAACAAAACCGTTCCTATTTCTATGTTGGTGAGTTTAGCTATTCACGCCTATTTAGAGGGAATGCCTTTGGGTGGCATCGAACACCACGGTCATTCACACGCGCATTTTGAAGATTCCCTGCTTACGGGAATTGCATTACATAAAATTCCGGTCACCATCGTTTTAATGAGTCTTTTTGCTCAAGCAGGATTCTCTAAAATGAAATCATTTATTCTCATAGGGATCTTCGCTTTAATGGCACCTTTGGGAACACTATCAGGAAATGTCGTACAGGAACTAAGCCACTACCACAGAGAAATTATGGCAATCGTAGTGGGTATCTTCTTACACATTTCAACAACCATCTTATTCGAAAGCTCTGAAGGTCACAAATTCAATTTCCAAAAACTAGTCGCCATAGCTCTTGGAAGTGTGCTCGCCTGGATGGTATAAAACTTAGTCTACAAGAACAAGCTTTTTCACTTGTTCACCGCTTGCAGTAATTACTTTACAATAGTAGATACCTGCACTTAAATTACGGGTATCTATGGTCTCAGAACCTACCGTAAAATTGCTTCTGCTAATACGATTAATTTCATCTCCTGTACTATTGTACAAGACAAAATCAACATCTTCGGCATGAGCCAAAGAAAGACTTACCACCACAAAATCGTGCGCAGGGTTTGGATATAATCCAAAACTGCCTTCATCAATAGGCCCTATTTCCAATGGGTAGTTAATCGTAAATCTATAATCTATTTGCTGACCGAAATCATTAGGAAATTTCTTTATTAATTGTCCTTCCATATTTCTTATTTGAACTTTACCGGCAGCAGAAGCAGACTCACCTTCATACCAACGTTCATTTACACCGTTTTCAGCAGCATCCTTAAAAACAAGCTCATAACAACCCGTAGGTAAATTAATTGTGTCTTTATACCAGGTATAAAGTTCTAAACCGGAAGGGTTCTCAAAAACAAGCGCTCCTTCCCTATCATAAATATAAAACGAACTCTGTGCAGCACGATTGGTTGAACCATAATTTATTTGGGTTCTGAATTCAAAAACAAATTCACCCGGAAGGACTTCAGGAATATCAAAATCTGAAGTTAATGTGTTATTATTCTCATATTCGTCACCTTCTAAAATTACTGTGGCGCTAAATTTAGAATCTTCTGTCACACCACTCCAGTCCGGTGCCGGTAACTCAACTAAAACAGACTCAAGAAACTCCATTGCTCCAGTCCATCTGTATGTAGACAATTCTTCGCCTTCAAGACCATATTTTATAGTCGCAGATGTTAACATCTCTGAACCTCGGTTGCGAATCTCAACAAGCGGATTGGCACATATGGGATTCATTCTGCTCCATTCATCTTTCGTTGTCGGTTTAATGATATCCGTAATTTCAACGTCTTTCTGAAAATTTATGCTTCCGTAAGAAAACAAGGTGTTGGAAACAATAAATGTTCCGACATCTTCTCCATTACTACTGTAAAGCTGAACACGATAATCTAATGCTACCTCTTCTCCGGTATCAATAAAGTCAGTAAGTTCGCTAACCTGAAGATCTACTGCTGTTCCGGGGCACCAACCAGCCCTGTCGAATGGCCAGGTTCCTCCCTGAGGATAAATAGGAATCATCCCACAATCTTTCCAAACATACCATTGGTATATATTACTACCATTGATTGCTATACTATGTTGTTTTGGCACCCATTCGCAACAGTTCTGGGGCCCTTCATGTTTGTGCCCTGAGATGTAAGATTTAATAGCTACACCCTTAACATTCTCATCAAACGTCCTGGTTATTGCCGGATAATTTTCATCGTCAGCAAGACTCCGGTATGAGTATTCATTAACAGGATACATATTTTCTATACCCAACACTTCTCGAGCCGGGGTTCCCTGAATAAAATCAAAATCCACCGTAGCGCTAAATCCACTTGACCAGCCATCATAATATACTCGGATTGAGGATGAATCTCTCAATAATGGAGCGAAATCTGTTACATCAAAAATGTAAGAATGCCCCCAAGAATCATCAAAAAGATCATTTGGATCCGATGATTGGCTCCCATCCATATAAGATCCGTAAGGTGTAATTAATCGAGCCAATTCAAATTTCTCTAAATCGGAAGTACCGGTAGGCTCCATTAAATAAACAGAGACGGTGTAATCCCAGTCTGAACAGCCTCCCGAGGCACAGCCCATTGTGAAATTCATTAAAATTTTTTCGTAGGAATTTTCCTGTGGAAAAATTACTGTTTGATCATAAGCCCCGTGCTCTGAAAGATCTGTCTGATTATGAGATCGGACTTTAATGGTGTCATTTTGCGAATATGCAACCGAACACAAAAAAGCCAATAGTAAGAAAAGTTTATTCATTTTTCTTGGTTATTAGTTTACGATAAATGCGTCGGGGAGGTTGTTAGAGATTGTCTCGACAATTTCAAAATCGGTTAGAGAATGTGAGAAAGGTTCATCTACAAAATCTACAACTCCGGCATCGCCTTTAACTACGCGAGCCAGATCCATTTGTAGTACGACTGAATCTGCCTCACTAGTAATAAACAAGTCTTGCAAGGGTAATGTAATTTCTCTATAGAGCGTGTCAAATCCGGAATGATATGAAAAAATAACCTTCGGATCTTGCCCACCCAAGGTGTCTACACGCCCTTCAAACATGAAAAATTTATACTTGGAAGCCCAGGACCAATAGGTGTTTTGGGCGACACTCAAAGGATTTGATGATTCAAAATCTGCGGGGTCTGAAGCATTCATAAGCGAATCTAAACCTACGCCAAAATGAAGATTGACATACACTCCGGTATCAATAATGGCATCTATATTTAAGGTGTTTTTAGATGAGTAATCCACCAAATTAACAGCACCAAAAGATACCATTGATCCATCTTGTTTTTCCAAAGCCCAATTCGATAAATAGAATTTCAATAATTCAACGCGGTATTTTCTACCCAGATAATCCTCGTACAAAGTATCATTTAAAACAAACTGTTCGCCATCTACAAGGGTATTAAATGATAAGTGAAAGGGACCTCTCTTACACTCATGTTTTAATTCTTCTTTCTCACAGGCATTAAAAAGAAGTATAGAACAAATTACAAGGACTAGGAGTTTATAAATTTTCATTTTTTAATACTTTTTAGATCAAGAGCATCCTTTTTTAAATAGGTAAGTGTCAACTGCAAAAGATAAATAATTGCTAAAAATGATGCAAGCCTGCCTAGATAATCTCCATATTGAGAATAAAAGGTGTTTACACCCGATTTTACAACAGTAGCTTCTATAATCCCACTTTCTGCATAGGGCAAAAATTGTTCCACCGTTCCATTAGGATTGATCACTGAACTAATGCCTGTATTTGCAGAACGTACAATATATCTACGATTCTCAATGGCTCTTAATCGGGCGTAAGAATGGTGTTGCTGGTGTCCATAACTGTCTCCCCACCAACCGTCGTTAGTGATGATGCAAATCCATTCAGCTCCTTTCTGAACAAATCCGGAAACATATTCACCAAAAATAGATTCATAACAGATCAAAGAGGTGAAGTCCCCCTGGTTTGATGTCAAATTAAAGATGGAATCATTCACCCCAAAATTACCAACGGTCCCTCCTAATTCAATAGGGAATTTATCTAGAATTGGTTTTAGTAAAGCTGAATAGGGAGTCATTTCTGCCCCGGGAACTAATTTCGATTTATGAAAAATCTGAACAGGCTCATCTGCAGAGATCAACAAAGCTGTATTAAAGACCTCATACCAGATACCTCCCTGGCTTCTTCTGGCAGTAGACTTTAAAGGATTAGGGTCATTTAAAACTTTTCCCGTAGAAGCTCCGGTTAAAATTTGCGTCTTCGGATGATCCTTCAACCAGGATCTCATTCTCTGAATTACCGGTGCATTTTCAATTCTTGATTCCCAAATCCAATCGGTAATAAAAGTTTCCGGCAATACAATTAAATCAGGATGTGTTTGCCAAACAGAATCGAGCAACCCCTCAACCCTGAGTAATTGTGAGTCTTGAGGAATGGTAAACTTTTCAAAATGAGGCTCATAATTCGGCTGAACAATAACCACTTTAACCTGATCACCGTCGGATTGTGATGCGTTTGAAGTGATGGATTTTGAAATCCCATAAGGGACTGTGAAAATAACAAGAGCCAGCATCATTGGCTTTACAAAAGATTCTTTTGCAAATGCTTTAGTTAAAACGTAATAAAGGATGCTATTGATCAGTAACACCCACAGTGAGCCTCCTAAAACACCTGTATATTCATACCATTGTACCCAGGATGGTTGATCAGCAAATACATTCCCCAAAGTCAACCAGGGCCATGTCAATTCCCAATTCAGATGTAAGTATTCGAATGCCAACCACAAGATCGGCAAAGCCATAAAGGCATGCTTTACTCCCATCCGATCTTTCAACTTGTAAACAAGGAAAAATACAAGAGACATCAATAATGCATTAAAAACAGAAGCAAATAAGCCCCCACCCCAATGAGCCTCCATCACCCATGAAGTGAGCATAAAATTAAGAAGGAAAAAAGAAACAAAAAGTGATGCAAACAATGACCAGGCTGCATACTTTCTTTTACCTGTATCGAAATTAAAAACAAGCCAAAAAATTGGTAGCAATGCAATAAAAATCGTTCCGGGCACAGAATTGGGTGGCCAGGAAATAAAAAACAATAATGCCGATAATAGACAGACAAGAATATGTTTTACAAATCTCATATTTTATAATTCAATCACAATAAATTGCTTTAATTTGTTACAAATATAAGTTTCAGATGCTAAAACACATTCCAAACCTACTTACAATCTCAAATCTTATTTGTGGGTGTATTGCTTTATACTTTACTTTTCATAACAATTTAGTCCTTGCGGCCTACATTATCGGACTTGCTGCAGTCTTTGATTTTATGGATGGTGCTGTTGCTCGTTTACTAAATATGTCAAGCCCCATGGGAAAAGAATTAGACTCTTTAGCCGATATGGTGAGCTTTGGTGTGGTTCCGGGTTCTGTCGTTTTTCATCTCTTGGAAGCCAGTACTTTAAGCGCTTATTCTTTTGTAGCTCTTACCATTCCGGCATTCTCGGCTTACAGACTAGCCAAATTCAATGTTGACGAAAGACAAAACGAAAATTTTATAGGTTTACCTACTCCGGCAAATTGCTTGATATTTGTTTCATTGCCCTTAATTACAAGCTTCCATGGAGAGAGCATGATCGCCTCGGTGATTGAGATTCCTGAAGTATTAATCACACTGACACTTTTATTGTCGCTGGCTTTAGTTTCAGAACTTACCCTGTTTTCACTCAAATTTAAAAACCTGAAGTTTGCTGACAATAAGCTGAGATTCTTCTTTATTGGAATGGCTGTTTTATTATTGGCATTGTTGCAATTTTCTGCTATTCCGCTGATCGTACTTCTTTATTTGATCCTATCGATCGTATTTAAGGTGAGAGATAAAAGCTGATTGCTTATTTCCGAAGCACAAAGTTCTGACCGAGATACACGCTGCGTACTTGCTCATCTGCAGCCAACTCTTCAGCTGTTCCGGCTTTTAAGATATCCCCTTCAAAAAGTAAATAAGCCCGATCTGTTATCGAAAGTGTTTCCTGCACATTATGATCGGTAATGAGAATGCCAATATTCTTCTTTTTAAGCTGTTGTACAATCGATTGAATGTCCTCAACAGCAATAGGATCCACACCTGCAAAAGGCTCGTCTAAAAGAATAAATTTAGGATTTACAGCTAATGCTCTGGCAATCTCTGTTCTCCTACGCTCTCCACCTGATAAGAGGTCGCCGCGAGTTGTACGAATATGCTGTAAACCAAATTCATTTAAAAGCTCCTCAAGTTTTTGACTTTGCTCGGTTTTACTGAGATTAGTCATCTCCAAAACAGCTTTGATATTGTCTTCTACTGACAATTTTCTGAATACCGAAGCTTCCTGTGCTAAATAACCAATTCCTTTTTGAGCACGAACATACATTGGATCTGTTGTGATATCTTCACCATCCAGATATACATGACCCGAACTGAGCTTTATCAAACCAACAATCATATAAAAAGAAGTCGTTTTACCAGCCCCATTAGGGCCCAGAAGACCAACAATCTCTCCCTGATTTACTTCTAAACTCACACCTTTTACAACAGTGCGCTCTCTATACGTCTTAACGATTTGTTCAGCTCTTAATTTCATTCTTTGAATTCGATCTTTTTAATACAAACTTCGAAATATGTATACTTATTTCATACAAAACCAATAAAGGTAAAGTTACCAATATCTGACTTGACAAGTCCGGAGGTGTAATAATAGATGATATAATTAAAGCTCCAACAATAGCATGCGAACGATAATGCCTCATAGTCTGCGGAGTCAACATACCTAAACTCGTTAAGAAATAAACAACAATAGGTAATTGAAATATTAACCCACAAGCAAAGGTAATTGTAGTTACGGTACTAATAAATGAGCTCAAATTAATTTGGTTAGAAACCATCTCACTAACCTGATAAGTTCCTAAAAAGTTTACCGATAATGGAGCAATCATATAATACCCAAAACAAACGCCGATCAAAAATAAAAAAGAAACCATAAATACTACCGCTGAAGTGTAATTAGACTCCTTGGCGCGTAGTGCAGGTTTAATAAATCGCCACAACTCCCAAATGATGTAGGGAAATGCAATAATAACTCCCGCGATAAACGCTACCCAAAGGTGCATGGTAAACTGCCCGGACATGTCTACATTCATCAGGATAAAAGGCTGTTCGGTAATACAAAGTACATCACCAAGATTAAACCACTCAGAAATTCTACATAAAGATCTGTAAGTAATAAAGTCAGGTTCTTTTGAAGCCAGTAACAGTTCGTCAAACAAATAACTTTTATTCACAAAAGCCAAAATGGTAAATGCAAATACTGCAATCACAGAACGTATAAGGTGTCCCCGAAGAACGCCTAAATGCTCTAAAAATGACATTTCTGCTTTCTCTGTACTCATCTTATAAAATTCCTTCTTTAAGAATATCATGTAAGTGAACAATACCTACGTAAGCTCCTTCTTCTGTAACAATAAGCTGCGTAATATGATTTTCTTCCATAACACCTAATGCTTCAGCCGCTAAAGCATCCTTAGGAATGCATTTAGGTTTTTCACTCATGATATCTTTTGCCAGAACATCATTTAAATTCACGCCTTTTTGCAGCATCCTACGCAAGTCACCATCAGTAATTAAGCCTGCAACTTCACCGGCTTCCAAAACCACTGTAGCGCCAAGTCTTTTAGAGGAGATTTCTATAATTACGTCTTGAAGTGAAGAAGTCACCTCTACCTGAGGTTTTTCAACATGTACGATATCTTCGACACGTAAGTATAACTTTTTCCCAAGAGATCCTCCGGGATGATATTTGGCGAAATCTTTACTGGTAAACTTTCTCATCTCCAACAAGGTCACCGCCAAAGCATCGCCTAAAACCAATTGAACTGTAGTACTCGTTGTAGGTGCTAAATTATTTGGACAGGCCTCTTTTTCAGTATAGGCATGAAAAACATAATCAGACTGTTCTGCCAAAAAAGAATCCTTATTAGAGGTCATCCCAATGAGCTTATTCCCTAAATTCCTGATCAATGGAATAAGTACTTTAATTTCAGGGGTACTTCCACTTTTAGAAATACATAAGACGATATCATCCGTTTGAACCATGCCCAGATCACCATGTATCGCGTCTGCGGCATGCATAAACATAGCGGGCTGCCCGGTTGAATTTAAGGTGGCAACGATCTTATTTGCTATGATAGCACTCTTTCCTATCCCAGTAACTATCAACCTTCCGGACGATCGGTAAATCGATTTCACAGCCTCACTAAACTGCTCATCTACTAAAGTGGAAAGCTCAGCAATTACACGAGATTCCTCATTGATAACTTTTTTAGCTATTTCTATAATTTCCTTCGAAGATTTCAATGCTATTGTTTTGATAATTCAGAAGTTTGTGTTTTCTTTATTTATTGCAAAATAACTCAATTTTCGGGAATTTACAGCGCATGAGCGAAACTAATCAAACACTTCACACTGCCCTCAAAAAGTATTTTGGTTTTTCAAATTTCAAAGGTAATCAAGAATTAGTAATCCAAAGCTTATTAAATGGTCAGGACACTTTCGTGATTAAACCTACCGGAGGTGGTAAATCTTTATGCTACCAACTCCCTGCTTTTATGAGTGAAGGAACCGCTATTATCGTATCTCCACTAATTGCATTGATGAAAAATCAAGTCGATGCAATAAGAGGTTTTGCTCTGACTGATAGTATTGCCCATGTTTTAAACTCCTCACTTACCAAAAGAGAAATTCAAAAAGTTAAAGAAGACATCAGGCAAGGACATACCAAATTGTTATATGTAGCTCCGGAATCCTTAACCAAGGAGGAGAATATTGACTTTTTAAAATCTGTAAAACTTTCTTTTTTTGCTATTGATGAAGCACACTGTATTTCTGAATGGGGACATGACTTTCGCCCGGAATACAGAAATTTAAGAAGCATTTTTCAAAAAATAGGTAAATCACCTATTATTGCACTTACTGCCACAGCAACTGAAAAGGTTCAGGAAGATATACAGAAAAATCTGGGTATGGAAAATGCCCAATTATATAAATCTTCTTTTAACCGGGGAAATCTTTTTTACGAGGTCAGACCAAAGATTAACGTCAATAAAGAGATCATAAAATTCATTAAACAACATCCTAATAAATCAGGAATTGTTTATTGCTTGAGCCGTAAAAAAGTTGAGGAAGTAGCTCAAACACTTCAGGTAAACGGAATTAATGCGCTACCCTACCATGCTGGATTAGATGTAAATACAAGAGGAAAACATCAGGATGCATTCTTAATGGAAGACTGCCACGTTATTGTGGCAACCATTGCTTTTGGTATGGGAATAGATAAACCCGATGTTCGCTTTGTCGTTCACCACGACATACCTAAAAGTTTAGAAAGTTACTACCAAGAAACCGGTAGAGCCGGTCGTGATGGTGGCGAAGGGATATGTGTTGCATTCTATAGCTATAAAGACATAGAGAAATTAGAAAAGTTTACACAAGGTAAACCTGTAGCCGAGCAGGAAATTAGTAAACAATTACTCCTGGAAACCGTTTCTTTTGCTGAAACATCCATGTGTAGAAGAAAGTACATCCTCTATTATTTTGGAGAATCATTTAATGAGAAGCTTTGCAACAAGCTCTGTGATAATTGCAAAAATCCTAAAAAACAACACGAAGGAACTGAAGATGTTCTTCTACTCCTATCAGCAATTGAAGAAAGTAAAGAAAAGTTTAAAGCCAAAGAGATTGTCAACATACTTATAGGTAAGATGACGGCAATGATTAACGATTATAATTGTAATAAACTAAGCGTTTTTGGTAAAGGAAATAATAAAGATGCGGCATATTGGCACGCTATAATTCGTCAGGTATTTGTGAGTGGGCTGGTATCCAAAGATATTGAATCTTATGGTCTTCTAAAACTTAATGAGGATAGTAAAGCTTTTTTAGTAAAGCCCGGCTCCTTTATGATTACAGAAGATCACGATTATTCCGATATCGAACAACAAGAAGCCCAATCAAATGTAAAATCTGCCGTATTTGACACCAAACTTTTAGCTATGCTGAAAGACTTGCGCAAAAAAGTAGCTAAAACCAAAAACCTCCCGCCTTTTGTTCTTTTTCAGGATCCGTCTTTAGAAGATATGGCACTTCAATATCCGATTACTATTGAAGAATTAACAAACATTAATGGTGTAGGTACCGGAAAAGCAAATAGATTTGGGAAAGAATTCGTAGAATTTATTGCGAATTACGTGGAAGAAAACAACATCGATAGACCACAGGATATGGTGGTTAAATCCATAGTTAATAAATCAGGCTTAAAAGTCTACATCATTCAAAGTACAGACCGAAAATTACCTTTGGAAGATATTGCTTCGGCCAAAGGGCTCGATATGGCTAAGTTAATAACCGAGATAGAGAATATTGTCTATTCAGGCACCAAAGTTGATATCAATTACTATTTAGACGAAGTACTGGATGAAGACCAGAAAGAAGAAATCTTTGACTACTTTAAAGAAGACGCCGAAACAGATTCTATAGAAGAAGCTCTAGGAGAATTTGATGGTAGCTACGAAGAAGAAGAGTTAAGATTAATGCGTATTAAATTCCTTTCTGATCTGGCAAACTAGTCCAAAGCTTTTAAGGCTAAATGTGCCATCATTCCAGCACCTGTTTTCAAGGCATTTTTATCGATATCAAATTTTGGGTGATGGACACCATATACAATCCCTAAATCCTCGTTGCGAACTCCCAAACGGAAAAAACAAGCGGGGATTTTTTGACTGTAAAAAGAAAAATCTTCTGCCGTCATACGGACATCCATTTCCTCAACGTTTTCAGTGCCCAAATAGTCTATTGCAGATTGCATGGAGCTCCTGGTCAAATTTTCATCGTTTATCAAAGATGGGTAGCCTTTAGCAATATGCAACTGACCCTCTGCATTTTTAGAGTTTAAAAAATCTGCCACAAAATGCTCTAATTTCTCATGAACATCGGTTCGCCACTGCTCATCCATAGTCCGTAAAGTCCCTTCGGCTTTTGCTGTTTGAGGAATGACATTGGTAGCTCCATCGGCCATCATTTTTCCAAAAGCAAAAATATAGGGCGATTTTCCATCTGAAAGTGAACACAAATAACTTTCAAGCTTTGGTAAAAGCTCGGCAATAATCATTACCGGATTATTGTATTCATGTGGCAAAGCAGCATGCCCTCCCTTACCTTTTACAGTAAGATAGAGCTCGTCGCAAGCAGCCATATACTGACCGGGCTTAAAACCTACCCTTCCAACATCCATGGATGGGAAAACATGAAGTGCTAATATTTTATCTACTTTCGGGTTTTCAAGAACCCCCTCTTTTATCATGATTGAAGCTCCACCAGGTAAAACCTCCTCACCGGGCTGAAAAATGAGCTTTATCGTTCCCTCAAATTCATCTTTCAATGCATTCAATGCTTTAGCAGCACCCAACAAACAAGTCGTATGTACATCATGACCACAGGCATGCATCACACCTTGAACTTTAGATTTGTACGGAACTTCATTCTCTTCAATAATCGGTAAAGCATCCAGATCTGCTCGCAATGCAATACATTGCTTCTCAGGATTACGACCTTTTATCGAAGCCACAATACCCGTACCGGCAACTCCTCTTTGGCAAGGAATATTCATATCCTCAAGCCGAGAGACTACAAATGCTGAAGTCTCTTCTTCCCGGAATGAAAGTTCCGGATTCGCATGAAGATGCTCTCGCCATTCTACTAAACTTTCAAAAGACGACTCAATAATTTCTTTTATCTTATACTGCACGTCGATTTCTTTTCATATTTCTCCCAACCATCCATCTGTTAACGTTTTCAGGCATTAATGTCATCAAAACCTTGAGCAATTTAGCTCCTTTTCCCGGAATAATTAAGTCTTTACCTCTAAGCATTCCATTTACAATGGATGAAGCTACCATATCTGCATATAAACTCGTCCACTTAGCAATCGTACCACTCACCTTAATTCGTCTTACGGTATCTGCATTGGTATAAACCCCTGCAGGACAAGAAACAGAAACCTGTACCGAATCTTCTTTTAATTC